>Ga0209806_1000422_pt1 | contig 28832 bp, 21 predicted proteins | sample GraSoiAngelo_152_FD_186166 | JGI IMG/M metagenome (GOLD analysis project Ga0209806, IMG submission 186166) | Grasslands soil microbial communities from the Angelo Coastal Reserve, California, USA - 14_1009_12_30cm (SPAdes) (version 2) | ecosystem: Environmental > Terrestrial > Soil > Grasslands ... | reverse complement strand
CCGCCCTCCTGATCAATGGTGATGATCGGCTCCGTCGAACTCAAATCGCGCAAGTCGTCGATCAGTTTGCGCAATTGCGGCGCGCTTTCGATGTTGCGCCCGAAAAGAATGAACCCGCCCGGCTGCACGCGCCGGAATATTTCCGCGCTGGCGGCGTCGAGTTCTTTGCCGGGAACGCCGCAGAGTATCAGTTGACCGAGCGAACTGTCGTTCATAACTTGCGCAACTTAGATGTCGATCTCGGCGGTGCGAACGAAAAAGCGGTTCGAATGAGCAAAATCGGCATCTATGGCGGCACGTTCGATCCGATTCATCACGGCCATTTGATTCTTGGCCGCCAAGCGTGCGAAGAACTTGGGCTTGATCAATTGATCTTTGTTCCGGCCGCGCTCTCGCCGTTCAAGAAACCACCGCGTGCGAGCGCTGAAGCGCGATTGTCGATGTTGCAAGCAGCCATCGAAGGCCAGGATGGATTTTTGGCGGACGATTGCGAATTAAAACGGCCGGCGCCTTCGTACAGCATCGACACCGCGCTGCAAATTCGTGAGCTCGAAGCGAATGCGGAATTGTTTTGGCTGATCGGCGCGGACAACGTGCGCGATTTAAACAAATGGCACCGCGTTGATGAACTCAAACAACTTGTGCAATTCGTCGTGCTCGACCGCGGTTGCAGTGACCTTACGCAGCAGATTTATCCCGTTGTTCAACGCAACATCGACATCTCCGCGACTGACATTCGAAACCGGGTTGCGTCCGGGCGCTCCATCCGTTATCTCGTACCGAAGGCTGTGGAGGAAATTATTCGGCGGGAAAATCTTTATCGGGAGTCAGCGACATAACCGCGAAACAGTTAGCCACGATCTGCGCCGAGCTCGCCTCCAACAAAAAGGCCGAAGACATTGTCGTTCTCGATCTCGCCGGCATTTCCAGCTTCACCGACTTTTTCGTGATCTGTTCGGCAACTTCCGAACCACAGCTTAAAGCGATCGCGAACGAGATTGAGACGAAATTAAAGGAACATCACAAGATTCGAGCCGCTGCCGTTGACGGTTTTCCGGCGAGCCAATGGATCGTGCTCGATTATCTCGAAGTGGTTGTCCACATCTTCCACCGCGACAAGCGCGCCTTTTACAGCTTGGAAGATTTGTGGGGCGACGCGGCGCGGGTCGCGTGGGAAGCAGTGGCATCGGCTTCCAGTCGATGATTTCCAATCACGGGCAAGATGCCCGTGCCGCGCATTCTCAGCGCGCAAATTATTTCGGCGAAGGCGCCGGGCTTGCCTGACCGGCTTGCGGCGATTTCACATCCATCAGCTCCACTTCGAAAATCAGGACCGAGTTTGGAGGAATTCCTGGCCGCCCTTGCTCGCCGTAGGCAAGACTCGCCGGAATGAAAAGTTGAAACTTGGAGCCGACCTTCATCAATTGTAGCGCTTCAGTCCAACCTTTGATAACGCCTCCGACTGGAAACGTGGCTGGCTCGCCGCGTTTGTAGGAACTGTCGAATTCAGTGCCGTCAAGCAAGGTGCCGCGGTAGTTTACCGTCACGCTGTCGCTGCTTTTCGGTTGCGCGCCGGCACCTTCTTTCAGCACTTTATATTGTAAACCGCTGCCGGTGGTTTTGACGCCCTCCTTGGTTTTGTTTTCGCCAAGGAATTTTTCGGCCTCCGCCGCGTTCTTTTGCGCGGTCGCCGCTTGTTTCTGTTGAATGTCTTTTTCGAATGCCATCATTGTTTCCCTAACTTCCTGCTCGCTCATGAGCGGTTTCCTGTTGCTCATGGCGTCTTTGAACCCGGCGGCAAACGCGTCGTTGTTTAGATCGATATTCTGCCGCTTGAAATTGAAACCAAAATTCAAACCGAGACTGTAGCTCGCTTTGTCCTTCAGATCTTTCAGTTGAGGCGGTTTTTCTTCCGCAAAAACGCTGACCGCGAAGGACAAAGCAACGGCGCTAAGAACAATGGATTTCATAAAAATGAGATTGCGAATGTGATTGCGCTTTAATCTGGAACAGCGCAGAAAGTTGCAACGCTAGTGGAGAAACCGCGCTCGTCAACTCGACACCACACCGGCCGCATCCTGGCCAGCTGTCTGCTTTTCATTGCGCCGGCCGGAGCGAATTGGGCAGCTGAACCGGCTCGTATCCCCGATGCCGACGCGCTTCGGATCGGGAAAAAGATTTGGCAAAACGAGAGCAACGGCACTGTGGCCGGCCTTACCGCTTGGAACACCGGAGAAAATTTCGCTTCGCTTGGAATTGGTCATTTCATTTGGTACCCACAAGGCATGGACGGTCCGTTCGAAGAAAGCTTTCCAAAATTCCTCGCGTTTGCCCGAGAACATCGCGCCGCGATTCCGGCGTGGTTGAATCAGTCCCCCGCTTGCCCGTGGAATTCGCGCGCAGAATTTTCTAGCGCCGAAAATTCGACGCAAATGCGCGAACTCCGACAATTTTTATCGCGGACGATCGATGTTCAGGCGCAATTCATGGTTGCGCGTTTGCAACGATCGCTGGCCAAGATGCTTGACGAGGCCGCGCCCGCAGAGCGCGCCAATATCGAGCGGCAGTTTGGGCGCGTTGCCAGCACGCCACATGGCTGTTATGCACTCGTCGATTTTGTGAATTTCAAAGGGGAAGGCGTTTTGCATACCGAGCGTTATCACGGCGAAGGCTGGGGATTACTGCAAGTCCTCGAACAGATGCATGGAACCGAAAATGGCGCGGGGGCCGCACGCGAATTTTCAAATTCCGCTGCTGCAATGTTGCGTCGGCGCGTCCAAAATTCGCCGCCAGAACGACACGAGGCCCGCTGGTTGCCAGGCTGGCTCAAGCGCGTTCACAGTTACAGCGAAAATTCATGAAACGAATTTGCCTAACAACAATTCTCGTGGTGACGGTCGTCGCGCTCGCCGGGTTGGCCAAGGCTCAGTTGTTCCAGCCAAAAATGAAGAAACCGGCCGAGCTGATTCACAAACAAGAGCCGATGAAGGTGAATCAAAATTTGCTTAAACAGGCGACGCCGGATAACACGCGCATCGTCGTGTCGATCCCGAAGCAACGTGCCTATCTGATGATCGGCGAGGAAATCGTGGCCGACGGTCCGGTTTCATCCGGCAAACGCGGACACGAATCGCCGCAGGGCCATATGCGCGTGCTCGAAAAAGATCCAAATCATCATTCGAGTCTGTACGGCGACTTTGTTGATTACTCCGGTCGGATCGTTCGGGCTGGCGTCAGTGCGCGAGCTGATTCCGCACCGAGCGGCACCCATTTCGCCGGCGCGGCGATGAAATGGTTTCTTCGACTAACTGAAGACGGCGTCGGAATGCACATCGGAATTTTGCCCGGCTATCCCGCATCGCACGGTTGCATTCGCGAATCAGTCGACGGCGCGAAGTTATTCTACGACCACGCTAAAGTCGGCACGCCGGTCGATGTCGGTGATTTTTAAATTAACTTTCGCCGCAACATTTCAAACGCCACCTGCGCGGTGAGTTGTTTGAACGTCTCACGGTCGCTTGGAAAAAATAATTTCCTGACTTTTGTTTGTCCGTCGGACGCGAGCGCGACATAAACTGTTCCCACCGGTTTTTCGCTCGAACCGCCACTCGGTCCGGCGATGCCGGTCGTCGCAAGCGCATATGTCGATCTTGCGCGTTTGCGCGCGCCATCTGCCATCGTGCGCGCGGCCTGTTCGCTGACCGCGCCATGCTCCTCGATCAGTTTTGGGTCGATTCGGAGGATGTCGATCTTCGCTTCGTTCGCATAGCAAACATATCCTGCGAGCAAAACCGCGGAGGCGCCAACCACATTCGTAATCCGGTTTGCGAGCAATCCGCCCGTGCACGACTCGGCAATTGCCAGCGTCTGTTTTTTCTTGATGAGCAATTTGACCAGCACTTCTTCGAGCGTTTCGTCGTCCGCAGTGAAAATTAAATCACCGAGCTCCGATCGGACAAATTGATCGGCCTGATCAAGCGCGGCGCGGTCGCCGATGATCCGCACATCGACTTCGCCCGGTCGCGCGCAATAACCGAGCTCTACTCCTGGAATTGAAAGAACTTTTCTGCCGATCGCTTCTTCGATCAGCGACTCGCCCATACACGCAATCTTGTAAAATCGCCGCTCGAATAGTGGTGGACCTGGGACAATCGAACGCAAGATCGACATCCCCGATTCGCGAAACATCGGTTGCAACTCGCGCGGCGGGCCCGGCAGAAGAAAGATGTGTGGCGAACGAACCTGCGGATTGATATCGGCTTTCAAATACAATCCCGACGCGCTTCCGTTTTCGTTTGGCAGGATTTGCGCGCCGTCCGGCACCTCGGCTTGGTGCGCGATGCTGGAAACCCATTTGATCCCGCGCGCTTTGAGCCGCTCTTTCAATGACGCGAGCAGTTCCGCGTTCTTGCGCAATTCCAAACCGAGCAACTTAGCAACGACGTCTCGAGTGATGTCGTCGCTCGTCGGACCGAGCCCGCCTGTGACGAAGACAATTTCCGCCCGCGAAAATAATTCCCGAAGGCTTTCACCGATCGCCGCGCCGTCACCGACCGTTCGGCGTTCCTCGATCCGTAAGCCCAGCGCAAAAATCTCGCGCGCGATAAAGGCCAGATGCGTGTCGTGCACGTCGCCCGCCAGAAGCTCGGTGCCGGTGTTAAGAAGAACGGCGCGCATGTCGGCAACGTGATTCGTTAAAAAATTACAACGTTACAAGGGAAGCTCTAACCCTTTTAACCTTGTAACGCTTCTAACTTTTCTAACCTGCGGCCGAAGGCCGTCAGGCGGCGTCTTTGTCCTGCTTCTTGCGAATCAGCGGCAGCTTTTTGCCTTCGACCACGGCACGATTAATCGTGACTTCAGCGATATCTTCCCGACTCGGCACGTCATACATGATGTCGAGCATGATCCGCTCGAGCATCGAGCGAAGCGCGCGAGCACCGGTACCCTTCGTGACCGATTGCGCGGCCAGAGCGCGCAACGCGTCTTTGGTCACCGTCAGCCGTACACCTTCCATCGAGAAGAGCTTGGTGTATTGCTTGATCATAGCGTTCTTTGTCTCAGTCAGAATTGCCACCATCTCTTCTTCAGTTAAGGCATCCAGTGAACTGACCACTGGCAAACGGCCGATAAATTCCGGAATCATTCCGAATGAAAGCAAATCTTCCGGCTCAACGTGCCGGATCGCTTCTTTGCGCGCCGCCTCCTCGACTTCAAGCGTCGGACTGCCAAAGCCCATCACTTTTTGTCCGATCCGTTTCTGAATGATTTTGTCGAGTCCGATGAACGCGCCGCCGCAAATGAACAAAATCTTCTCGGTGTTGACCTGGATATATTCCTGGTGCGGGTGTTTCCGGCCGCCCTGCGGCGGAACGTTGCAGGTGCTGCCTTCGAGAATTTTAAGCAACGCCTGCTGCACGCCTTCGCCTGAAACGTCGCGCGTAATTGAAACGTTGTCGGTCTTGCGGCCAATCTTATCGATCTCATCGATATAAACGATCCCGATCTCCGCACGCTTTACGTCGTAATCGGCGTTCTGCAACAAGCGCAAAATAATGTTCTCGACGTCTTCGCCGACATAACCGGCTTCTGTCAGCGTGGTCGCGTCCGCAATGCAGAATGGAACATCGAGAATTCGAGCCAGGGTTTTAGCGAGGAGCGTCTTGCCGGACCCAGTCGGTCCAATTAAAAGGATGTTGCTCTTCTCGATTTCAACTTCGGCAAACGGATCGGGTTGGAACGCCGCCGAAGAATCGGTCGGCGACGATGTTTGCAGGACCCGTTTGAAATGATTGTGCACGGCCACCGAAAGCGTTTTCTTGGCAACATCCTGTCCGATCACGTACTGGTCGAGCATCCGGCGAATCTCCTGCGGCTTCGGGACGCGAATGTTGGAAGATTGCCGCCGCGCGTCTTCGTTCAGTTCCTTGTCGAGAATACTTTTGCAGACGTTGATACAACTATCGCAAATATAAACGCCCGGCCCGGCAATGAGCTTGCGCACCTCGGCGTGGCTCTTGCCACAGAACGAGCACATGGTGAGGTTGGTCGCGCGCGCCATATTTTTCCGTTAAGGGAGCAGCTTCTATTCCTCCGATTTCCGTCCGGAGCTGCGTTCTGGCTGGTCACCAGAGTGGGCGCCATCGAGTCCTTTCACTTCCTTGCGAGACTTAATTACTTCATCTACCAACCCGTAGGTCTTCGCCTCAGCTGCTGACATGTAATAATCGCGATCCGAATCGAGCCGCACCTGTTCTTCAGGTTTGCCCGTGTGCTGGGAAATAATTTTGATCAGGCGCTTCTTCAACTTAAACATATAATCGACCTGGCGCTCGACGTCGCTGGCCGCACCCTGCGCGCCACCCGAGACCTGGTGGATCATGATGTCGGAGTTCGGCAGCGCGAATCGTTTGCCTTTTGTTCCCGCACAAAGCAGAACCGCCGCCATGCTCGCGGCCATGCCGAGGCAATACGTCGTCACGTCGCAGGTTAGAAACTGCATCGTGTCGTAAACCGCCAGCCCCGACGTCACATTGCCGCCCGGCGAATTGATATAGATGTTGATGTCCTTTTTCGAATCTTCCATCTGCAAGAAGAGCAACTGCGCGATCACCAGATTCGCAATGTGATCGTCAATCGGCGTTCCAATAAAAACGATGCGGTCTTTGAGCAACCGCGAATAAATGTCATAGCTGCGCTCGCCACGGCCAGTCTGCTCCACCACCATCGGCACCAGCACCGATTGCGAGAGATTTTCGCTACGTTCGTTCATTTCTTTTCTTCTTGGGAAACCGGCTGGACGCTAACATTCGCCTTTAGGAAATCAAGAGTCTTGCCGAGCAGAATCTGCTCCGCGAGCGCGTTAAGGCCATTGTGTTCTTCGAGTTCCTTCCGCATTTTATCGCTGGAAATGTTGTAGTGTTGCGCCTCCTGTCGAATCCGAAGATCGATATCTTCCCGCCGGACTTCGATTTTTTCCTGCTCGGCTATTCGCTCGAGAATAAAATTCGTTTTCAACCGGTGATGCGCGACGCTTGCCGCAGTCTCAATTAGCTCCTTCTCCTTGTCCTTCAGCATTTCGTCAGGAATTCCACGCGCGCGATTTCGCTGCACCAATTCAGCCAGCGCCCGCTTCGTCTCGTTGCGAAGCAAACTTGGCGGCAGATCGAACTGAATCTTTTCCTGCAAATATTTCACGATCTGCGCCTCCTTCGCCCGTTCGACCTCGTGTTCTTTTTCATGCTCGAGATCGTGTTCGATCGTGTGGCGAAGATCGGCTAGCGATTTTCCAGGGAGCAATTTGTTCGCGAAGGCGTCGTCCACGGCCGGCAAGACCTTTTCTTTGATCTCCCGCAGCGTCACCGAGTAACTGGCTTGTTTGCCGGCCAATTCTTTAACCAGAAAATCCGCCGGAAGATCGACAATCAGCGTGCGCGTCTCATCCGGCTTTTGTCCAACGATCTGCTCGCAAAATTTCGGCAGAAAATTGTCCGCCGCCAAATGCAGCCAGAATTTTTGGCCGCCGTGTAAATTCTTGCTCGCCTGCGGGGCGACTTCGCCGATCGGTTTACCGTCAACCGTTCCTTCAAAATCGACTACCACGAAATCTTCCATCTGCGCGCCGCGCCCCTGCACATCGACAAAGTCCGCGCTTTGGTCGCGTAACCGCTCCAGCGTCGCTTCGATCTCCGCCTCGGTCACTTTCGTGTCTGGTAACTCGACCGGAATATTTTTGTAGTCGGGCAATTTAAATTCCGGCGCAGTCACCACCGTCGCCTGGAAGCGCATCGATTTATCTTCGCCGAACTGGACGTCCTCCAAATTCGTCAGCGAAGCCACCCGCAATTTTTTCTGCTCGATCGCCTCCCGATAACTCTTCGAGACGAGCTTCTTTGTCACTTCGTCCTGAATTTCCTTGCGAAATCGTTTGTCGATCACCGCCCGCGGCGCTTTGCCCGGCCGATAGCCGGGAATCTTGGCGAACCGCGCAAAGCTGTTGGCAATTGTGTCCCATTCCTTCGAAACCTCATCCGCCGGCAATTCGATCTTCAGCGTCGAAATCGATTCCGGCTTTTCTTCTACCTGCACTTTCATCAACATTTACTGTAGCGGCGCTCTGCGAGCGTCGCATTAATTTTTGTCCGGTCGAACAAGAAACTATCTGCGAAATGACCCAAAAGATTCGCTGAATTCGAAATTTTAGCGCCCTTTGGCGTGTTTAGCAGATTCTTGTCCCGCGAACGTAAACCGCATGCGTTTGCGGAAAACCGAACCAATACGCGAGCTCGCGGTAATCTTCGCAATCGAACACCCCGATGTTTGCGAGCTTGCCCGCCTCCAGCGACCCAATCTTATCGCCGCGACTTAAAGAATATGCCGCATTGATCGTTGCCGCGGTGATCGCCTCCGCGGGTGACATTTTCATTTGCGTGCAGGCCAGCGACAGAACCATCGGCATCGACGGTGTCGGTGACGAACCCGGATTGAAATCAGTCGCGAGAACGGCGGCGAGGCCGGCTTCGATCATTTCGCGCGCGCGCGGATAGGATGTCGATCCAAGTGCATAAACCGATCCGGGTAACAGGACCGGCTGCACGTTTCGAGATTTCAACGCCGTGATCCCTTGGTCGGCCGTTTTTTCCAAATGATCCGCCGTTGTCGCGCCGAGTTCTGCCATCAATTTCGCGCCGCCTGAATTTGTCAGTTGATCGACATGGCCACGAAGTTTGAGCCCAAGCTTCTTCGCTGCCGTCAGAATCTCGCGTGATTGCTCGATGTCGAAATAACCGCGCTCACAGAAGACATCACAAAACTTCGCCAGTTTTTCTTTCGCGACGCGTGGCAACATCTGGTTGATCACAAGATCGACATATTCGCCTGGCGAGGTGTCGCGCGGGACCGCGTGCGCGCCCAGGAAAGTTGGAACAACCTCGAGTGCCGTCTTTTCGTTGAGTTGGCGCATTACGCGCAGAATTTTCAATTCATCCTCAAGTGTGAGGCCGTAGCCCGATTTCACTTCAACGGTTGTGGTTCCGCATTTCAGAAACCATTCCGCATGTTTCTTGGCCCGCGCGAAAAGATCGGCCTCGCTCGCGACGCGCGTCTTTTCGACCGTTGACCAAATCCCGCGACCGGCTTTAGCGATTTGTTCGTACGTCTCGCCACGGGAGCGGCGTTCGAAATCGTCGATTCGATTTCCAGCGAAAACCAAATGAGTGTGCGCATCGACAAATCCTGGCAAAACAACGCGCCCACCAAGATCGACGATCTCAGCGCCCGCCGCTTTCTTCTCGATCTCCTCGCTCGTACCGACGATGTCGATCTTGCCGTCGCGGATGAGCACTCCTCCGTCACGAATGATTCCGAGCTCGGACAATTCCTTGCCGACTCGTGGACGCTTCGGACCTGAAAGCGTGACCAGCTGCGACGCGTGAAGAAGAGCGAGAGACTTCAAGTCAGTTTGCTCTGCACGATCTGATCGATTTTCTTGAACGCGGACTCTGAATCTGCCTGCAGTTTACGGACTTTCTTCTGAAGATCGGATTTGAATTTTTCATCCTTCAGGTTGGCAAGATTAATCCGAACATTCAACGCTGCTCCATCAATGCACGCACGGATCGCACAAATTCCGACACCTATATCCGAAATCGAATTCGGATTCCCCTTCTCGGCCATTCCCGCCAGCAACTCGTACGATTTCGACGCCGTTTCCATCACTTTCAGTGGAATTTCCGCCGCGTACTTCGTCGCTGATTCCACTGCGGCTGCGCGAGACGCTTTTTCTTCCCCGGATTGTTTCGGCAACGCCAATGCGTCCATCACTTTGTTGAAAGCGGCCGTGTCTTCGTCGACGAGCGCCAGCAACTCGTCTTTGAGCTGTTGCGCTTTCACCGCCCACTCGCTGAAATACTCAAGTTTATCGTCCCAACCGCGTTTGCCAGCCGAGAGGTTCGCCACCATTCCCCCAAGCGACGCCCCGAGCGCGCCCATGAGCGCCGCGACCGATCCGCCGCCCGGCGCAGGCGAGTCGCTCAACGTTTCGTTGCAAAATTCGCGCAGATTCATTTTCACCAGCGATTTCTTAGTGCCAGTCCGGCTCGGACTTTCGATCTTCAATTCAATCACTTTTTCCTTCGGATCGAAAGGCTTCAGTTCGCTCAAACTCATCGACTTCACCGCGATGTCGATCAACTCCTCCTCCGAAACGCCTTCCGACCATTTTTGTTTGCGCAAAAAATAACGGCCGGCATCGGTCAACGATTTCTTCGGCACCATCCCGACAATTTCGGAACCCGTGACGCGCAAGCCGCGCTTGATCGCCGACTCGACACATGCGTCGAACGCGACATGCAGCGGCGTTTCCTCGATGTTGGTCAAATTCATCGACACTTGCGCGATTCCATATTCCTTCACGAACCAACCAATCGCTTTCACGTGCTTCAACATTCCAGGAACACGGACCGGCTCGCCCTTTGCGTCGAGAACCTTTTTTCCCGAAGGCGTACCATCTTCCGTTTTGAACCGACCCTGCTCTCGAACGTCGAACGCGACCGAGTTGGCGCGTCGGACAGATTTCGTGTTCAAGTTGACGTTGTAGGCGACAAGAAATTCTCGTGCGCCAATCGCGGTCGCGCCCGCCTTCTCGTTTAATTTCGCCAGCCCGAAATCAGGTTTCCATTCCGGCTGTCTTATCTTCTCAGAGAAACCTTCGTACTCGCCGGCGCGAATCACCGCGAGATTAGACCGCGACTTGTCCTTGGCGGCTTTTTCGTAGAGATAGACTGGGATCTTTAATTCTTCGCCAACGCGCTTGCCGAGCTGCTGCGCGCAGGCAATCGCTTCTTCCCAACTGACATTATTCACCGGAATAAATGGGCAAACATCGGTCGCGCCCATGCGCGGATGCGCGCCTTTGTGTTTGCGCATATCGATCAGCTCCGCCGCTTTTTTAATTCCGCGGAAGGCCGCTTCGACTGCGGCTTCAGGATTGCCGACAAAAGTCACCACGGTGCGATTCGTGGTCGCGCCAGGATCGACATCGAGCAGCGAAACACCGTCAGTCGACTTAATCGCATCGCTAATTTGCGTAATGATGTTCTCGTCCCGCCCTTCCGAGAAATTCGGCACGCACTCGATCAGCTTTTGCATGCTCAATCGCGGGCCTTGGGCTGCATCACGATGTCGATCTTGTGTTTCGCCGCGAAATCGATTGCGCGCGAGTAACCGGCATCGGCGTGGCGAAGCACGCCCATTCCCGGATCGCTTGTCAAGACGCGCTCCAATCTTCGTTTCGAATTCTCGCTGCCATCAGCAACCACGACCATTCCGGCGTGTTGCGAGTAACCGATGCCGACACCGCCGCCGTTGTGAATTGAGATCCACGACGCGCCGGCCGCGGTGTTGATGAGTGCGTTGAGCAACGGCCAATCCGCGATCGCGTCGCTGTCATCGATCATTCCTTCGGTTTCGCGATTTGGCGACGCGACTGATCCGGCATCGAGATGATCGCGCCCGATGACAATTGGCGCTTTAATCTCGCCGCGCTTAACAAGCTCGTTCATGGCGACGCCGAATTCCGCGCGCTCGCCGTAACCGAGCCAGCAAATCCGCGCGGGTAATCCTTGGAAATGGATCCGCTCTTTCGCGAGTTTCATCCAACGCGCGAGCGTTTGATTTTTGGGGAATAATTCGAGCGCGAGTTTGTCTGTGCGCGCAATATCTTCGGGCTCGCCGCTTAATGCGACCCAGCGAAACGGACCGCGGCCTTCGCAAAAAAGCGGGCGAATGTATTCCGGGACGAAACCGGGAATATCGAAGGCGTTTTTCACGCCCGCTTTCTGCGCCTGGGCGCGAATGTTGTTGCCGTAATCGAACGTGATCGCACCCTTCTTTTGTAACGCCAGCATGGCTTCAACGTGCACCGCCATCGATTGCATCGAGCGCTCGATGTATTCGTCCGGATTCTTTCTCCGCAACGCGAGCGCGTCTTCCAGCGACATTCCGTTTGGCACGTAGCCGTTGAGGGCGTCATGCGCACTGGTCTGATCGGTGAGAACATCGGGAACTACGCCGCGGTTCACAATTTCCGGCAACACGTCAGCACAATTGCCAACGAGACCAACCGATAGTGGATGTCGATCTTTGCGCGCCGTCTCAATCATCCTCAGCGCTTCCTCAAGCGACCGTGCGATCTTGTCGCAGTAACCGCTCTTCAATCGCTTCTCGATCCGGGCCGGATCGACCTCGACCCCAAGAAAAACGGCTCCGTTCATAGTGGCGGCAAGCGGTTGCGCGCCGCCCATTCCACCAAGTCCGCCAGTTAAAACGAATTTTCCTTCGAGCGACCCGCCGAAATGTTTTCTCCCAGCAGCCGCGAAAGTTTCGAACGTGCCCTGCACGATTCCCTGGCTTCCAATGTAAATCCACGAACCGGCGGTCATTTGGCCGTACATCGTCAATCCAAGCCGTTCGAGCCGATTGAACTCGGCATAATTGTTCCATTGTCCAACGAGATTCGAATTTGCGATTAGAACACGCGGTGCTTCATCGTGTGTCCGGAATTTTCCAACCGGTTTGCCGGATTGAACCAGCAACGACTCATCGTTTTCCAATTCGCGGAGCGAACGAACGATCGCGTCAAATGCATCCCAACTGCGCGCAGCCCGACCGGTGCCGCCATAAACAATCAGTTGATCCGGACTCTCGGCGACGTCGGGATCGAGATTGTTCATCAACATCCGCATGGCCGCCTCCTGGTGCCAGCCTTTGCAGCTCAACTCACTGCCGCGCGGCGCGCGAAGGGTCCGAGCCGGACTGGCGGACTGTTTCCCGCTCATAAGTCGTTGAACGCGCCTGCGCGAATCTTCTCAGCCAGTTTTGCGATGTCGCCGGACAACGGCCGGTCGGTTGTCAGCGGCGGCGCAACTTGCCTAACGAGTCCGAACGCACGCTCGACGCCTTTGCCGGCTCGCAATGGCCGGCGATGCTCGAGCGCTTCCGCCGCCGTGAGCAATTCGATTGCGAAAAGATTCTCGGCAAGATCGACAATCGACCGCAATTTGAGCGCGCTCGTCATCCCCATGGAAACGTGGTCCTCCTTTCCGCCCGAAGTCGTGACATTATCGACACTCGCCGGATGAGCGAGCACGCGAGCTTCGTTGGCCAATGATGCTGCCGCGACCTGCGCGATCATGAAACCTGACTCAACACCAGGCCGACGGGCCAGGAATGCCGGCAAACCCTCGCTTTTATCGGGATTGACCAAACGATCGATTCGGCGCTCGGCGATGTTTATTAAGTCAGTCAGGGCGATTGCGGCGTAATCGAAACCAAACGCGAGTGGCGCACCGTGAAAATTTCCGCCGGAAACAACATCGCCGGTTTCAATGAACACCAGTGGATTATCGGTCGCGGACGCGGATTCGACCGACAAAATTTGTTCGCAATGAGCCAGAACATCGCGCACGGCACCGTGCACTTGCGGCATGCAACGGACGCTGTAGGCATCCTGAACACGCGGGTCGTTCTGGCGGTGCGATTCTCGAATTTCGCTGTCCTGTAAGAGCGAGTTCAAATGAGCGGCAACTGTTTTTTGTCCCTGATGGGGTCTTGCATCGTGCAGCCGCGGATCAAACGCTGCCGGCGTGTCGCGCAAACCTTCGAGCGTCATCGCCCCGGCAACATCGGCAACGTTCGTCAGGCATTTCGCACGCAAGATCGACAATCCCCCGACCGCATGCATCGCTTGAGTGCCGTTCAATAACGCGAGACCTTCTTTCGCTTCCAAGTGCACCGGTTTTAATTTGGCGCGTCTGAACGCTTCGCCGCTGTCCGTTCGCTTTCCATCAAAAAATGCTTCGCCTTCACCGATCAAACTCAGGGCGAGATGCGCTAGCGGCGCAAGATCGCCACTTGCCCCGACCGAGCCCTTCTCTGGAACAACGGGATGGACGCGATGGTTGAGCATCTCGCAGAGCAGCTGAATCACTTCGGGTCGAATGCCACTAAACCCGAGCGCGAGGACGTTTGCGCGCAGTAACATCATCGCGCGCACCTCAGACTCGGACAAAGGTAATCCGATGCCGCAGGCGTGACTGCGAACGAGATTCAATTGGAGCGCGCCGATTTCCGCGCGCGGAATCCGGACGTCCGCAAGTTTGCCAAATCCAGTGTTAACGCCATAAACAGCGGTGTCGCGCGCGACGATGTCGTCGATGATTCTGCGGGATGCCAAAATGCGCGAGCGTGCCGAACCCGCGATTTGCACCGGTTCCCGCCCGTAGGCGACGTCAGCGATTTGCTCAAGTGAGAGCGGCTTACCGCTTAATTCCATGGAACCAATTTTACTGGCAACTTGTGCAAATGGAAGGCGGCGGCGCGTCTATCGCCTACGCTTCGGTTCCGCTACGGGGGATTGATTATCCTGAAGCCAGGCAGTTTCCTGAAAATCCTCTTTCCATGCTGTAATTCCGGTCCGCAGATATCCTCCCAAGTGACCAAGTAAACCGCGGCGTCCAACTTCGTATTCGGGGTCATTTTTCACCAGGCACCAAAATAATCGACCGCCTCTGCGCCAGCCGTCGAGCACGATCCCGTCCTGAAAAGGCTGGTTCCGTGCAGTGACCACCAAAGCATTGTTCTCGTCCGATTCTTTCGCGTAAGCACTGCCCCAGTGAAGGACGAGGGTCTTGAAATGAAACTCTTTCAAGCGCGAGCCAATATCGCGAGTGTAATCGGCACAGATGCCGCGCTTTTTCGCGCCAATGTTGATCAGGAAATTGTGGATCGCAGGGTCTCCATGGACGCCGTATTCGCGTGCGAGCCGGCGCGACATGGTGTGAGCCGTCACGGACAACAGCTCGGCCTCGTGTGGATCGACATTGCCCGGGGCGAGTGCTACCAGCGCGTCCCGCAACTCGTTGATTGATTTCTCGCCCTGCGCCCAGACAGGGCTTGAACAAACGGTTAATGCAAAGATGAGAGCGGATCTGAAATTCACGTTGGTGAGTCTATTTAGAAAAGGCCAGGCCGCCAAAGCGACCTGGCCTTTTGTCGAAATCGCCCCGGTTTGGGACAACTTGGACGAAGGGGTTACTTGCCGTAGTGACTCGGTGCCGTTGTTGTGGTAGCCGCTTCTTCTTTGTGTTGCGCGCACGCCCCCAAGCTGAGAGCGCTGGCTAAAACGGCCATGATCATGATCGCTTTTATGAACTTCAATCTAATCTCGCCTCCTTTCGGTTGTGTTGTTCCGGTTCTTCTAGGCGTGGAACACCGTCGAAGCAACGCTTTTTTGGATGTTTTGCCGTACAAGCTATTCGCGGATGACCACCTGTGTGGTTTCATTAACTAATTCGAATAATTCGATCACGTCGTCATTACGCATCCGGATGCAGCCGTGACTCGCGGGCAGCCCGATCTTGTCTTCATGTTTGGTGCCGTGGATATAAATGAATCGCTCACGCGTATTCGCATTCTCCTCGTCCACACCGTCGAGCCAAAGGATGCGCGAGGTGATGAGATCCTCCGTCTCGGGTAAAGGATCGTCCGGACCAAGCGGGACGCGTGCTTTGAAGATTGTTCCAGGTTCGGCGTCGTGACCGATTTTTTCCGCGATGCGAAAGTTACCCGGCGGCGTTTTCATACTGCCCTCCTCAGTCCCGATTCCAAAACGTGAACTGGAAACTGGATAAGAACGGAGGACTTCGCCATCGCGGGTCAACGTGAGGCGTTGATCCCCAATGGAGATGTCGATCTTTGTTCGGGCGCTTTGCATCGATGAAGAGCGGCCTTACAATTCGCCGCGGTGAAAAAAGAATATCACATCGCGGTCGTAGGCGCGACCGGCTCGGTTGGCGCCGAACTGTTGCGGGTTCTGGAACGGAGACATTTTCCGACAGCGAAAATTCGCGCGCTCGCGTCCGGAAAATCCGCTGGCAGGAAAGTCAAATTTCGCAACGAGCCAATCACCGTGGAAGAACTCCGCGAAAATTCGTTCGACCAGATCGACATCGCATTCTTCAGCGCGGGCGGAGAAACTTCCCGAAAGTTCGTGCCGGTTGCGCGAGAAGCGGGCGCAACCGTGATCGATAATTCTTCCGTTTTTCGAATGGATCCGGATGTTCCGCTCGTGATTCCGGAAATCAACGGACAGGATGCAAAACAACATCGTGGACTAATCGCCAATCCCAATTGCACCACCGCAGTCGCGTTGATGGCGATTTACCCATTACATCGCGCCTTTGGAGTTCGACGCGTCTTCGCGGCAAGTTATCAGGCCGTTTCAGGCAGCGGTGCGCGCGCGATTGATGAATTGAAGAAACAGGTCGAAGCGGCGGCCCAAGATCGACAATCTCCGGCGGAGGTTTACCCGCATCCGATCGCGTTCAATGTTTTGCCGCACGTCGATGTTTTCCTGGAAAGTGGTTACACGAAAGAGGAAATGAAAATGGAAAATGAGGGACGCAAGATCATGCATTTGCCGGAATTTCGGGCTTCAGTGACGTGCGTGCGCGTCCCGGTCTATCGCGCCCACTCGGTCGCGGTCAGCGCCGAGTTCGAAAGCAAAGTTTCAGTGGAGCAAGCACGCGAGGTCTTAGCAAAGGCGCCGGGTTTGGAGCTCGTAGATGAGCCACAGAAGAATCGTTATCCGATGCCGCTGAATGTCGCCGGCAAAGATAACTGCGAAGTTGGCAGAGTGCGCCTGGATTGCGCGCTGGAGAACGGTCTCGCCTTTTGGGTTTCAGGCGATCAATTACTCAAAGGCGCCGCATTGAACGCAGTTCAGATTGCCGAACTTCTTTGACGGTCGATTGTCGATCTTGCACGCGAAACGGCCCCGGTAAATCGCGGCCGTTCGTTTCAATTTGATTCGAGCGCGGGGATTACTGGGGACCGGGCGTTGGCGTTGCGCCTGCTCCTTTGCCCTCATGTTTTTTCTCGACTGGCTGTCCGGCTCCGGCTGGCGTTTGTCCGCCGCCCGCCGGCGGCACGTTCATGCCTTCGGCTTTGTGTTTGCCACGGCCTTCGCCATAAGGACCGCCCTGAGCTCCTGGAGGGCCACCTTCTTGACCGGATGGCGACATCCCCGGCTGCTCGACGCGTTTATTCCGCTTGCCGCCTGGTTGATTGAAACTTTCACCGGGACTGGTTGCACTGGCCGGTGACATTCCCGGTTGCTGTTGCTCGAATTGCTTACGTTTGCCGCGTGGCTGATTGAAGTTTTCGCCCGGGCTAGCAGCACCACCCGGGGTTGGGCCAACATTCTGCCGTTCGAAGCCTTTCTGTTTTCCCTCGGGCGCAGTCACACCTTCAGGACCAGCAGTCGGGCCAGTTGGCGGCGGTGTTCCACCGAATTTTTCGCCACGTTTGCCCTTACCCGGCTTGCCGTACTCTGGAGTGTATGGGGACACCTCAGCTCCACGAGACTCGGTGGGTGCCAAGCTCGCGCCGGGCTGAGCCTGCTCGCCCAGTTTGCTTTTCTTTTTTCCTCGTTCAGGAAACGCCGGGCTCGTTGTTGGGGACGTTAGAGCACCTGCCGGAGTCGTGGTCGCGCCAGCCTGGAATTGCTCAGCCCCTTTGCCTTTGTGTTTGCCTTTTTCAATTGGGGCCATTCCTGGACCCACCGATGTTCCCGGCGAAACCGAAGCGCTCGCTCCTGCTGCCGCGGCCGCGTTTCCGCCAGCTGTAGGTGGAGGAATGTTCTTTGGGTTCTCGGTTTTAATTTTTTCCTTTATCTGCGCCTGGGCGTTTGGATCTACACCCGACCAACCTTTTTCAACTTTAGCATCCGCCACTTTCGTTTTCACCGTTGGCGGCGCGATTTCCTTCGTCGGCTTGTTGATTTTCATTGGAGCGGCAACGATCAAAGCGTTGCCCTGCACTTTTGTTAGGCTACCTGATTTTGCCGCCGCGGTAACATCGACATTCGCTTGTCGTTCCAACCTCAATTTTTGGATCGGGCGGCTCGAGTATTGGTTCACGACAGTGAGATCAGGTCCGTAGTTATAAACGGTTTTGTTTTTGTAAGTGATGTTGGTGACGTTCACCGTTTGGTTGATGTAGGTGACGTTTTGATTGACATCGACAATACGAGAGCGCAGGACGGGCTCGCCGATATAACGCACGTCCACGAAATTGTAATAGGCCGGACCAATATCGAACTCGACATCTATGTGGCCGGTGAGCGGTCGGCTTTCGTAAACAAATTCTGTCTCGGGTGGCAACGGCGCCCAACCGCAATAACCGCCGCCGAAGCGCCACGACACCCAGGCCGGGCCCCATTCATAACCGGGTCTCCAAATCCAGCCGTAGTCGGCCAGCCTGACCCAGCGCCCGTAGTGGTAAGTGGCCCAGCCGTAATCCTCGTACGAGACCCAGGTCCAGCCGAGATCGGTGTAAGCCCAATACCCATCCGAGTATGGTCGCCACGAGGGATCGCTCACGGCAACATCGGGCTGCCAGCAGTACCCGTAATTACCAACCTCGATCCAGCTCCCGCCGTTCAGGTTGTTATAGAAGAAATCAATCGAAACTTCCTGGCTCTTCGCCAGTGGTGCAAAGGGCAAAAGCAGGACGCCTACCGCAAACACAAACAGTAGTTTTTTCATAAGCTAATCAAAGGTTTGGAGCGTTGGACTTTCGTGAGCACAACTTTATTCACGTCGCCCCCGCTTCGGAAGATCCACGATCCCACTAAGATATCGCAACTGCCACGATTAACGCGGGCGTAAGACAAGGAACGATCTCACCCGATGTCGACAAACTGAAATTACCTGCGCCTGACGCGTGTCGAGCGACTGAATGATTTTATTATAATCGGCCACAGAATTGATCGGCTGCTGATTCACTTCCTCTATCACGTCTCCCTTTTGGAGATCGGCGGCACCGGCGTCAGGATCAACCGCGGTTACCACAACGCCATGAACGCCGTTCGGCAGATCCAGTTGGCGCGCAAGATCGGGAGTTAGCTGACCGACGTGGATTCCGGCGAGCGCATTGCCGCTTTCATTCTCTTCGCCGGGCGTCGGCCGGGTCGACGGTTGTTGCGGCGTAACGCGACCGGTTTGATAACCCACCGGCTGCTCCTTAATTTGCGTCGCGACGGTCATTGTTTTTCCAGTGCGCACAATTTCCAGTTCAACTTTTTTATTCAAGTCCGCCTGCGAAATCAGGTTGCGTAAATCGGCGAAGCTCCTCACCTCACGACCATCAAATTTTCGGATGACGTCGCCTTGTTGCAGGTGCGCATCTGCCGCCGGCGATCCAGGAACGATTTCATCAACCACCACGCCTTCATTCGCGGGGGCAGGTTGCCCCGATTGCGGAACTCGCATCTGGATGCCGAGATATCCGCGAATAATCCGGCCCTTCTTCAGTAAGCTCTCGAGCGCGGTGCGGACGGTGTTGGAAGGAATAGCGAAGCCGATGCCCTGCGAGCCGCCGCTGCGCGAAATGATCGCAGTGTTGATGCCAACCACTTCACCACTCAGGTTGATGAGCGGCCCGCCGCTGTTGCCTGGATTGATCGCGGCATTCGTCTGAATTAAATCGCCGAAGACATCAGCTCGATTCGGCCGTCCTTTGGAACTTACAATTCCGTCCGTGACCGTTTCCTCGAAACCGAAGGGATTGCCGATTGCCAGAACGAAGTCGCCCGCCTGAACGGTGTCGGAATCGGCCAGCTTGAGCGGCTTCACTCCCGGACTATCAATTTTCAGGACCGCAAGGTCCACTTGCTCATCGGCTCCGACCAAACGCGCTTTTTCGGTGCGCCCGTCGCTCAGCTGCACTTCGATCTCGTCTACCTGGTCGACCACGTGAGTGTTTGTAATGATGTGACCTTCATCAGTCACGATCACGCCCGAACCCAATGAATTCTGCACCAGAGCATCGTCATTTGGACTTTGAAATCCGCGCGGTCGCCGAAAGAAAAAACCAAACGGATCGAGCTGATTTTGACGCTCAATCGCGATCTTCTTGGTCGTTTTCACGGCGACCACCGACGGCACGACACTGCTGACCAGCGATCGGCGTTCCCGATTCAACGCTTCAAGCGAAGCGACTTGTTTTGGATCGACACTCGGCGAAGACGCGAGCGTATATTTCTCCGGAGTTGTGTGTGGGAGCGTGCTCAAGCCGCCATGCTTTAAGCGGTAATCGTACAACGCCGAGATTGCGAGGCTGAGCAGCGCGACAAAGGCAAAAAATTTCAGCAAGTTCTTCATTAGCTAACGTTCGAAAAAGTTCGTCCCTGTTGTTCGACAATCAACTGTTGGAAACGTTGATTTTGCCCCGATTCCAGCCTGGGGTCGGCGGCAAAGATCGACATCGCCGCCGCCCGCGCGCGACGCATCAGCTCTGCGTCTCGCTTCAGGTTACCGATCTTCAACGCCGGCAGACCGCTCTGGGCCGTGCCCAGCAAATCGCCTGGACCGCGCAGCTCCCAATCCGCTTCCGCAACTTCAAAGCCGTCGCTCGTTTTCTCGAGCACGGCCAATTTGGCTGCCGCTTCTGACGACGGTTCGGACGTGAGCAAAATACAATACGATTTGTGCTCGCCCCGACCGATCCGGCCACGAAGCTGGTGCAGCTGGGCCAAACCGAATCGCTCAGCGTTTTCAATCAGCATCACGTTTGCATTTGAAACATCGACGCCCACTTCAATAACGGTCGTGCTGATCAGCACTTTGGTTTCGCCGCGGCGAAATCGTTCCATGATTTCCTGCTTTTCGGGTCCGGGGATCCTTCCATGAAGTAATTCGCAGGAATATGGATGTAAACGTTCGTGCCAACGTTCGTACTCCGCCGCGGCCGCTTTTGCTTCAAGTTTCTCGCTCTCTTCGATCAGCGGATAAACAACATAGAGCTGACGTCCGGCTTCCAATTGCGTGCGAAAGAAGGTCAGCACTTCGCCCAGTTTTGAGGAATCTCGCACCGCAGTGACAACTTTGCCGCGGCCACGTGGCATCTCGTCTAAGACCGAAACATCGAGATCGCCGTAAACGGTCATCGTGACTGTTCGTGGAATGGGCGTCGCCGTCATTACCAGCACATCCGGCGTGGGTTCGCGACTCGTAAGGCGCGCGCGCTGCGCCACCCCGAACTTGTGCTGCTCGTCGATCACTGCCAGACCAAGATTCGAAAATGAAACCTTTTCGTAAAGCAACGCGTGCGTCCCAATGATCACGTCGGCGTTTTCGTTGCCTTCCACCAACGGCAAGAAACTCTCCTCCTGGCGCGCAGCCGTTCGGATCGATAACTTGACGCCGAGCGGTTCGAGCCAACGCCGTAAAACAGTATAATGCTGTTCCGCCAAAACTTGCGTCGGCGCCATGAACGCCGCCTGATAACCAGCCTCAACCGCGAGCAGAATCGCCGCGATCGCGACCACTGTCTTTCCCGAGCCGACATCACCCTGCAAAAGCCGATTCATCGGATACTTCGCGGCCAGATCACTCTGGATCTCGGCGATGACCTTTTTCTGTGCTGTTGTCAGTTCAAATGGAAGCGCGTGCAGGAATTTCTGCATCAATTCCCCTCGCCCGCAATGCGCGGCGCTTACGCGCGCGTGCGAGTCCGTTCGCCGGGACGCGATTAGCATTTGCATCGCGAAGAATTCCGAAAGGACGAGGTGCTCACGCGCGACATTAAGCGATTGCCAAGTTTCGGGGAAATGAATCGCGCGGATCGCTTCGCCGCGATCTCCATTTTTCAGGTTCTCCGGCAGCAGCGGCTCAATCGGCTCGGTATCAAGCTCCTGAAGAAGCCGATAAATCATGCTGCGCAGCGCACGCTGCGAAAGACCTTCGGTCGCAGGATAGATCGGCGTGATCCGGCGGAGATGGATCGATCTCTCCTCGTTGTTCTCAATCACTTCGAACTCGGGATGATCCATGCAAATCCGCTTCCCGCGCAGTCGCGGCTTGCCGAAAACGACGAGTTGCTGGCCGGTAGCGATCATTTTCTGGACGTAATGCAAATTGAACCAGCGACAGATCAGCGGTTGACTGAGCGCGTTTGCGTTCAGTTCCTGCAATGTCGCCTCGAAAATCTTTTTCCAACCACCGAAACGCCGAAGCGACGTCTTGATCACTTCGCCGGATAGGCAGATCGGGACGTCGCTTTCATCGCGCGGGAATTCTGGAAACGCACTCCGATCTTCGTGCCGGCGCGGGAAATGGGTTAGCAGATGCTCGACTGTGGTAATGCCAAGTCGTCGCAGCGCCAGAATTTTCGGGCGCGGGATCCAATCGAGTTCTTCAAGCGGCTGCGAAATTTCCATTAAGTCGTCGGCGCGGACTCACGCACTGCTTCCACTCGCATCTCCAAACGCGTTTCACCTTCGTATTCGTCCGGCCGGATCCGAAAGGCAATGTCCCACGGTTGCTTCGGAAGCGCGTCGGCAGCTGCGCCGAAAAAGATCGCGCGTTGATGATAATTGCGCTGCCGCAAACGCAACTGCAAATGTCTTTCGCCTACGACGCGCGGGGCGGCGACCGATTCAACTGCGCGCGCAAGAAAAAGCGGCTGCGGATTCCCATTGCCAAACGGCTGCAGCATTTCGTGCCAGCCGACAAAATCGAAATTCAACTCCGAGAAACTAATCTCGTGATCGAGCCGCAGTTGCGGCTGCAAATCGTTATTCGACAACAGCTCGCGCGCCGTTTGACGGAATTGTTCTGCAAAAAGATCGAGATTCTTCTCCTGAATGGTAAGCCCGGCGGCCATTTCGTGTCCGCCGTACTTGTCGACCTTGTCCGCGCATCGAGTCAATGCCTGGACCAAATTGAAGCCTTCAATGCTGCGGCCGCTTCCTTTCCCGACGCTGTTCTCGTCAAAACCAATCACAATTGCGGGCCGATGATATTTGTGAGCGATGCGTGAAGCGACAATACCCAGCACGCCCGGATGCCAGCCACGTTCGTGAATGACAATCGCGGCGTCACGATTGGAATCGAACTTCTTCGCGATCTTCTCCTCCGCCGTGGCGAAAATCTGTTTTTCAACATCCTGTCGCTCACGGTTTTGTTTATCCAAAAATTCGGCCAGTTCTCTCGCTTCGTTTTCGTCCTGCGTCAGCAAAAGCCGGAGCGATTTTTCCGCGGTGCTTAAACGACCGGCTGCATTTAACCTTGGCCCCAGCCGATAACCGATGTCTTCGGTAAAAATCGGCGGCTTCACTCCGCTGATTTCAATCAACTTTTTTAGCCCGGGTCTTGCCGTTCGTGCGATTTCGATCGCGCCGCGCTGGACAAGCGTCCGATTCTCACCGCGAAGCGGAACGATGTCGGCAACGGTTGCGAGCGCAACCAGATCGAGTTTTGATTTGAGATCAAAATCGACCGGCCGCGTTTTCAAAAGCGCGTGGCAAAGCTTGAAAACAATTCCGGCGCTACACAAATAGTGGAAAGGCGACGTCGGATCGACTTTTGGGTTTACAATCGCGACGCACTCTGGCAGGGCGGATTTCGGCTCGTGGTGATCGAGCACAATCACATCCACGCCCCTGTTGCCAAAATCGAGAATCTCGGCGACCGACGATGTTCCGCAGTCGAGCGCGACGAGAAGCCGGGGATGAAATTGTTGAATGCAGCGCTCAACACTCTCTCGACTCAGGCCGTAACCCTCTTCCATCCGCAGCGGCAGAAATAAATCCGGCGCAACGCCATATCCGCGGAGTGTTTCAGCCAGCAAGGCGAGCGAGGTGACTCCGTCGACGTCGTAATCTCCGAAAAGGACAATTCGTTCATGTCGATCCAATGCCGTGAAAATGCGCGTGATCGCCGCTTCCATGTTCGGCAGCAAAAACGGATCACTCAATGATTTCAGGCGCGGCTGCAAAAACGCCCGCACTTCATCGGCGGTGTGGAAACCTTTTCGAAATAAGAGTCGGGCGATACATTCGCAGCCGCAGATTTCGCTCCACGGAATTGGATCGTCATTGAGTTCCTCAGGCGGAATAAGGATCCATCGGCTTTGCCGCGTAAACATTCTACGCTGCTCCGCGGCGATCAGGGTTTCCTCTACGCGGCTTTGCACCGATTATTTTATCTGCCGGGCATTTCCTGACAACTAGGAGAGCATTTTACTCATAATCAGTTGACTCGCGATTGACCGCTAAACTAGACAGGGACTGTGAAATCGATCGCAATCATCTTGTCCGTAGGTCTGCTTGTTTTGTCCGGGTGCGCATTAGGCAGGAAAATGTTGGAGCAGCCGAGCGGTCCGCCACAAAAAGAGTCAGCCAAGCTCGAACGCAAGACCGAAGTGTTCACCGGAAAAGTTGTCCTGGTCGATGGCGCATATCGATTAAGTCTCCTGAAAGATCCTGATACGCTCTTGCGCCTGACCCGCGCTCGCAGAGAAACTGAATTTGAGAAGCAACAAATTAATCTGAGAAAATATTACGAAAAAACCATCTCCGTAAACGGAACGCTTCAGGATGAGTGGATTTTCGGCGCCGACATCGTCGGGCAATGGACGCCCCCCGGCGGTCAGACCGGTCCGAACATGAACGCGCCCAAACAGACGAGGCCCTAGCTCTTCAGCTACGCTCGCGTTAACTCCGCCGTAATCGCCTCCATCGCGCAAAAGGGCCGGCTAGACGAGGTTCAACGCGAAGTCGCGTTTTGGCAGCAGGTCGTGTTTTTGGCATAAATGATGGAAGGCTCGCAGCCCTTCCATCTCGCGTTCTCCGAAACCGAATCGAAGATGCTCACGATAATAGCGGGCGCAAAAACCACGATCAAATTCCTTCTCGCCGGCGATCAGGCTGTCGATGTTCGCGAGGTTACTGTCGCGCAATCTGCGTAACCGATCCGCGATCGATTTTGGATCGACAACTTCAGGTCGAACGAGCCAAAGCGCGTAAACGAACGGAAGGCCAACCAATTTTTTCCATTGTTCGCCGAGATCCCAAAACTGGAATTCTTTCGCATGCTTTTGGCGGAATCGAATGGCTTGATCGCCGATGAGCAGGCGCGCCGTTCCTTTCGGAAGAGAAGAAGATGTCGATGTTGCGACGAACCGCGGAGTCAGTTTTCGCTCATTGAGCAAACAACGCAGCAAATTGCCGGAGGTTTCCGCGGCCGGGTCGAGTTCAATCTCTTTTACATCGGACATTTCGCCGACGTGGGCGACGACAACGCTATAAACCGGGCCGTCCGACGAAATAGAAATGCCGTCCACCATCCGGTAGATTGGGTTGCGGAGAAATTCGAAACTCGAAACGAGCGCAATATCGAGCTCGCCACCTGAAAGCTGCGCGCAAAGCGCGGACGGATGATCGAGCACAACATCGATTGGCCAGCCGTGAATTAGCGGACGCGCGTTGAGATATTTAACGCAGCCAATTCGCAGCGGATGCCGATCCTGCACTCGTTAGGCGCAGGCGAGTTCTGCTTCAGAACGCGGCCGGCTCGATGTCGATCTTTGCTCCGCGCCGTTGAGATGCTGGTAATAACTGTCGCGCTGGACAGGAATTCGCTGAGCCTCGCGAATGGCATGTTCGAGCGCAGCGATGCTTTGTTGCTGCGGCGTAGTTGCTCCGGCCATGTGGAAAATTTTCTCTTCCATGATTGTGCCGTGCAAATCGTCCACGCCGTAACTAAGCGACACTTGTGCCAGCGGCAGACCCAAGCTGACCCAATAAGCGGTCAAATGATCGATGTTATCGAGATAAATTCGGCTGACAGCGAGGTTGCGCAGTTGCTCGATGGCAGAAGCCCGCCTGATGTGAGCAAGCACCGTCGTTTGCGGCTCGAAGGCAAATGGAACAAAACCGCTAAATCCGCCGGTTTCATCCTGAAGTTGACGAAGTTGCCGTAAATGATCGACACGCTGCTCGAGAGTCTCGACGTGACCATAAAGCATGGTGCAAGTGCTGCGGCCACCCATGCGATGCCAAATTCGGTGAACATCAAGCCACTCCTCGGCCGTTTCTTTGCCGCGGCAAACCCGGTCTCGGACTGCGGCATCAAAAATTTCGGCGCCTCCGCCAGTGATGGAGCCAAGGCCCGCTTCGCGGAGAAGCTCGAGCGTTTCTGGGATCGACATCTTGAAGATTCGCTGAGCGAGATGGCGAACTTCAATCGCAGTAAAGGCTTTGATGTGGAGATTGGGATCGAGAGAGCGCAATCCGCGCAACAAATCGAGATACCACTCTTTCTTCAAGGTCGGATGCAAACCGCCGACCATATGCACTTCCGTAATCCCCAGCGGAAGCGCTTCTGCGACAATCTGAATGACCTCGCTAACGGCATGCTCGAACGCATGGGCATCCCGTTTTTTGGCGGCAAAGGCGCAAAACTGACACGATAAGACACAGATATTCGAGTAGTTGATGTAGCGATTGTGAATGTAGGTGGCGAAATTGCCGTTCTTTCGCTCGCGCACGACGTTGGCCAGTATTCCAAGCGCGTTCAGATCGTTTGAGCGATACAAAGCAAGAGCGTCGTCCTCGGAAATGCGAGCCTTCGCCTCGATTTTCTCTGCGATCGGTCTAAGTTCCTTTGGGATTAGTGTGTAATTCATCCGGAGCCGACCCTGAAATTGATGGCTTACCATGCACAGGCGACTCACCAGTTGCAACAAAAAGAGCCGGGGCGCGTGCGACTGATAGAGCACGACCGACGCAGAACGCGATAACATTCGAATCGCTGCCTAGCAATCAACGTCTGTTTATCAATGGCCGATCCAGAAGCACCGGCGCGCTCCGAGGATGACGCCGAGGACATCCGCCTGATGCGATTGGTTGCCGATGGCAATACGACCGCGTTTGAAAAACTGGTCGAGCGGCACCAGGCGCTGGTCGCAGGAACTGTCGCGCGAATGCTTAGCAGCAATTCGGACGTGGAAGACATCGCGCAGCAGGTTTTTGTTCGCGTCTGGAAAAGCGCAGGCCGGTATGTACCACGCGCGAAGTTCACGACCTGGCTGCTGAAGATCACGCGTAATCTGGTTTTTAACGAGATGCGCCGCGCCAAACGTCATCCCCGGGTGCCGGTGCAAATCGAACCTGAGGCTGAGGAGATGCCATTGAAGGACGAGGCGACTGCGACGCCGGATGCGACCCTTCTTCAGGCGGAATTACAGAGCGCGATTGAGACGGCGATCACGCTCCTTCCAGAAACGCAACGCATGGCGCTGGTGCTACGGCGATACGAAGAGCTCAGCTACGAAGAAATCTCCGATGTGCTCGATCTATCCGTCCCAGCGGTAAAGAGCCTGCTCTTTCGCGCGCGGACGGAATTGCGCGAGCGTTTGCGGGATTATCTGGAGCGATAAAACCCAAAGAGGGCGGGGCCCTCGCGGGCGCCCGCCCCCTCTCAACCCCACATTCCGAAATTCGTTATTCGTCCCGGTCTTTCGCGCTGCCCTTAAACTGCACTCGAGCGGCTTCCTCCGGCGGCGGCGGTTCCCCGGGTTTGGCATAATCGGCCGCTAGCTGGCGATGCGAAGTGGGGACCAGCCGGACTGCGCCCTTGGCATTATTTCGCCAGCCATTTGGATCGGCATACTCTTCGCCGTTGTGATGGAGTCCGGAAACCTGATCTTCCAATCCGGTGCCATAATGCTGATCGATGATCGTCGGCGTCACAAAAATAAGCAGGTTGCGTTTGTGACGTTCATTGTCATGGCTTTGGAATGCGTAGCCAATTACTGGAATATCGCCGAGCAATGGCACTTTGGTTCGCGACTTCGAAACCTGATCCGAAATCAAACCGCCGATTGCCAGCGTGTCGCCACTCTTGATGAGAACATTGGAATCGAGAGAACGCTTATCAATGATCGGACTGGTGACATCCGCGCCGTTAAAAGAGAAGTGGAAATCGTTCACCTTGTTGCTGATCTCAGGCTTCACTGAAAGCGTGACGAAATTGTCTTTGTTGATCGACGGTCGAACAATCAGCGTGTTACCGAATTGCTTATCTTGGAAACCGCCGAAAACAGCGGTGGCAGTTTGCTCGTTAAAATTCAGCTGCGGGATTGGTTGATTCCGGAGGACTTCGATCTTGGCCTGCTGATTATCCGCCGTGACAACGCGCGGGTTCGCTAGAAATTCAGCATCCGAGTCCTCATTCAGAGCCTGCAGGGTCGCGGAAAACTGCGGTACTGATAGAATCGCAAATTGGCCGAAGGCGAGTTTAGTGAGACTGCCGAAGAAATTCGAGCTTCCGGGATTGCCCAAAGCGAAAGGTGAGGTTGCGCCGGTAAATGTCGAATTAGTCGTTGTTAAGCCGGTTTTAGGGTCGGTGGTGCTGGTGCTGGTCGTTGGCGCACCGTACTGGAAGGTTTTTGGCGAGGAGGCGCTGCCTACCGTTCCGGCCCAGTTAATTCCATAGGCCTGCACCGGATCGGCACTCACTTCCACCAGCCGCGCTTCGATCATCACTTGCTTCGTCGGCTTGTCGATCTGCACCAACATCTTTCGGATGTTGTCGATGTTGCTGCGGGTTTCACTGAAGAAAATCGTGTTGGTGCGTTCGTCGATTTGCGGTGGAACTTTACTCGCCAGCTGCGACGCGATTAGCGGCGTAATATCTTTGGCGCGCGCGTAGCTGAATTGGTAATTGTCAGTTTCAGTGGGCTCAGCCGTCCGCTCGGCAGCGGTCTTGATGTAATAGACGGTATCGATCTTATCCATGAAAAGCCCTTTGGCTTTGACGATGATCGAGATCGCTTGAAGCGCCGTCACGTCTTCCAACCGCATCGTTACCGTCCCGGTAACAGCATCGCTCACAACCATGTTGACCTTGGCCTGGCGGGCGAGCAATCGGAGCACTTGGCCGACGTCGTCCCCTTGAAATTCCCGTACGCCAACACCACCGCTTTCA
>Ga0209806_1000421_pt1 | contig 28833 bp, 25 predicted proteins | sample GraSoiAngelo_152_FD_186166 | JGI IMG/M metagenome (GOLD analysis project Ga0209806, IMG submission 186166) | Grasslands soil microbial communities from the Angelo Coastal Reserve, California, USA - 14_1009_12_30cm (SPAdes) (version 2) | ecosystem: Environmental > Terrestrial > Soil > Grasslands ... | reverse complement strand
GTCGGGCGGCCACGTGCACGTGAAAACGATGGCGGGACCGATCACCTTGACCAACATTCGTGATGGGCACGTGGAAATTGATTCGGTAAGCGGAGACGTTACGCTCACGTCCGTCACGGGACCTCTGGTGCGGGTCAGCTCGACCAGCGGACGGATTCAGTACAACGGAGATTTCGGCTATGCCGGGGAATACCGGTTCAACAGCCACTCTGGCAACATCGAAGCGACCATTCCCGACGATGCCTCGGTCGACGTGACGGCCCAGTCGGTGCGTGGGCTGGTGCAAAACGACGTCCCCCTCCAACCAAAAGTCCACACCTCTTTCCTCGTCAAAGAGGGGAGTTCCTTCGCAGGTACCATCAACAAGGCGGCTTCGTCGGTATGGCTGCGAACCTTCAGTGGTAAAATCCACCTCAAGAGACGCTAGAAAAATCAGGCTGGGAGTGAAGCGACCACCAGCATGAGAGGCACGCCAGGTTCGCGCCGAAACATAGATGCGCCCGCGGCCAGGCGCGATGCGCCGGTGCGGGCCATTTTTCTTGTCGGCTTCATGGGCGCAGGCAAGACCAGCGTGGGCCGGGCTCTGAGCCGCAAACTGGGCTGGCGCTTCGAAGATCTCGACGACCGCATCCAGGCACGGGAAGGACGGACAATTCCGGAGATTTTCCAGCAATCGGGAGAAGCGGAGTTCCGGCGCAGCGAACTTGCGGCGCTGCGTGATTTGCTGGCGGACATGGAGTCAGGCCCGATGGTCGCAGCGTTGGGCGGCGGAGCTTTCGTGCAGGAAGAAGTGGCTTCCCTGCTTGAGAAGGCGGGCAGCACTACCGTATTTCTGGATGCGCCGACGGAAGAACTTTGGCGACGTTGCGCACAGGATGTGACCGATCGTCCTTTGCGGCGCATGGAAGCGGAATTTCGGCAGCTTTACGAGGCGCGCAGGCCGCGGTACTTGCAGGCTCGAGTGCGGGTGGACACCGAAGGCCGTGGAATCGAACAAATCGTGGGCGCCATTGTGAGTCGCCTGGATCTGAATTCCAGCGAGGAGAAGTGACGTGAAGTTTTCGAAGATCATGGGCGCGGGGATGATGGGCGTGCTGCTGGCGTCGCTCGCCGCGGCAGGGGACAAGAAGGACTCCGCGCAGATGGTCGATTCCGGCTCGTTGGGTATTTTCATCAATGGCCGGCGAATCGCGACCGAAAGTTTCTCGATCCAGCAAACCGCCAACGGCAGCAGCATCAGTTCAAATTTCAAAACGGAAGAGGGCGTGGACAAGGCCGCGCAGACCTCGGAGCTGCAACTCACGCCGTCGGGCGACATTCGTAAGTATGAGTGGAAAGAAGTCAGTCCCGGCAAGTCGACGGCTACGGTGGCGCCCAGCAACGATTACCTGACGGAGCGCATTTCCAATGGGTCGAACGAGAAGCCCGAGGAGCAACCGTTTTTACTCCCCGCTTCAACCAGCATTTTGGATGACTACGCGTTCATCCATCGGCAGGTGCTGATCTGGCGCTATCTGGCCACTACGTGCAAGCAGGAAAAAGACGGGGTGAAGTGTCCCGCGAACCAGAAAACGCAATTCGGGGCGATGAATCCGCACCAGCGCACTTCGCTGCCCCTGACCGTGGAGTTTTCCGGGCGCGACAAGACTTCCATTCGGGGCACCGAGCGGGAGATGAACAAGTTCGTCTTGCGAAGCGAAGGCGGCGACTGGACGATGTGGCTGGATGATCATTTCAAACTCCAGCGTATTCTGATTGCGAGTGATAACACAGAAGTAGTGCGGGACTGAAGCCACGCAGGGACAGACGCCCCCGTCTGTCCGGTCGAGCGCAGCTCGACTTGCAAGCCGGGCTTGGACGGGGAATCCATGGCTCTCATTGACACACGCACCTCGCGCGTATTGTTTACAGCATTGCTGTTCGCGCTGGGACTTGGGTTTTTGTATGTAGCCCGCAAGACGCTCATCGTCTTTTTGTTTGCGGTCTTTTTCGCCTACCTGATGGAACCCGCCGTTTCGCGCCTGGAGAAGGTCCTGCATGGGCGCGGCCGGGCGATTGCCGTCATCTACATGCTGTTGCTGGCGGGCCTGGCGCTGTTCTTTTTTTCCGTGGGACCGCGCATTGGGCACGAGGCGGCTCGCCTGGGACAATCGCTTCCGGCGTTGCTGAACCGGGTAAGCTCTGGTGATATCGCGCACGAATTTGGCCGCGAGCACGGGTGGAGCGCGGCCACGCAGGACAAGCTCCGGCAATTCCTCACTGAGAATTCAGACGACATCAAGAGATACGCAGAGCGTTTTGGTTTGCGCGCGGCGAGCGTGGCCAAGGAGGTGTGGCTGATCCTGCTGGTGCCGCTGCTGGCAATTTTTTTCCTGAAAGATGGCCGGGTGTTCAGCGATGTGGCGCTGTCGGTGGTGCAATCACGGCCGCAGCGGGAATTCCTGGAAGCAGTGATCGCCGACATGAACCAGATGCTGGCACAATTCATCCGTGCGCAACTTACTTTGGCGGCGCTCTCTCTGATGATGTACGCGTCGTTTTTGGGATTAATTGGAGTTCCCTACGCGCTGGTGCTGGGAACCGCGGGCGGCGTGATGGAGTTCATCCCCGTCGTGGGCCCATTGGTGGCCGCGCTGCTGATTCTGAGCGTGGCCCTTCTCATGAGTTACCCGCACTGGGTAGTGTTGCTGATCTTTCTGGGTGGGTGGCGCTTGATACAGGATTATGTCATCACGCCCCGCATCATGGGCAAGAGCATGGAACTGCATCCGCTGGCCGCGATCTTCGGAGTGATGGCGGGAGGCGAGATCGCCGGGGTGTTGGGCGTGTATCTGTCGATCCCGGTGATGGCGAGTTTGCGGATCGTGTGGCGGCGCGGAAGAATTTATGTGGAGAAGAAGCGCTTTGGGCCTCTGAATGAGTACACGTTCGGCAGCGAGGTGCAGCCGAAGCGGTAGGGATGCTTCAGATTGCAGATTGCAGATTTCAGATTTCAGATTTCAGATTTAAGACTGCAGGCCGTTACCAGCTACTGAAACCACACCAGTAATCGGACCAATCTAAAATCGGCAATCTGAAATTCCCCATCCTGCAATTCTGCAGTGTCGGACGAGCCTTGTTGTAAAATCTGAAGTTACTCTATGTCCCAAAAAATTCCTGTAGGGATTCTTGGCGCGACCGGCATCGTCGGGCAGCGCTTTGTACAGATGCTGGAACACCATCCGTGGTTCGAGGTGGCATGGTTGGCCGCGTCGGACCGCTCGGAAGGGCGTGCCTATGGCGAGGCAGCGCGCTGGCGCTTGAAAACGGCTATTCCAGAGCGAGTAGCAAAGATGGTGGTCTCGCCGGCAAAACCCGAGGGCGCGCCCAAGGTGATTTTCGCGGCGCTCGACGCCAGCATCGCCGCGGAAATGGAACCCGGTTTCGCGCAGGCAGGATGCGCCGTGGTCTCGAACTCTAGCGCCCTGCGCATGGCAAAAGATGTGCCGCTGGTCATCCCGGAGGTCAATGCCGGGCATGTCAAGCTGATCGAGACGCAGGCGTGGCGAAAGAAGTCGGGCGGGTTTGTCGTTACAAATCCAAATTGCTCTGCGATTGGCCTGGTGCTGGCCCTGGCTCCGCTCGATAAACAGTTTGGTCTGGAGACGGTGATGGCCGTGACCATGCAAGCGGTCAGCGGCGCGGGCTACCCGGGTGTGGCTTCGCTCGATATCCTGGGCAATGTGATTCCCTATATCGCAAAAGAAGAAGAGAAGATGGAGGAAGAAACTCTCAAGCTGCTGGGAAAACTGAATGGCGCCGGCATTGTTCCGGGCAGCTTTGCGATGAGCGCGCAGTGCAATCGGGTCGCGGTCGAGGACGGCCATACGGAATCGGTTTCGGTTCGGATGAAGAAGAAGGCGAAGGCGGAGGAAATCATCTCCGCCTGGAATGCGTATACGGCTGAGCCGCAAAAAATGCGGCTGCCGAGCGCCCCGGCACAGCCGGTGGTCTATCTGGAAGCGAACGATCGTCCGCAACCGCGTTTTGACGCGGATCGGGGCGCGGGCATGACCACCACCGTGGGGCGTTTGCGTCCCTGCAAAGTGCTGGACTGGAAATTCACCGTGCTCTCGCATAACACCATTCGCGGCGCGGCCGGAGCGGCTCTACTCAATGCAGAGTTGCTGAAAGCGCAAGGATATCTCGGGTGAAACCAGGGCACGGCTGCAGGGTGGGGTTCGAGCGCAGTTCAGCCCCATGTAGTGGCATGGTGGTGACACTTCGGCCGGCGGGACGCCGGCGCTACCCGGCTCGCCGACGCTGCTTCAAGCGAGAGCTCTTGCGATGATCGTCATGAAATTTGGCGGGACCTCGGTGGAGGACGCCAAGGCGATCGATCGCACTGCTTCGATCGTCAAAGGGCGAGCGGCGAAAAAGCCGGTGGTCGTGGTGAGCGCCATGGCCAAGGTCACCGACACGCTTCTCAAGATGGCGCAGGCGGCCGGGGCTGGCGATCGAGAAACGGCCCTCGGGCTTTCGCGCGGATTGCGCGAACGGCATTACAACACCGCGGGAGAATTGCTGGGAACCGGCGTTTTCACGCGCTTTCACAGCGAACTGGAAGGCGAGTTCGACGCGCTCGACGAACTGCTGCGCGGCATTGCCGCGGTGGGCGAACTGACTCCGCGGACCACCGATCACGTCGCAGCTTATGGTGAATTGCTTTCCAGCAGGATTGTCAGCGAAGCGTTTTCGGCGCGTGGATTGAAGGCATCGCTGGTCGATTCGCGGCAATGCATCGTGACCGACAGCACGCACATGCGCGCCGTTCCAGTCTTCGAAGACACCAACGAGCAGCTCAATCTCAAATTAAAGCCGCTGGTCGAAGGCGGGCGCGTTCCCGTGATGGGCGGATTCATTGGGGCGACGCGCAATGGCGTCACCACCACGATCGGGCGCGGCGGCTCGGATTTTTCGGCGGCGATTGTCGGTGCCGGGTTGAATGCCGAGGCCATCGAGATCTGGACGGATGTGGACGGAATGATGACCACCGATCCGAATCTTTGCCCGGATGCGCACCGCATTCGCGTGATCAGCTTCGATGAGGCGGCGGAACTGGCCTACTTCGGCGCGAAGGTTTTGCACCCGGCCACTGTGCTCCCGGCCGTCCAGAAGAATATTCCCGTGTACATTTTGAATTCGCGGAATGCTTCCTGCGAGGGGACCAAGATCACTGCGCGGGCGCCACACTGCAAGAACATTTTCAAGGCCATTGCTGCCAAAAAACGCATCACCATTGTGAACGTCGCCGCGCCTCGGATGCTGCTGGCGCATGGGTTTCTGAAGGCAATCTTCGAGGCTTTCGACCGACATAAAGTGGCGGTGGATGTGGTGTCGACTTCAGAGGTCAGTGTTTCGTTGACCGTCGACTCGAATGAAGCCATTCCGGCACTGGCGGCGGATTTGGCAAAGCTGGCGGACGTAAAATATGAAGGGCGGAAGGCGATCGTCTGCCTGGTGGGCGAAAATTTGCGGGAGACGCCGGGCATTGCGGCGCGGGTGTTTGGAGAGTTGTCGGATTTGAAGGTGCGAATGATTTCCCAGGGTGCCTCGGAAATTAACCTGACATTCGTGATCGAGGAAGAGGACGTGCCCGGGGTCGTGCGCCGATTGCACTCGGCATTTTTCTCGGAACTGGATGCCGGGGTGTTCGCTTAGAAAAAATCTTTACCACTCAGGGAACGAAGGTCACCCTAAGGACACGAACCAAAAGCCTACCGCAGAGGACGCCGAGAACCTCCGCCGAGTTCGCTGAGAAGGCTTCGATGAATTTTCTTGTTCTGGGTCGTGGGAAGACCGGGTCGTTGGTCGCGCAGTATGCACGCGAGCGGCATCATCACGTTCAGGTGCTGGGAGCGAACGACAACGAGAAAGGCAAGGCTCTGACCACAGCGACGCTGCAGAATGTGGACGTGGTGATCGACTTCACCACGCCGGCGGCGGTGGCCGATAACATCAAGGCTTGCCTTCACGAGAAAAAAAACATGGTGGTGGGCACGACTGGATGGTATTCGCATCTTGGTAATCTGCGGCCGGAGGTAGAACAGGCCGGCATCGGATTTCTGTACGGGGCAAATTTTTCGATTGGCGTGAATCTGTTCTTCGAGACGGTTCGCACTGTGGCCGAAGCTGCCAGTCATGGGTACTCCGGACAGATCTTCGAAAGGCATCACCATACGAAGAAAGACGCGCCCTCGGGCACGGCGCTGGTCATGCAGAGGATCGTGAAGGAGAAATCTGGCGCGGAGCTGGAAATCACTTCGTTTCGCGAGGGGGATGTGGTCGGGCTACACGAGCTGATTTTTGATTCGCCCAATGACCGGATTTATCTCTGTCACGACGCCAAATCCCGGCGGGGCTATGCGGAGGGCGCCGTGCTCGGCGCCGAGTGGCTCAGTGGGCATAAGGGAATGTTCGAGTTCAAGGATATTTGGCGCGAGCTGTGAGGACTACCGGATCGCCAACAGACAACCCTACCCGCAACCGGGCGCATCTGGTGGGCCGATGGATCGGTTTCCCTGAGTATCGGCAGTAGAGTTATCCTAATCTCTATGCAACTGCGTGGATGCGGTACCGCGCTGGTCACCCCGTTTCATCAGGACGGCGCCATTGACGAAACTGCCCTGCGCAACCTGGTCGCTTGGCAGCTTGAGTCGGGCATTGATTTTCTGATTCCCTGCGGGACCACGGGCGAGACTCCGACTCTGTCGCACGACGAATGGCTGCGCGTCATTGACGTAACGATCGAGGTGACGGCTGGACGCGTGCCGATTGTTGCTGGGGCGACGTCGAACTCCACGCAGGATGCGGTTGAGAAGGCCAAGGAAGTCGCGGCACGGCCGGGAGTCGACGCGATCCTCACCGCCTCGCCTTACTACAACAAGCCCACCCAGGAAGGACAGTACCGGCATTTCCGGGCGATCGCGGAAGCAGTTGGCAAGCCGATTCTTCTCTACAACGTGCCGGGGCGCACAGGAGCGAACATCGAGCCGGGAACGTTGGCGCGGCTGGCGGAAGTGCCGAACGTTCTGGGCGTGAAGGAGGCCAGCGGCAACATTGCACAAATTGCCGAGGTACTGAACGTGGTGCCGGAACACTTTCTAGTGTTCTCCGGAGATGATGCCATCACGCTGCCACTCATCGCGCTGGGAGGAGTGGGGATTATCTCCGTCGCTTCAAATGAAATTCCGGCGGAAATGGCGGCGATGACGCGGGCGGCGCTTTCCAACGACTGGGTCACGGCGCGCAGCATCCATCGCAAGTACTTGCCTCTGATGCAGACCAACTTTATCGAGTCGAACCCGCTGCCGGTGAAAGCAGTGTTGGCCATGCTTGGGCGGATTGAGGAAGTTTACCGGCTGCCGCTTCTACCAATGCGCCGGGATACGCGTTCGAAGTTGCAGAAGGTCGCAACCGAGGTAGGCTTGATTGCGAAGCCGGCCGCGCCGACTCCGGAAACGGCGGAGTTCTTCGTGTATGAGAACTGGCTGGCGGGCCCGCATAAGATTGTGCTGCATCGTTCCACTTGCGGGCAATGCAATCACGGCAAGGGACGTCCGGCGGGGCACGATGCCAATCATGCGCGCTGGCATGGTCCTTATGCGACACTGGCCGAGGCTCGCCAGGTCGCGCACGACATGCAAGGAGTGCTGATTCGCAGCGAGTGCAAGTGCATTTGAGGAAGAGTCGCCGGTCGTCAGTTTCCAGCTCTCAGCTGTTAGCTGTTAGCTTTCAGCTCTTATGCTTTATTCAACCCCTCTGCCTTTTGTGAAATCCGGTCGATTACTTTTCCCTGTTTTCCACGAACTTACCTGATTCGAACCCGGCGGGTATACTGCTCGCGCATGAAATCCCTGAAAGCTTCAATCGAGCGGCTTGCTTCATCGGGGGAAGTGGAGCGCAATCCTGAGGCCCGGCAGACGTTTCTGGAATTTCGCGGCGCACTGACGCAGGGGAAGGTTCGCGCGGCTGAGAAAAAAGATGGGCGATGGGTAGTCAATGCGTGGGTCAAACAGGGCATTCTTCTGGGGTTTCGGCTGGGCGAGCTGGCGGAGATGGGCAACGGCTTGTCATTTGTGGACAAGGACACCTTCCCTCCCCGGCGCTTTTCGGTTGCGGATCGCGTACGGGTCGTTCCGGGCGGCTCGTCAGTGCGCGAGGGATCGTATGTGGCGCCGTCCGTCATTTGTATGCCGCCCATGTTCATCAACGCCGGCGCCTACGTGGATGAGGGCACGATGGTGGACTCGCACGCTCTGGTCGGATCGTGCGCGCAAATCGGGAAGCGCGTGCACCTGAGCGCGGCGGCGCAGATTGGCGGCGTGCTCGAGCCGGTGAATGCGGCGCCGGTGATCATCGAAGACGACGTGCTGGTGGGCGGAAACTGCGGGGTTTACGAGGGCACGCTGGTGCGAGCGCGGGCGGTGCTTGGAGCAGGGACGATCCTTACGCGGTCAACTCCACTTTATGACCTCGTGCGCGGAGAAGTGTATCGGGCCTCAGGCGAGAAGCCGCTGGAAGTGCCGGAGAATGCGGTGGTGGTGCCGGGATCGCGTGCGGTCAAAAAAGGGCCGGACTGGAATTTGTCGTTGTACACGCCGGTCATCGTGAAGTATCGCGACGAGAAGACGGATCGCGGGATCGAATTGGAGGAGTGGTTGCGGTAGGACGACGGTTGCGGTAGGACGACGGTAGAAGCCTGGAATTCGGGTTCCGAGATGAGTTCGGCGGTCGACCTCGGCGGCTAAAGCCGCGTTGGGTTTGTGGCTCTCACGGCGCGGCTGAAGCCGCGCCCTTTCAAAGCTCGCCAATTACTGCCAAGACACAATCAATTTGCCTTGCGGACCGGCGCCGTCGGGAGTGACTTTGATGCTTGCCAGGTTGGGGATGATTACGTCCGCTTCGTGCAGTTCGGGGGCGGGATAGGTGCTCGGCATCGAGATGACCTTCATTCCGGCAGCGTGGGCGGAGCGGATTCCGGCGGGGGCGTCTTCGAAAACAACGCAGTCCGTGGGATTCGCTTTCAATAGCTCGGCGCCTCTGCGATAAGGCTCGGGATCAGGCTTGCCGTGGTTTACGTCGTCGGCGGTGACCAGGATTTCGGGGACCGGGATGCCGAATCTGCGCATGCGGGTGGTCGCGAGATAGCGCGTGCCGGACGTAACCACGCACCAGCGACCTCGGGGAATCGTGTTGAGCAGCGCGACCGCGCCCGGGATGGCCACGATGCCGTCGGCGACGGCCTCGCGATCTTCGATCTTCCTGGTTTCGGCGACTGCATCAAGATGCGGCGCCACGCGCTGCACGACTTCAAGGGTCCGCACGCCGTGGGCGGCCTTCATGACCTCGGCGGGGTCGAGGCCGTTCTCAAGGGCCCAGCGGGTATATTGCTGCGCGACGACTCGGGTCGAGTCGAGCAAGACGCCGTCGAGGTCGAAGAGGATGGCGGAGCAGGAGAAGGAAGGCATGAGTGTTGTTACAGATTACATGATGGAACGAGGCTTGCAGAATTCAGCTGGTGTTAAGTGATCGCAATGGCATGCGGGCCGCTCCACCGACTAGGAACGGGCAGGTGCTCTGGGGAGTATGTCGGCTCGCGGAGAGGAGTCCGCTAATAGACTCCGTTGCCGAACTTGAAGATGTCTCTCGCGGAAGTGGGCTGCGGCTCGTTTTCCCCAGGTGCGGACGAAGTAATAGTTCAAGCCCGCGCCTATCAGTGAACTCGCTACCGGAATCAGGCGCCCAGCCCATTTCTCCACGACCTCCCCGCTGGCTTGCGCGGCAATCCGCTGAATCACGCGCGGGATGAAGCGGTTGATGACTTCCTTCTCCAGAAGCTCGCGGCTGATGTCGACTCCGGCGGCGCTGGCGGCGGCGACCCAGAGGTCGGCCATTTCATCTTCGGTGTTGAATTCGAATCCGTAAACGAGGCTGAGTTTCTGAATCGTGCGCACGGTAATAGCCGAGAGCAGGCCGAGGTCAGGGATCACGGTCAGCAGTCCGCCGAGTCCAAAGCCAGCGCCTTGCACCGCCGCCATTTTCATGCTGCTTCGAATGATGGATGCCGCGACCTCGTCGAGGTGAGTTAGTTCGACATTGTGCATGCCTTGGAAGTTGGTTACTGGAAGGTCATACGCGGCGCGCACCTGGATCAGAAATTTGTGGGGATCGACCTTCACCGTATCGTAGGCATGCGTGAACCCGTGGACGAGGCCTTGCTCAATGCGAGTGCGGAGCCAGGATTTGTGGGAGTTCTCGGGCATCGTTGATTGGATGCTATCAGGGGAGGGACAGGGGGGAAAGTTTGGGACGATTACCTCGATGATTCATCAAGCTCGGCAGTGTTGAAAATGTACCGACACCGGGTCGAAATTGCCACCTTACACGGGGTCCCCTTCGGCTTCGCTCAGGGCAGGCTTTCGACTTCGTCGGGCTGGCGCCTTACTTCGCTCAGCATGACACTAACTTCGATGAGGTATTGGGTCACGGTGTTTCTCGAGCACAACATTACCTTTCTGAGCCTCGGCGAACCACGAACGAAGGCCGAGTTCGCTTCGAGCCTGTGCTAGCATCAGTACTTCGATGCCATCCGGAAAATTGCAAATTGTGCCCCTCGGCGGGCTGGGCGAGTTCGGCATGAACTGCATGGCCCTGCGCTGGGGCGATGACATTATCGTTATCGATGCCGGCCTGATGTTTCCCGAGGCCGAACTGCTGGGTGTCGATATTGTTGTTCCCGATATTTCTTATCTCATTGAAAACCGCCAACGCGTGCGCGGGATTGTGCTGACACATGGGCACGAGGACCACATTGGCGCCCTGCCCTGGATTTTGTCGGAACTGAATGTCCCGGTGTGGGGCACGGAGTTCACGCTCGCCTACGTGGAGGACAAACTGGATGAGCACGGCTTGCTCGACGAGGCTGATCTGCGGGAAATTCGGCCCGCAGAGCGCATCAAGATTGGGCCGTTCACGATTCATCCCATCCAGGTAACGCATAGCCTGGTGGATTGCGTGGCGCTGGCGATTCATACGCCTTTGGGCGTGGTGGTGCACACGGGCGATTTCAAAGTCGATCCGACGCCCACCGACAACCGCCTGTTTGACTTGCATGCCTTTGCGGAATACGGCAAGGAAGGTGTGCTGGCGTTGCTGCAGGATTCCACCAACGTCGAGCGCAAGGGATACACACCCAGCGAGCGGGCGGTGCGGCGCAAGTTCGATGAAGTGTTTGCGCGCACCGAGCGGCGGCTGTTTATTTCGTGTTTTTCGTCTTCGATTCATCGCATCAAGCTCACGGTCGATCTAGCGTTCGAACATGGACGCAAGATTGCCTTCATCGGGCGCTCCATGAACAACTCGGCCGAAATTGCCGAGGACCTGGGCTATATCGAGATTCCCGAGGGGCTCCTGATCCATCCGGGAGAGATGAAGAACTTTCCGCCGCAGAAAGTATGCGTGCTCATCAGCGGGACGCAGGGCGAGCCCATGTCAGCGTTGTCGCGGTCGGCGGTTGACAATCATAAGCACGCGAAAATTGAGAAGGGCGACACGGTCGTGCTGTCGTCGCGCATTATCCCTGGGAACGAAAAGGCGATTTACCGGATGATCGATCACCTGTTCCGGCGCGAGGCACACGTGATTTACGAAGATGGATCGTCGCCGCCAGTGCACGTGAGCGGACACGCCAGCCAGGAAGAGTTAAAGCTCATCATCAACCTGGTGAAACCGCGCTACTTCATTCCGGTGCACGGGGAATACCGGCAGCTCAAGCTGCATGCGGAGATGGCTGCTTCGATGCACGGCTCGGTGGGCCAGGTCATGCTGATCGAAAGCGGCGACATTCTGGAATTCGACGAACTCGGAGCGCGGAAAGTGGGCCGCGTTAATGTGGGCCGGGTGTGCATTGATTCCGGCTCGCGCACCGACGTGGTCGAGGACCTGATCATTAAAGATCGGCGACACATCAGCGAGGACGGGATTGTGCTGCCCATCATCGCGATCAACAAGCTGACGGGCGTGGTGGAAACGTCGCCGGAAATCGTGACGCGCGGGTTCAATCCCGGCGAAGACGGACTGATGGAAGAGGCGAAGCAGATCGTGATCCAGACGCTCGACGCCTCGAGCGAGGAAGAAAAGGCGGATTATGGCGTGATCAAGGAAAAAATCCGCGCCGATTTGAAGCGCTACATCAGTAAGCAGACCCAGAAACGGCCGCTGATTATGCCGGTGATTCTGGAGATCTAGCTTTGAGCTTTGAGCTACGAGCTACGAGCTGCGAGCTGAGGCCGTAGCTTTTGTTCTTAGAATGATGATCGAAGGCGAGATGTGGATGCTACTTTCTTACTCGAACCTTGAAACTCGAAACTGGAGCTCGTCGCTCGGAGCTCATAGCTCGCAGCTCGCAGCTCGTAGCTCGTAGCTCAATCAGGAGCATCTGCCATCGTCACTCTGGAAGATATTCAACAAGCGCAGGCTCGTTTGCGTGGCGTAACGGTGCGGACACCGGTGATCGCGGCAGACGGAGTGGGGTCGAACGACGGCCGGCGCCTTTTCTTAAAGCTCGAAAACCTCCAGCCCATCGGCGCGTTCAAGCTGCGGGGCGCGTACAACAAAATTGCTTCTCTCTCGGCGGAAGAGCGGGCGCGGGGAGTGATTGCGTATTCCAGCGGGAACCACGCGCAGGGCGTAGCTTATGCTGCCCGCGCTCTGCATACCAAAGCGGTCATCGTCATGCCAGAGAATGCTCCCGCGATCAAACTTGAGGCCACCGCGGGCTTGGGCGCGGAGATCGTGAAAGTCGGTCCAGGGAGCACCGAACGGCAACGGAAGGCGGAAGAATTGGCGGCCCAGCATGGATACATGATCGTTCCTCCGTACAACGACGAGAAAATCATCGCGGGACAGGGCACGATGGGATTGGAGATTCTGGAGGACGTGCCTGGGGTGGAGACTGTGCTCGTTCCCGTGGGTGGAGGGGGGATGATCAGCGGCGTTGCAGCCGCGGTGAAGCTCAGCAGACCTTCGGTGACGGTGATCGGAGTCGAGCCGGCGCTGGCGGCGGACGCGCAGGCCAGCTTTCGCGCCGGACAAATCGTAAATCTTCCCGCCGAGGAAGTGACGCAGACGATGGCAGACGGTCTGCGCACGCAGAGCATCGGGCCCATCAATTTCGAGCACATTCGGAATTTCGTGGATGACATTCTGACCGTGTCGGAGGAGGAGATCCGGGAAGCGATGCGGCGTTTGGCGGCCAATCCCAAGACGATCGCCGAACCCAGCGGCGCGGTGGCAGTGGCCGGATTTTTGTTTCACGGAAAGGAATTGCCTGCTCGGACGATTCACGTCGCCGTGATCAGCGGCGGAAATATCGAGCCGGCGATGTTGGCCGAGATGCGGGACAAATCCTGGAACACGTTGCGGGCGTAAGCAATCAGGCTCTAGGCTCTAGGCTCTAGCAAACAGGTTCTAGGAACAGGCTTTAGCGACCGGACTTTAGCAACCAGGCTCTAAGGGGCGGACGCCCCGTCTGCCCAGCGGAGCGAAGCTCCGCTTCGGGGATTCTCGCCAGGCAATGGCTAATCGCGAAGCTTGCGAGCAGGGCAGAAAAACGCATGATGGCTTGCGGCGCCGCAAGCAAGAACCAACCGGGCTGACGCCCGGCCGCCCAGACGAGGCGTCTGGGCCTACGCGTCCAGTTCTGCTGCGCGGTTCTCGTACCCTCATTCAATGGCGGTGTAAAATCTAGTTTCCGCTCCGATTTCATCCAATTTGAGGTTGCGCCCATGCCGGTTTCCGCCAGTGTGCGGATTTCTACGATTGTTCTTCTCTTGTTTCTATTCATGTTGTTTTTGCACGTGCACCCCGGGCCAGTTCAGGCCGCGGGCGAGCACGGTACGCTGATCCGGGTTGCCGATATCTATCTTTCTCCCGACAAAAACTCCACCAAGCTGGCTGAGGTCGAACGTGGGCGCGAGTTGGTCGTGATCGAGAATTCCAGCAACGGCTGGGCGCACGTGGAAGCGTTTCTGAGCGAGGAAAAAACGGTGAGCGGCTGGATTCTCGACAAGGGCTTCGTCCGCAGCACGAATCCAGATGGAGACAAGATCGTGTTTGGCGAAGCGGCCGACTCGGAAGATGAGGCCAGCCGGCGGCATGGACGCCGGGGCGCGGACAAGGATGCATTGCGGCTCTACTATCGCGTGTACGACCTGTTTCCGAATTCACCTTTGGCGGGTGAATCACTCTACCGGGCGGCCGATATCCGCTGGCAGATTGATCGTGCCGATGTCATGTCGCGGCCTTCGGCGAAAGAACGCGACCCCATGCTGCGCGAAGGCATGAATGAAGACTGGATGCATGAGGTGATGAAGAAATTTCCCGGGACCAAGTGGGCAGACCTGGCGGCCTTCCACCTGATCGAGAACAAGTTGTGCGGAGACTGGCAGGGCACATCGAAGTGTCCAGAGAAAGAAGCCGACCATTACGAGAAATACGCCGCGGATCGGCCGGGCTCGCCTGCGGCTCCGGAGGCTCTGTATCTGGCGGCCAAGCGGCGCGCGGCGCTGGTCGATATCTACAAGACTGATGAGCAGCGAAAGAAAGCCGATGAGGCTAAGGCGAGGGCCATCGCGCTCACGCAGAAAATTGTGCAGCAGTATCCGCAGTCGGACTGGGCGGCGCGCGCGCAGCGGTTGATGTTTCTGGTGCAGCAGGATGTGCCGACGTTCGGGAATTTAGTGGAGTAGAAGAGCAGGCTCTAGCAAGCAGGCTCCAGGCTTTAGCTAGTGCGATTTCAGTCGACTTGTCGGATTGACGTCCTGAGCTTACGAGACATTTTTATGCTTGCGACGTCTTTTAGCTCAAATCCCAGTCAGCCGAATTAGATTTCCGACAGGAGAGCAAAATCCAAGAACTCCCATCCGCTTGGAGCCTCCAGCACAGAATTTAAACGCGTGCTTGCCAGATCCGAGAGCCTGGTTGCTAAAGTCTGGTTGCTAGAGCCTGATTGCTAGAGCCTAAAGTCTGGTTGCTAGAGCCTGATTGCTCGAGCCTGCTCCGTACCCAACTTCACAATCTGGCTAACCCACAGATGTCTGGGATACTAATGCTTCTTATCTGGAGGAAGCTTGAACGATTACTTGCTGTCGGTCGTGCTGGGTATCGTGGAAGGGTTGACAGAGTTTTTGCCTGTGAGTTCTACCGCGCATCTGCGAATTGCGGAGAGTTTGCTGCATGTTTCTCTCTCCGATGGCTATTGGAAGATGTACTCGATCGTCATTCAATTAGGCGCGATTCTCTGCCTGCCGGTATATTTCCGCGACCGCATCGCGAAGTTCCTGTCGACTTTCCCGCGGGGTGAACGCGGCGATCGCACGGTTTTGACGCATCCTTTGGGGCTCACAGCGGTTGCGTTCGTGGTGACGGCCATTCCCTCGTATCTGCTTACCAAGGTGATTGGCAAGAATCTGGAGAGCTTGTACGTCATGGGAATCGCCCTGCTTCTAGGTGGGATTGTGATGTGGGTGGTGGATGCGCGAAACGCGATCTGGGAGAAGGCGGGGCCGGGCGCCTCCGGCAGCCCGATTCGCATCTGGCGCATGGAGGATATGAGCCTGGGTCAGTCCATCTGGATTGGAGCGTGCCAGATCCTGTCGGCGGTGTTTCCGGGGACATCGCGATCGATGGCGACGATTGCGGCGGGACAATTGGCGGGAATGTCGCGAGCATCCGCGCTGGAATTCTCGTTCTTCTTATCGATTCCGACCATGGTCGTGGCGACGGGTTACACCCTGCTGAAGTCGCTACGGGGGAAGGGGGAGAATCCGATTGGGGTTTCGCAGTTGACGCCCCAACAATGGATCATTCTGGCGATTGGATTTGTGGTTTCCTTTCTGGTTGCTTACGCGAGTGTCGCCTGGTTTATGGCGTGGGTGCGGAAACGCGGCTTTGCGCCGTTCGCGGTGTATCGGATCGTGATCGGCATCGTGGTGCTGGTGTTTGCGGCGAGGCTGGCGGGATAGGGAACATGGCGGCGGGACGTGTCAGGCTTTCATTCGGCTCTCGCCGAATCGACGGGCGAGGACGCCCCTCGCTCCACACACGACCAAGACCTGACACCTGAGACCTGCTACCTAAGTCTATGAGGCCACGTACGTATCCGGTCTGTGCATTTGCCTCCCCTTCGCCCTGAAGCTAGGTCGATACGGCGCAGCGTATTCCTCCATTGTCGGCGGGGCCGGTTTCTTGGCATAATCGATAGGCTCTGGCGCGCTTCGGTCACTGGTCACGGATGGTCTGAACGGGGCCAGTGGTGCGGAATACGCCTTCATGAAGACTTTCTCGCGCATCTTCAACCCGACCAGCAACCGACGGCTCAATGAGCTGGTCGGATTCCTGCTGATCGTCTCCGCGCTCCTCCTTTTCCTCGCGCTCGCGTCCTATTCCGCCCTCGACCCGTCGTTCAACAGCGCCTCGGTGCTGACGACCGCCCGCGGAGCCCGCAACTGGATCGGCATCGTTGGGGCAGTGATTTCTGACTTGTGCCTGCAGACTTTTGGGATCGGCGCCTTCCTGGTTCCTGTGTTTCCGGCAGTGCTGGGCGCGCGCTGGTTCCGCTCGCGCAGGGTCCAATCGCCGATGGCGAAGACACTGGGCGCGATCTGGCTGATGACCTTCGTTCCGGCATTCCTGGCCCTGCTTCCCGGGCACGTGCGCTGGATGCACGTCATTCCGATGGAAGGCTTGGTCGGGCGCGTGGTGGGCGATTTCCTGATCCATTACCTGAATCTGGCGGGGGCGTACATCGTGTGCGCGACCGTGCTCGCGGTGGCGCTCTACTTGTCGACCGCGTTCTCGTTTTCGAGCGTGCAAGTGTGGATTCCGACGCGGTTCGCGTTTGCGTTTGCGCTGCGCGACCGCTGGCGTGATTGGCGCGAGGAGCGGGCGAAGCGCAAGATGCAGCGGGAACTGGAGAAGCGCCGGGCCAGCAAACCTGTGGTTACGGCGCAATTGGTGCCGGGACGGGCAGCGCCCGTCGTAGAACCGCGGGCGGCGCGATCACAGGGTTCCGGATCATCTGCCCCGGTGCGCACTGGGATTGATCGAATGATGGGTGCTCCCGAGGAAGAGCCGTCGCGCGAGACGGTTGCCGCCGCCGTCACGGCTGCTTCGGAGAATTCCTCTGCCACCGTGCCTCGGGCGGAGTCGGGCGTTCTCGTACCCGAAGTTTCGGAGCGGGCCGACAGCGCTCAAAAGCACAAGACAATCATGCCGCGCATAGCGGGGGGGTACAAGCTTCCGCCCAGCAGCCTGCTGCATAGGCCGGACGGGGCGCAGTCCGTGGACGCCGATGAGCTGAAGATTCTGGCGCAGGTTCTCACGGAAAAGTACGCCGAGTTCGATGTGCATGGACAGGTCACCCAAATCAATCCGGGGCCCGTGGTCACGACCTTCGAGTACAAGCCCGAAGCGGGCGTCAAATACAGCCGGATCACGAATCTCACCGAAGATCTCTGCCTCGCGCTCAAGGCCGAAAGCATCCTGGTGGAGCGCATGGCGGGCAAATCGACCGTGGGCATCCAGGTGCCCAATCGCGATCGGGAAATTATCTGGCTGCGCGAGAATATCGAGTCGACGGAATTCATCGGCTCGAGGTCGAAACTGACGCTTGGGCTGGGCAAAGACATCAATGGACGGATCGCAGTAGCCGATCTCGCGACCATGCCGCACCTGCTGATTGCTGGCTCCACGGGCACGGGCAAGTCGGTCGCCATCAATGCTTTCATCATGTCGATCCTGTACAAGGCGACGCCGGACCAGGTGCGCTTGATCCTGGTTGACCCGAAGCGGCTGGAGTTGGGCAACTACGAAGGAGTTCCGCACCTGTTTACGCCTATCATTACCGAGCCGAAGCTGGCCTCTAACGCGCTGCGCAATGCCGTGCGGGAGATGGAGCGGCGGCTGAAATTGCTCGCCGAGAAGGGCGTGCGGAATATCGATCAGTACAACAAGCTTTTCGAGGAAGACGGCACGCCCAGCCTGTTTGGCGAGGATTCCGAGGAGCGGCCGATCCCCTACATCGTGATCATCATCGATGAACTGGCCGACCTGATGATGCTGGATGCAGGGAACGTGGAGGAGTCGGTAACGCGGCTGGCGCAGATGGCGCGCGCGGTCGGCATTCACCTGGTGCTGGCGACGCAGCGGCCTTCCGTGGATGTGATCACGGGGCTCATCAAGGCGAACTTCCCTGCGAGGATTTCGTTCCGGGTTGCGACCAAGGTTGATTCGCGAACGATTTTGGATTCCAACGGCGCTGAGGCCCTGCTCGGGCGCGGCGACATGCTTTATTTGCCTTCGGGGTCGGCGCGTGTGCACCGCCTGCATGCACCGCTGGTGACGGAGAAGGAAATTGCGGCCGTGGTGGAGTTCTGGCGGTCGCAGGCGGCCGCACAGTATGTGGAGGACTTCCTACAGGCTCCGCGGGAGGAGCGCGAGGCCGGGGACGCGGGCGGCGAAGGGCCCGACGGCGAATTGGAGAACGATCCCCTCTACAATGATGCGGTGCGGCTGGTGGTCGAGTTTGGAAAGGCTTCCACTTCCCTGCTGCAACGACGGTTGCGCATCGGATACGGGCGGGCGGCGCACTTGATCGACTTGATGGAGCGGGATGGAATCGTTGGTGCGGCGGATGGTCCTAAGCCGCGCGAGGTGCTGAAACGGCCGGATTGGATTTCCGAAGTGGAGGAGTCGATGCGGTAGGGGCCGATTCACCCCGATGAAAGTCTTCTGAAGGCGGCTTTTGAGGTCGCCTTTTTCGTTTGGTGACATTTGGGAATCGTCTAACCGCAGGAAAATCTTAGACTGCAGAGAGCGCAGAGAACGGCCGCAGAGGACGCCGAGAACCACTGTGCTCCTCTTTGCACTTTCCCCGGCCACCCACAGCCTCATGGAAATCTCGAACTTGAGAACGAGGCGACGGGCGTATTCCTCGCATTGACATCCCATTTCCATGCCACTATCGTTCATTCCCGCACGTCGATGAATATCGTCAAGGCCACATCTCGTTACGAGGATTGGCTGAAGTCGCATACCGCGGTGGTCGAGGCCGATCTGCGCCTGAAGCACAAACGGATGGCGGAAGCTGTGTTTCCCTTTCTGCGCGCCACCTTCTACCGCTGGGTGCAGATCTGGCCGGATGTATGTCCGGACGCAAATAAGGCTCCCCAGATTCTTTCCGTAGGCGACCTGCACATCGAAAACTTCGGCACCTGGCGGGATGTGGAAGGGCGTCTCATCTGGGGCGTGAACGACTTTGATGAAGCTGCGACCTTTCCTTACACGAACGACCTGGTGCGCCTGGCAAGCAGTGCGCTGCTGGCGATCACGGACAGTCATCTTGCGGCGTCTGGGAAGGATGCATGCGCGGAAATTCTTGATGGCTATACCAAGTCTCTAACGGAAAGCGGAAGGCCTTTCGTGCTGGAGGAGGGTTACAAATGGCTGCGCTCGATCGCCCTGAACGAATTGCGCGACCCAGATCGGTTTTGGACGAAGATGGACACTCTGCCTTCTGTCCGGGGCGAGATCTCTCCCATTGCTCGTGAGGCGGTCGAACACCTGATGCCCGATCCGCACCTGCAATATCGTCTCGCTCGCCGGGTAGCAGGATTGGGTAGCCTTGGGCATCAGCGCTTCGTTGCCGTAGCCGAGTTCCATGGTGGCCGGATCGCGCGCGAAGCCAAGATGCTCGTGCCCTCCTCGGTATATTGGGCCTACGATCTTCCCGGTCCGGTTGAGCTCTGGTACCAGGCAGTCTTATCGCGGGCGGTACGTTGTCCGGATCCGTTCGTTCAACTGCGTGGCCGCTGGATTGTCCGGCGCCTCTCCCCGCACTGTTCGCGTATCGAACTCGCCGTACTCCCCAAGAACCGCGACGAGTGCCGTCTGCTTTTCTCCATGGGATGGGAAACAGCGAATATCCATCTAGGGAATCGCAACGCCGCCAGGGAAATCCGCAAGCACCTCAAAAACCAGAAGCCGAATTGGCTGTATGCCGCCGCTCGGGAAATGGTGGCCGCTGTCAATGAAGATTGGCAAGCTTGGCGGAAGGCCCGCGTCGACGGATAGCTTCGGCCTGTTAGTCGGAAGAGCTAAACCTCCGTCAAAGCGTAGGCGTCACACTCCGGGTTTTCCTGCTCGGCGATTTCGGAACGATCGACCTGCTCGGGTAATGCAGCCTGTAACGCAGAGAGCATGGCACCTAGAGAAGCCGGGCTCTCGACCAGAATTCTGTCGATGCTTTCGCGATGAACAGCTAGCTCTCCCAGCACTTCTGCGCCGCTGATGTCGGGCTCTTGCTTGATGGACGACCGATGCGCAGGCCTCTGGCTCACCGGGCCGTGGGCGCAATCTTTGGTGCGGGCAAACGGATAATCGAGGGTTCCGGTGGTCATCCAGTGGATCACAAGCTGTTGCACGTGGGCGGCGCAACAGGCCGCGTGAAATCCAGGATTGGAAGCCAACTCGTCATGCCAGCTTAGAATTTTCAGCCGGTCCGTCCAACGGTTCTCGACCAACAGAAACCACTGCTCGTCGTTCTTTCCAGCCGTGAGACAAATTGTGCAGAACACTGGTTCTCGGTCCGTCATTTCTGCACCTCGTGCAGCGCAGGTTGACGGGAGGAATCATCGAATCCTACCGCCGACGGAGCCCCGTCCATCGATACGAGTTTGACCGTCTTCATTCCGGATCCATCCGCCAAGGGAACGGTAATCACACCCCGCTGGCGGTCGAAGGTAAGCGTGACAAACGGGGAGCAAGCATCACAGAGCCAGTAGTGCTCGATGCGACGAGCCGGCCGCGCCTTGCGCTGCATGTTTGAAACAGGTCTTCGTCCAGGAAAGTATTCGGTCTCAACCTGAAACAGTTTCCCCTCCCGCAAGCGCCGGAAGGGTGTGTTGCAAGCCTCGTTCGCGCATTTGTACAGCATGACGACTGTCCTTCATGAGCAGACTTCGTTCGAGTCTTCTCAAGAGCTGAAAGACAGAGTTTGTGCACGTCGCGTGCCGAGCTTCGACGAGTGCGGTTGGCTACGATGTGCGCTGAAAACAATGGGTCAACTAACTGCGTGTGGGGATTCTGCATGAATCGGGAAACGTAAGAAACGACGAACGATCAGCATGACTGCCGAAAAATCGTCGCCGGCGCAACGGTAGGCATTGCGACGAATGCAAGGTTACCCCACAAATATCCGCGCCTGACATGCCTCGCACAGCGCGCTTTCCTTCAGATCGATCCACTCGACCGCATGCGAGGGCGCCATCGCGCATTGATAGTCTTCGCAATGGGTAAGGTCGAGAGTGTGTCCGACCTCATGCACAGCTTCTTTCGCCAGACGTTGGCGCAGGAGATCGAGGTCGGGCGGCAGCCCATAGAACTCCTGGCGCAACCGGTGGATGGAAACCACACCGCAAGGTCCGCCAATCTGGGCCTCGCCGAACACAAACGTCAGAATGGGTATATACAAATCCACGCTCGTGAGGCCCAGCACGCGCCAGGAATCTGGTTCCACGTAGCGTTGCATGGCCTGCAGGATCTCGGATGAGTGGCACTGTTGTCTTTCACCATGGTAGGCAAACTCCGGGTCCAGGCGCACCGCCAGCACTTCGGTGGGCATGCGGAAAAGATTCGCCATCAGGGGAGCCAATTCCCGCAACAGCCCACCGTCGAAGTTTCCGATCGGCAGCAATTGCAGCAGCTTCATCGCGATTGGAGGGTCGGTTTGCTCCAGCCGTATCTCTTGAGCTTGTGGTGCAGCGTGACCCGGTCGATGCTGAGGATCTCGGCCGCCCGCGTTTGATTCCAGCCGACCGACTCGAGCGTTCGAAGGATATGCGCCCTCTCAATCTCATCCAGGCTCTTGGGGCCGCCGTTGGGAACCAGGATCGCCTTAAAGACGAAATCGGATTCTCGAATCTCCGGCTCCTGTGCCACCACCATGGACCGCTCAACTGCATTTTCAAGTTCGCGCACGTTGCCGGCCCAGGTTTGCTGCTGCAGCAGGTTCATGGCTCCCGGAGAAACGCGGGTAATTTTCCTATTCATCTGCAGCGAGAATTTCCGCACGAAGTGATTCACCAGCATGGGGATGTCCTCGCGGCGCTCCCTCAGGGGCGGCAGCTCGATCCGGAACACATTCAGCCGGTAAAACAAGTCGGGCCGGAACTTGCCGTCTTCGATGGCTTTTTCGAGGTCCTTGTTCGTGGCCGCCACACAACGGAAGTCGACCTTGATCGATTGGTTGCCGCCGACGCGAACGATCTCGCGTTCCTGCAATACGCGCAGCAGGTCGGTCTGCGTCTTCAGACTGATATCGCCGATTTCATCCAGAAACACGGTTCCGCCTTCGGCAATCTCGAACTTGCCTTTCTTGCGGTATTGCGCTCCGGTAAAGGCACCCTTTTCGTGGCCGAACAACTCGCTCTCGAGCAGCGTCTCAGTAAGCGCGCCGCAGTGAATCACCACCAAGGGATGGAACTTACGTGGGCTGGCATGATGGATGGCTCGTGCCACCAGTTCTTTGCCAGTCCCGCTTTCTCCAGTGATAAGCACCGTGGCATCGGTTGGGCCTACGGTTTCAATCGCATCGAAGACCCGCTGCATGATCGTGCTCTCGCCCACGATATCCTCGGGTCTGGCAACCTCGGCGACCGTCTCCCGCAGCCGGACGTTCTCCTGCTCGGTTCTTTTGTGCGCGAGCGCTTTCCTCACCAGATGCGCGATCTCATCCGGATCGAGCGGCTTGGTGACATAGTCGTAGGCTCCGTTCTTCAGAGCGGTAACCGCGGTTTCGACCGAGGCGTAGCCCGTCATCATAATGACGATCAGTTCCGGATCGATTTCGTGCATGCGTCGCTGCAACTCCACGCCATCGATTCCGTGCATCTTAATATCCACGAGGGCGCCGTCCCAACGCGATTCCGCCAGGCAGGTCAATGCGTCGTTTCCGTTTTCTGCGGTGGATACTTCGTAGCCCTCTTCGTGAAACCACTTCGCCAGCGAGTCCCGTACGCTGAGCTCGTCGTCGACAATCAGCAGTCTTCCTTGTGTGCTCATAGCAAATCACCTCGATTTCAGCTTGCCGGCTTCCACCCCAGAGGCCACAAGCGGTACTCCCCCGCCCTCGACCGGCAGGGTCACAGTGAACGTCGTGCCTTTCCCCACTTCCGAGTGCACGTCCACCCGGCCGCGGTGACCTTCGATAATGTTCTGGCTCACCGCCAAGCCCAGGCCTACACTCTTGCCCGATTCTTTTGTGGTCAGGAAAGGCTCAAAGATGTGGGGAAGAATCTCAGGGGGGATTCCCGATCCGTCATCGCGAACCTCAATCGCGAGTTCGTCGCTTTCTTCGCCCATCCGGGTGCTCACCCACAAGTTTCCTCCGCGCGGCATCGCGTCGATCGCATTCATGATCAACGCCAGCAATACCTGCTCAATCTGCCCCGGATCACACTGGATCGCCGGCAGGTTGGAGGGAAGGTCCAGATGAAGCTCCACCCCGTTCAGCTCCAGCTGATGCGCTACCAATCTCACGCTCCGATCGACAACCGTATTCAGGTCCGTGGTCTGTACGTTCATCGGGCTGGTATGCGAGAAGGTCAACAGATTTTTAACCAGGTCGCCGCAGCGCCGGCTTTCGTCGGCAATCAGGTCCAGGCACTGCTCCGCATCGTTCTTCTTGGAAGTCTCCGCTTCGCCGCGTTGAATCCATTTCTTGAGAAGCTTGGCGTAGGTCAAAATGCCGGAGAGGGGATTATTGATTTCGTGCGCCACCACAGCTGCCATCTTGCCGATCGTCGCCATCTTCTCGACATGCAGCACATGCTCATGGGCGCGTTTCAGTTCGCGGGTCTTCTGGTCGACGCGATCTTCGAGTGTCTTCGCCCAAGCCACTATTTCTTCGTTGGCGGCACGCAACTGCAGACTCATGCGATTGAACGAGCTCGCGAGCTCGCCGGCTTCATCGGTCGAATCCACCTCCAACTGGTATCCCAGGTTCCCATCCGCGAGTTCGCTGGTGCCATCTTTCAGATGTTTGAGAGGTTGTCCTACCAGCCGCCATACGAATAGCCAGGTCAGCAGTGAAATGTCGAGCAGCGCAAACATGGTGTAGGCCAGCATTCGCCAGCTTGACTGCGCCAGTTGCGCGTCGGTCTTCGCGAGCGACAGATTCGTGTCGAGCACACCCAGGATTTTCTGGCTGGCTGGATGGGCGTGGCACACCGCATTGGAGCAGGACGGTTGATTCTCAATCGGCGTAATCACGCCCAGGATGCGCTGTCCGGAGGCGTCTCGATAAATGCGAAATCGATCCGGGCGGTTCAGGTGTTCCAGCGATTGTGACTGGGCATGGCAGCCGTAACACGCTTCCGCACTCTTATCGACTGCGTGCCCGACTTCCGACGGGTCCGAGGAATAGCTGATGTTGCCTTCACGATCGAAGATGCGAACCCGCACCATTCCCGGCTCATCCGCCATAGTGGCGATGGCGTGATACAGGCCTTCCCGGTTGTTGCGCAGCATGTAATAGGAGGTGCTGCGCTTGATGACATCGCTGACGCGCTCGGCGCTGGCGAGCGTGGCCGCTTCGAGATGCTGCCGGTGCAAACGGATGTTCAGATAGCCGAGCAGGCCAAAAATCCCCAACATCACCAGCAACAGCAAGCTGATCAGCTTGGCGCTGATGCTATGCGTCAGCCGTTCCCACTGTTCCCGATCTGATTCAGTCTCCGGCATGACCCAACACAGGAGTCGCCCCGATGACTTCCAGTTGCGCCAACGGGTGGCTCTCCTCCGCAGGGAAGATGGGCAAATACTTCACTGCCAATCCAAATAACGCGAAACCGGCCGCGATGATCGCTCCCGTCACCGCCACTTCCGTCCACTTCGGCACATAGTGCATTCCGGCCGCCGATTCCAGCCCTGTGATGCTGACGTTCAAGCGATTCGTGATGAAGCCTAGCACCACCAGCACGGCTGCCAGGTAGAGTCCTTGAGCGGTGGTTCGAATCTTCTTCTGGGACAACAGCAGGAGCGGGAATATCAGGCTCAACGACATTTCCAGCCAGAACAGGTACATCTCGTATCCCGGTCGCAGCACGAGTTTCAGCACGCCTCGATGAAGGAGGTCCTCGTAACGGAGGATTCCGTAGACGCACAGCACGACGACCAGCACCCTTCCCAACTCCTGCAGGATGGGTAGCTCCAACTGCCGTCCGAAATACTTCGCGCTCAGCGATGACTCGAAGATGGTCATGGCTAATCCCACCGCGATCGCGGAAATGAAAAAGAACACCGGCAACAACGGGCTGTACCACAGCGGATGCAACTTCTCGGGCATGATCAAATACAAGGTCCCGAGTGAAGACTGGTGCAGTGTGGAGAGGATCACGCCCAGGATCACCAGCGGGATCAAGGCTGCCCGTATGATCTTCAGTGGCTTTTGCAGGTTGAAGCGTTCCAGCACAATAGGCGAGAACTCCAGTGACAGCACCGTTGTGTAAAGCATGACGCAGTACGCCACCTCGAACATCACCGAGTGCGGGTTGCGCATGACCAGCGGATGCCAAATGCGGTATGGCCTTCCCAGGTCGTACATGAGGGCCACGCAGACCAGCACGTAGCCGAGAAAGGCGGTCAGGATTGTTGGCCGCACGATCGGCTGCAGCCGCTTGATATTGAAGATGTGCACGGCCGCGGTCAGGGTGAATCCTCCTGCCGCGAGCATCACTCCGCAGAGCACGTCGAATCCGATCCACAAGCCCCAAGGAAATTGATCGTTCAGGTTGGTGGAGCGGCCGAGTCCTTGGGCGAAGCGCACCACGGTTCCATAGAAGCCCGCTGCCATCAGGGCCAGGAACACAAGCTTCCAGAAAGTGAACTTGATCTTCATTTCTCGCTCTCTTTCCGGGCCACGACTTGGTGCCCTTCCTCGGCAGCCGCGACTTCTTCCCGGCGATGCGTGATCCACCAGATCCCGCCCAGGACCATGCCACCGAGGGGAACGAAATCCGGAATGCGCGAAAGCACGCGGTAGGTGTACATGGGGAGGGGGTCCCGGGTAAGGTCCGCGCGATACCCGAACTGTTCAAAGGGAACGCTGGATAGCAGGAACACCGAAGTGCCACCTACCTCGTTCACGCCATAGATGTGTTCGACGTACTGGCCCGGGTTGTCGCGAATACGCTGTTGCGCTTCGGCGATCAGTTCATCGCGCTCGCCGAACTTGGTCGCGCCGGTCGGGCAAATTTCGGCGCAGGCCGTGGGCTTTCCCGCCTGCACGCGGTCGGGACACATCGTGCACTTCTGAACGCGCGGCAGAAGCTTGCTCCATTCATACTTCGGCACACCGAAGGGACAGGCCACCATGCAGTAACGGCAGCCCATGCAGCGGTTCTCGTCGTAGATGACCGGTCCGGCCGCCGTCTTTCGCAGCGCGCCCACCGGGCACACGGACGCGCATGCCGGGTCGCCGCAGTTCATGCATAAGCGGCGCATGAACTTGTCGCCTTTGGTCAGCACCACCGTGAATTTATGCTCGGATTGGACTTCTTCGGCCGCCACCGCGTCGGAGTATGGAAGCTTGTTCTGGGCGGCACAAGCGCCCTCGCATTGCTTGCACCCGATGCAGACGGTGGCGTCGTACAGCAGCGCCTTGCTCATGAAAATCTCTCCGGCCCGCGCGCGCTCGGCGCCTCTGCTCCAGAGAGATAGAAGGTAGACGAACTAGCGTTTCTACGGCTGGAGAAGAGACCGTCCCGGCGCTCCCCGGCAGGCCCTTCTGTTAAGACTGACCCGGGTCCTGGAGAATTGACGCCAGGACCCGGCGTGGCTGTTCCTGTGATGAACGCTGAGACTTGAGTAGCCCCTTCGCCGGTGGCGGAAAATCGCGTTCTCCGTGCCAACCGCCGAGCTCGATGTCTCGCTCTCACGAGCCACCCTCAAGCCTTCTCCCGGCCCCACCGGGTGGTGGTCACGGCCAGACCGGGCGCGCAAAAGGGAACAGCCGGTCTTTACTTCTTCTGCAATTCGCGAATGTAGGCCACGACCATCTTCACCTGGTCAGGAGTCACAGACTTCGCCACTCCAGCATGCTTCGGTTTCTCGGTGATGGCCTTGGCCAGATCCGCATCCGAAAGCTTCTTGGCGTCGTCCCCGTTCAAGCTGGGAATCTTGGCAGCCGGTTTGCCGGCGGCATCCGCACCATGGCAAGCCGCACACTTGGCCTTGTAGATCGTGGCACCGTCGTCCGCCCAGGACAGGTTGGGGATCAGGATGAACAGGGCAACCGCGATCGTCATCACCAGCATGACTAATTTCGTCGTCTTCATGAGTGCTTTCCTCTCCAAACTAGAATTTCAATTACCAAATGAAAACAGTGGCGGTACGCACGGGGCGGGCGGGTTATTGCGAAATTAGCCACTGATGAGTCCTCCCGCAGAAAAATGCTGTAACGGAACTCAGCACTTCCGCGTACGTCCATCAGTGTCGGCTTCCGGAGGCGCAACTGCTGTGATTCGAGTCACTCTCAAACGTGACCCAGAACAAGTGCGCATGTGCTTGTGCGCGACGGGCTTAAAGGTATGATTGAACAAGCGGGGGAAGAGTTTCTTTTCGACGTCCGCTCTCCCTCAAGGGTTAAACCCGCGAATTATTTGGCGAGTCGCGATACACATGAGGGCCCAGACGCCCTCGTCTGGGCGGCCGGGCGCCAGCCCGGCGGCAGCTTGCTTCGAGACAGCCGGCTCCCGAATTGGCAGCTAGTCATAATTCCTGTCTGTTTCCATCCAATGCGACACCACTCGTTGGCGATGATTCCTGAAGCCGAACTCCGCTCGGCTGGGCAGACGAGGCGTCTGCCCCTACGCGAAGCCGCTCCTTTGAGGCCCTCGTTTAACGCGGTTCGGATCCTCCGTTAGCGCACGAAAAAACCAGTGACAGCCAGGACTACCCCAATGGCGCCCATTCCAAGTCCTAAATGCCAAAACACGCGGCGGCCGGAAAGCAATGTGATCGACGTAATCACCAAAGCGATTTCCAGAAAAACCTCACCCAGGTCGAACCGGTCGGCGCGCTTCCGCTCGAGCGCGACTTCCTGTTCCAGTTTGCGCGCCTCGGCCTCGATTTCTTTCTGTTCCTCCTTGTAGCGGTCGGCCTCCTGCAGGTAGTCCTCGCGAATTTTTGCGAGCGCCTCGCTGTTGCTTGCGGGTGTGACTGCGGTCAAGTTGGCAAATAGCTTGTCTTCGTGGCCACGAATATTCTTCGCCTGGTAATAGGCCCATTGGTCCGATGCCTTCGCTTGATTGAGCACGGCCTCGGTTGCGGCGCGATGTCCAAGCAACGAAACGATCGCCACCAACACGGCCAGAATCGCCATGGTCAGCGAAACCGGCGCCAGCGTGGGATCATGCTTGGCGTGCTCAGCGTGCTCCTGCAATTCGTGCAGTTCTTCCGAACTCATCGGGACTCCTTAGAGAGGATGTGAAAAATGATAACGGAATTGCGACGAGCGACGAGCTAAAAGCTATCAGCTATCAGCTATCAGCCAACGACTAACGACCATCGACTCTCCTCTACTCTCCCATCACCTTCACAATCACCCTTTTGTCGCGCTGGCCATCGAACTCTGCGTAGAAAATTCGCTGCCATGTGCCCAGATCGAGCTTTCCAGCGGTGATTGGCACAATCACTTCGTGATGAATTAATAGCGCCTTCAAATGCGAATCTCCG
>Ga0209806_1000420_pt1 | contig 28858 bp, 22 predicted proteins | sample GraSoiAngelo_152_FD_186166 | JGI IMG/M metagenome (GOLD analysis project Ga0209806, IMG submission 186166) | Grasslands soil microbial communities from the Angelo Coastal Reserve, California, USA - 14_1009_12_30cm (SPAdes) (version 2) | ecosystem: Environmental > Terrestrial > Soil > Grasslands ... | reverse complement strand
CCAAGAGCTCCGCGTCGGCGGCGACGTCCTCCACCAGCAGAATGCGGAGTGAGTCTCCGGGTGGAACGGGACCTTCTCTGGAAGTACTGCTCGACATCATCGGCTCGGCTGCTGGGGGCTGGGATCGCGCCCTTGGAGAGATAGCGGGCCGGGCGACCCGCGGTCCAATACTTCCTTGCCAGCGGAGCTAGTCCTCCGAGCGATAGCTCGCGGCCCGGGCGTCCGAGTTGCCTCGGCCGGCCAGGACCGGCACCTTTATCAGATTGTCTGTTCTTGAATTAGGAGGCGCGCAGGTGCCACGAACCAAGGATTTCGAGCCGGCGGAAGCCCTCGACCGGGCCCTGGACCAGTTTTGGCGCCACGGCTACGGCGCGACCGGGCTGGACGAGCTGGTGCACCGAACCCGCGCCAGCCGCTACGGGCTCTACGCGACGTTCGGCGGCAAGCGCGACCTCTTCCTCGAGGCCCTGGAGCGCTACTCGCAGGCCGTCATGGACCCGATGATCGGAGCGCTCGAGGACCCCCGGGCGTCCGCGGCCGAGATCCGGGGGTTCTTCGATCGGGTGCTCGGCTTGATCAGGCGCTTCGGCGATCGCCGGGGCTGCCTGATGTGCAACGCCGCGTTCGAGCTCGGTCCCGTCGACTCCGCTGCGGCCCGGCGCGTGCGGCGCCATTTCGCCCGCGTGCGGCGACTGCTGGCGCGCGGGCTCGCCAACGCGCGTCGCGAGGGGGCGCTGTCCCGGGACGTGGCCGTGCCGGCGTACGCCGACCACCTGCTGGGAGCCGCGGCCGGGGCGTTCTTCTTCGCGCGCGCGGGCCTGCCGCTGGCGATGATCCGGCGGTTCGTCGACTCCGCCTGCCGGGCACTGGCTTGACGCGGGGGGAGGGCGGGAACTAGTATATCGAACTGATCGTTCTGAAATATATGGAGCTACGCCACCTGCGATACTTCGTGTCCGTCGCCGAACAAGGAGGCTTCTTGAAGGCGGCGGGGCAGCTTCGGGTCGCGCAGTCCGCGCTCTCGAAGCAGATTCGCGACCTCGAACGGGAAGTGGGCGTGGCCCTGTTCGAGCGCCTGTCGCGGGGCGTGCGCCTCACCGCCGCCGGGGAGGTGTTCCTCGCCGAGGCCCGCGCGACGCTGGAGCGCGCCGCAGGCGCGGTTGCGGGCGCCCGGAGAGCGGACCAGCGGCGGGGATCGTCACTCCACCTCGCCCACGGCGAGGTGGTCGTGTGGGCTCCCGTGATCGCGGACCTCCTGGCGGCGTTTCGGGCGGCGCATCCGACGGTCGAAGTGCGCGTGAGCAATCTGGACGAGGTGGAGACGTATGCCGCCTTGCGGGAACGACGGGTGGACGTGGCGGTCCTGTTCGTCCTGGGTTGGCCGGTCGAGGGATTCGATGGACATCGGCTCGTGTCGTTCGAGGCGTCGGGCGTGCTCCTGCCGGCCAGCCATCCGCTCGCCGTGAAGCAGACCATCCATTTGAGCGAGCTCCGGGACCTGACCTTCCTGCACCTGGCGGGACAGCACTGGCCGTTGATCTACGGGTCGATTCACCGGGCGCTGCGGGAGCGCGGGCTGGTGCCGGCTCGGGTGCGCGCGGTGTCGATAGATTCGGCCAGCGTGCACCTCGCGGCGGGCGACGCGTGGGCGCTCGCGAGCGACGCCAGCGCCGCCCCCTACCGCGCCTCAACGACGGTCGTGTATCGGCCGTTCCTCGAGGCCCCCATTCCCGGCTGGCTGGCGCTGGTGTGGCCGCGGGAGGCGCCGGCAGCGCTCGTGCCCCAGCTCGTGGCGCTGGCGCGGACGGCCTAAGCCGGATTACGCCTCCCCTTTGGGCCGCCTCCGCTCCTTCTCCCGCTCCGGCTTCCCCCCCGCGGCCACGACGCGGTCGCGGCCTCCGTCTTTGGCCTTGTAGAGCGCGGCGTCGGCGCCCGCGATGAGCGACTCCGGCGTGTCACCATGCGCCGGACACTCCGCGACGCCGATGCTCATCGTCATCCGCCCGCCCTCGAACGCCTCCGCCGCCACGCGGGCGCGGATGCGCTCGGCCACCAGCACCGCCGTCGCCACCGTCGTCTCCAGCAGCACCACCAGGAATTCCTCTCCACCGTAGCGCGCCACACAGTCCACGGCGCGGGTCTGCTTGCGCAGGATGTCGGCGATCTTCACGAGCGCGGCGTCCCCGGCGGGATGGCCCTGGGTGTCGTTGTACTGCTTGAAGTGATCGGCATCCGCCAGCAGCACCGAGAACGGGCGCCGCAACCGGCGTGACCGCTGCGCCTCGGTGGCCAGCGTCCCCATCAGGTAGCGCCGGTTGTACAAGCCCGTGAGCGCGTCGGTCACGGAGAGCCGCTCCAGCTCCGCCTGGCTCTCCCGCTCCCGCAGGCGCGCGACCAGCGTGTTGAACACGTGGGTCAGATACCCGACCTCTCCGGTGCCGCCCACGGGGAGATCCACCGAGAGGTCGCCGGAAGCCACCTTCGCCGCCGCCGCGGTGAGGCGTTCGAGCGGGCGCACGATGACCAGACCTAGCACGTACACCATCAGCGCGATGCCCACGAGCAGCGCGGCGATCGTCCACACGGCGCCGTTGCGCAGCCGGCCGAGCTGGCGGGCCGCCTCCGCCCGCGGCAACTCGGCGACCGCCGCCCAGCGCAGCTGGGGCACCCGCCGCAGCGTCCCGATGACCGCTTGCCCGTCCGGGCGCCTGTAGACGACGGTTTGGCCCTCACGATCGTAGAGCGCCCGCGTCGTCGTGTCGGGGAGTCGCGTCCGCATCAGCTCCGCGGAGCTGACCCGGGACCTGATGACGAGCCGGCCTTGGTCGGTGACGAGGGCGAGATCGCCCGGCGGAGCGGGGGACAGCCGCTGCAGCGTGTCGGCGACCGCGTGCAGGTTGATTTTCGCGGTGAGCGCGCCAAGGAACCGGCCGTCCGCCTCGCGAATCGGCACGGCCAGCACGATGGTGGCCTTGCCGAGCGTGGCGTCCCAGACCGCCTCGCCGACGACCGCGTCGCCCCGCCGCAGGACATTCAGCCCGTCGGGAGGGAGTCGCACGCTGCCCACCCGGCCGCTGCTGCTCGCCGCCACCCGCCCGCCGGCGTCGATGACCAGCAGCGCTTCATGGTCCGGAAACCGCTCGCGGACTGAGTTGAGGTAGTCGCGCAGGCGGCCGAGGGCCTGGCTGCCCTCCCGGCCCTGGAGCCGGCCCAGGTTCTCCGTCACCAGGTAGGAGCTCGCGGCGGCCCGCAGATCGTCGAGCCGCTCCGTGAGCCACAAGGCCGTCTCGCGGGCCGCTTCGGAGCTCGCGCTGCGCAGCGCCTGGTCGAGCTGGTCGCTGAGCGAGTCCCGATTGCGCTCGTACGACACGCAGGTCGTCGCCAGGGCCGGCACCAGCGTCGCCAGCACCGCGAGCAGCAGGATCCGGTTGCGGATGCTGCCGAGGTGCAGGGCGCGCAGGGGACGCGCGATGATCTCTTGCCAAGCGCTCACGAGCGGCTTCCGAGAAGAGTACCAGCAAGATTCACCTCCGGCGGGTCTCGCGCAAACGCAAACGGCCAGCGCTGCCTCGCGCTGGCCGTCGCCTGGTCAAGGAACGCCGCGGTGGGTCAGGGCCCCTGCTCCCCCTCGAGGTCGTCGTCCACGCCGTCGTGATTGTCGTCTTCGAACGCCCGGAACGAGCGGCGGATGTTGGCGCCGATCGCGTCGCCGTTGGCGCTGTTCGTCGGATCGATCGTAGCGCCGGTGGCGTCCGTGAACCAGCTGGCCACGTCGACGGTCAGCGTGATGTTCTGCGTCGTGGCGCCGACGGTCACGGGGCTGGCGAACGCCATCTCGATCTCCGCCGAGACGCCGGAGGTGAACGTGAAGTCGTGCGTGGCGCCGGACCCATCGGTGAACACGCCGCTGACCCGAACGCTCACGCCCGTCGGCCAGTCGGGATGCGCCGTCATGAAGCTGCCTCCGCCGCCCTCGCCTTCCTGGTCCGCCGGCTCCACGGGGTGCAGCGCCGATTGGAGCCTGGTGTAGGTGCCGGGGGGGACGAGGGCGTCCAGCACCTTCACCGGCGGCGACGCGGTGAGCGGCAGGTCGATGAGCAGGGGGTCGAGCTCCAGCTCGTCGCAATTGTCGGCGGTGGCGGGAGGGGTCGAGCACGTAGCGGCCTGCGACAGCTCGGTTTCGGCCAGGACGAATTCGACTGTGGTGATCCGGATGGAGTTGGGCCCGCTGCCCACGGTGACGTCCGCAGCGAGGCCGGCCGGGGACGCCGCGGACGGCTGGATCATGACGGAGAGGCTCACGGGCCGCGGCAGCCCGGGACCGGTCGCGTCGCACGCCATCACCAGCAGGGAGCCTACGGGAAGAGCCGCGAGGAGAAATCGCATAAACAGCCTCCACAGAATCAGGGACGAGTGCTCTACCCCTCAGGGCTCTGGAGGGTCGCGGCGCGCCGGGTTCTAAAACGGTCGCCGCTGGCGTTAGAAGGCGCCCGCCCGGGCATCGTGTGCGCCGGGTCACGCGGGGGCGGGTCAGTCCGCTACCGTGGCGCCTTTACGAAGCGGTCGTACCACGCCAGGTAGCGCTCCAGGCGATCCTTGAGGTGGGACGGGGCGCGCAACCCGTGCGATTCGCCGGGATAGACGACGAGCTCGGTCGTGCGGCCGAGGCGTCGCAACGCCTGGTAGAGCTGCTCGCCGTTCTGGATCGGAACGTTCCAATCGACGTCGCCTCCCATGATGAGCGTGGGAGTCACGATCCGCTCCACCTGGTTGAACGGGGACAGCCGCTCCCACACCGCCCGCGTGCGCCACGGGAGGCCCAGCTCCTTCTCCCACTCGTACTGATAGTGGTCGTGGCCGTAGTTCGCGATGTAGAGGACCTCGCTGGCGCCGCTGATCGCGGCCGCGAAGCGGTTGGTCTTCACGATCACGTGGTCGGTGAGGATGCCGCCGTAGGACCAGCCGCCCACGCCGAGGCGCCGGGGATCGGCGATCCCCGAGCGGATGGCGTAGTCCACTCCCGCCATCACGTCGTCGTAGTCCTTGTTGCCCCAGTCGGCCCAGATCGCGCGGGAGAATGCCTCGCCATACCCCGAGGAGCCGCGCGGATTGACCGTCACCACCGCGTAGCCGTGGGCCGCGAACAGTTGCGCCTCGAAGTTGAACCGCCAGCTGTATTGCGACACGGGGCCGCCGTGGATGCGGAGCAGCGTGGGCAGCGGCGCCGCGCCGCGCTGGTGGTCGGGCGGCGTGAAGATGAACCCCTCGATCGGCGTGCGATCCTGGCTCGGGAACGTGACCTTCTCCACGCGCGCGAGCCGGATGCCGGCCAGCACACTGTCGTTGGTGAAGGTGACCTGGCGCAGCGCGGTGCCCGACCACGTGAAGATCTCGCCGGGCACGTCGGCCTTGCTGACGAGCGCGACGGGCAAGCCATTGGGCGCGAGCCGGAACGCGCTCGCGTCCAGCGGACCCGTGATCGGCCGCGTGAGGCCGCTCCCGTCGGGCGCGATGCGCGCGATGTCCTGCTCGCCGTGGTCTTCGAGCAGGAACCAGATGGCGCTGCCGTCGCGCGCGAATTGTGGGTCGCCCACGTTGCGGTCGAGGGTGCGGGTCAGCAGGCGCGGCGCGCCCCCGGCCACGGAGACGAGCGCGAGCTGCCGGGTGGCGTAGTAGATGATGTCGGGCTCGACGTCGGTGATGTAGACGATCGACTTCCCGTCGGGGCTCCACCCCGGCGACTCGTCGGAGCCGGGGTTGGTCGTCAGCTGCCGCGGCGGCCGCGCGCCGCCCGCAGAGTCGGCGGCGACCACCCAGATGTCGGTGTTGTGGTTCGCGTCGGGGTCGGAGCTGCGGTCGGAGACGAACGCGATGGAGTGCCCGTCGGGACTCCACGCCGGGTCGGACTCGTCGTAGGTGCCGGAGGTGATCTGGGTGAGCGCGCCGCTCGCCACCGTGAACACGTAGAGGTGCGTGCGCAGGGTGTCGAGATACCCGGTCCCGTCCCGCTTGAACTGCAGCCGCGTGATCACCTTGGGTCGCGGGCTCTTGCCGGCCCAGGGCGCGGCGAGCGTATCGCGAATCGCGAGCACGAGCCGGGCGCCGTCCGGCGACCACTCGTAAGCATCCACGCCCTGCGGGACGTGGGTGAGCGGCCGCGCTTCGCCGCCGCGGCGGTCGAGGGCCCACACCTGCGTCTTGGGCTCGCCGGTCGAATCCGGCGCCGCGCCGGGCCCCCGCGGCCGCGTCGCCAGGAACGAGAGGTAGCGGCCGTCGGGACTCCACCTGGCCTCACTCGGCGAGTAGCCCGGTGCCGTGAGCGGGATGGCGCCGCCGGCGGTCCCCGAGTCCAGCGGGGCCATCCACAGCGCCGCCTCGCTGCGGTCGGTCTTGAGATTGAGAGTCCGCACGACATAGGCGACCCAGCGGCCGTCGGGGCTGACCTGAGGATTCCCGACCTGCTTCAGGGCGAACAGATCGTCGACGGTGAGCGGCCGCTGGGGCGGCGGCGCCTGGGCGACGGCGCTGGTGGTGGCGGTCAGGAGCAAGAGCACGACGGGTGCGTGCGGCATGGCCGGCACCTCCAGAGGGCGAGCGGGGGACGGGTGGGGACTCTCCCTAAAAGGACAGCGTCCGGCGGGTCCTGACAACCACACTCGATCTCTTCCCGGAGGTGTTACGATTGAGGGGCATGGAAGCCAAGAGCGCCGACCTCTCCGGGTTGCGGATCAACCGCACCGCCGATGCGGCGTCCCTCGCCGGGGGACTGCCGCGCTGGTTGGTGATCGGCCTGCCCGCGGGCGGCGTCGTCCTCATCGCCATTCTGCTCCTTACGAGCGGTGCCCTCGGCTCCGCGGTGCCCGTCCGGATGACGCCGGCGACCATGGTGTCGCCGATGCGGTCGGGCGCCATGCTCATCGCCAGCGGCTACGTCGTCGCCCAGCGCAAGGCGGCCGTCGCCTCGAAGGGCACGGGGCGGCTCGTGTACCTCGCCGTCGTCGAAGGGGACCGGGTCAAGACCGGGCAGGTGATCGCCCGCATCGAGGACTCCGACATCCAGGCGCAGGCCGCGCAGGCGCAAGCCAATCTCGAGTTGAGCCGCGCCGAGCTACATGACGCCGAGCGGTCGTTGGCGCGGGAGCGGGCGCTGCTGGACAGCGGGTTCACCTCGCAGGCAAGTTTCGACGCCGCCGAGGCGCGCTACCAGCGGGTCAAGGCCGGCATTGCGGTAGCGCAAGCGGCGGTCCAGGCGGCCACCGTCGCGCTGGAGAACACGGTGATCCGCGCGCCGTTCGACGGCACCGTGCTCACGAAGAACGCCGACGTGGGTGAGGTGGTCGCGCCACTCGCCGGCAGCGCGTTTTCCAAGAGCGCGGTGGTCACGATCGCCGACCTGCGCTCGCTGCAGGTCGAGGCCGACGTGGCCGAATCGAACCTCGAGGCCATCAGCCCCGGCCAGCCTTGCGAGATCGTGCTGGACGCGTATCCCGACGTGCGCTATCCGGCGTTCGTCGCCAAGATCGTGCCGACGGCGGACCGCGCCAAGGCGACGGTGCAGGTGAAGGTCGCGTTCCGGTCCTATGACTCGCGGGTGCTGCCGGAGATGAGCGCCAAGGTGCACTTTCTGCCGCGCCCGTCGCGCGTGACGGTGGACACGCAGCCGGTGCTCGTGGTGCCGGGCACCGCGGTGGCCGAGCGGGGCGGCCGCAGCGTCGTCTTCGTCGTGGAGCGCAGCCGGGCGGTGGAAGTGCCGGTGGTCGTGGGCCGGCAGGTGGGATCGTCGGTGGCGATCCGGGAGGGGCTCAGGCCCGGGACGCAGGTGATCGACAGCGTCGGCGACCGCCTGCGCGCCGGCGCCAAGGTCAAAGTGCAGTAGAGGAGCTCATGCCCAATCCGATCGTGCAGGTCCGCGGTGTCTCGAAGTCCTATCGGCGCGACAGCATGGCGATCCCCGTGCTGCGCGACATCTCGTTCGACGTCCCGGAGGGCGAGTTCCTCGGCCTCATGGGCCCGTCGGGGTCCGGGAAGACCACGCTGCTCAACCTGATCGCGGGGATCGATCGTCCCGACGCGGGAGCGGTCACGGTCGCGGGGACGGACGTCACCAAACTGAGCGAGTCGCAGCTGGCCCGGTGGCGCGCCACGCACATCGGGTTCGTGTTCCAGTTCTACAACCTGCTCCCGGTGCTCACGGCGTACGAGAACGTGGAGCTACCGCTGCTGCTGACGTCGCTCTCCAAGGCCGAGCGCCGCAAGCACGTGGAGACGGCGCTCACCCTCGTCGGGCTCCAGGACCGGATGGGCCACTATCCCCGGCAGCTCTCGGGCGGTCAGGAACAGCGCGTCGCGATCGCCCGTGCCATCGCCGCGGATCCCACGATCCTCGTGGCCGACGAGCCGACGGGCGACCTGGACCGCAAATCGGCGGAGGAAGTGTTGACGCTGCTCGAGCGGCTGAACAAGGAGTTCAAAAAGACCATCGTGATGGTGACGCACGACCCGCACGCCGTCGAGCGGGCGCACATCGTGCGCCACCTCGACAAGGGCGAGCTGCAGTGAGGGCCCTCCCGTGAAACTGGTCAAGATCGTTTTCAAGAACGTATTCCGGCACCGGCTGCGCACGGTGCTCACGATGCTGGGGATCGCGACGGCGGTGATGGCGTTCGGGCTGATCCGCACGATCGTGGGCGCCTGGAACGCTGGCGTCGCGGCCTCGTCGGCGAACCGCATGATCACGCGGCACAGCGTGTCGTTCATCTTCCCGCTGCCGCTGCCGTATCGCCAGCAGCTCCTCCGGGTGCCGGGGGTGACGGCGGTGTCGTGGGCCAACTGGTTCGGCGGCGTCTACGGCGATCCGAATGACTTCAAGAACTTCTGGCCGCGTCTGGCGATCGACCCCGAGACGTTCTTCGACCTGTACCCCGAGTTCCAGGTCCCGCCGGATCAGCTCGCCGCGTTCAAGAAGGAGCGCAACGCCTGCATCATCGGCCGCAAGCTCGCCCAGCAGCACGGCTTCAAGATCGGCGACGCCATCACGATGGAAGGCGACATCTTCCCCGGGCGCTGGGAGTGGGTGGTCCGCGGGATCTACACGGGGCGCGATCAGACCGTGGACGAGACCCAGATGTTCTTCCAGTGGAACTACCTGTACGAGCAGGTGCAGCAGCGGGAGCCGGGCCGGCCCGTGGAAGCGGGCTGGTACATCCTGCGCGTGCAGCCGCCCGACGCCATGCCGCAGGTGACCAAGACTGTGGACGAGCAATTCCTGAATTCGCGGGCCCCCACCAAGACCGAGAGCGAGAAGGCGTTCCAGCAGGGGTTCGTGCAGATGTCGAGCGCGATCATCACGTCGCTGCAGGTGATCTCCATCGTCATCGTGGGCATCATCCTGCTGGTGCTCGCGAACACCATCGTGATGGCGGTGCGCGAGCGCACGCGGGAGTACGCCGTCCTCAAGACGCTGGGGTTCTCGGCGCGCCACCTCGTCGTGTTCATCTTCGGGGAGTCGCTGCTCATTGCGGTGAGCGGCGGCGTGCTCGGGCTGGCGCTCACCTACCCCATGGTGGCCGGCTTCGGCAAAGCGCTCCCGACCTTCTTCCCGGTCATCAACGTCGCGCCGCTGACCGTCGTCCTGGCGCTCGGCGCGGCGGTCATTGCCGGGCTCGCCGCGGCGCTGTTCCCCGCCACGCGCGTGGTGCGCACCTCGATCGTGACCGGCCTGCGCATGGTGGGATAGCGGACCCATGATGCGCATTCCGTTCTCCTACATCTGGCGGAGTCTGTGGGCGCGGCGCCTCACCACCGCCCTCACGCTCGGCGGCCTCGCGCTCGTGGTGTTCGTGTTCGCGGGCGTGCTGATGCTGGCGCGCGGCCTCGAGGCGACGCTCGTCGAGACCGGCTCGCCCGACAACGCCATCGTGCTGCGCCGCTCGGCGGGCTCGGAGCTCGTGAGCCAGATCGACCGCGGCACCGCGAGCGTGCTCGAGACGCAGCCCGACGTGGCGCCCGCCAAGGACGGGCGGCCGCTGCTGTCGCGGGAGGTGGTGGTCGTGATCAACCTCTATAAGAAGCAGACCAACGGGATGAGCAACATCTCGGTGCGCGGCGTCTCGCCCCAGGCGTTCGAGTTGCGGCCCAGCTTCCGCATTACCGCCGGCCGCCCCTTCCAGTTCGGGACGCACGAGGTGGTCGTGGGCCGCAACATCGCCAACCGCTTCAAGGGCGTCGCCGTGGGCGCGGAGCTGTCGTTCGGCGGGGACCGTTGGGCCGTGGTCGGCATCGCCGACGCCGGCGGCACCGGCTTCGACTCCGAGATCTGGGGGGACGCCGACCAGCTGATGCAGGCGTTCGGCCGCCCCGTGTACTCGTCGGTGACGTTCCGGCTGCGCGATCCGGGCCAGTTCGAGGCGCTCAAGGCGCGGCTCCAGGCCGACCCGCGCTCCCAGTCCCTGGAGGTCAAGCGCGAGCAGGACTTCTACCGCGAGCAGTCGCAGGCAATGGCGAACTTCATCAAGATCCTCGGGATCGTCGTGACGACCATCTTCAGCGTCGGCGCGATGATCGGGGCGATGATCACGATGTACGCGGCGGTCTCCAACCGGGTCGTCGAGGTGGGGACGCTGCGCGCGCTGGGGTTCCGGCGGCGCAGCGTCTTGGCCGCGTTCCTCGTCGAATCGGTGCTGCTTGCGGTCGTGGGGGGACTGGCGGGCGTCGGCCTCGCCGCGCTGCTGTCCTTCGCCCGCGTGTCGACGATCAACTTCACGAGCTTCGCGGAGATCGGCTTCGGCTTCGCGCTGGGGCCCGGGGTAATCGCCCGCGCCCTGATCTTTGCCTTGGTGATGGGCCTGATCGGTGGGTTCCTGCCGGCGGTACGCGCGGCCCGTCTCAACATCGTCAACGCGCTGCGGGCGTCGTAGACCGCGAGCCAGAAGGGCCAGCCCTGGCGGACTGGCCCTTCTCTTTAGCATCAGCCGTTCAGCAGCTCCTCCAGGACCGCGAATCGCGCCGCCCAGTAGTCCTTCATCCGCGTCGCCGCCGCCTTGTCCGGCAGCTTCTGGTGCTGAATCGCCACCTGGGCCTTCGCCGCGCTCTTGCCGGCGAAGCCGACCGCGACCGACGTCCGATCGGGCCACGTGATCCGCATCGACTTGTTCCGCGTCGCGGTGCGGACGGTCAGGTCCACTCCGGGCAGCCACCGCGCGCGACGGCGGACATCCGCCCACGCGCGGTACAGCCGCGCCAGCGGAACCGCAAACGTCTTGCTCTTCGAAGCTTCGAACCCGCCGTCGCGCCGCTGCCCGATGGCGCGCAGGCCCTTGATACGCTCGTACCCCACGGTGACGGTCTGCGCCCACCAGCCGTCCACTTTGTACTTCTCGTGCACGTACGTGGCGATCTCCCGATGGGGCCAGGCGTGCGCCGCGACGCGATCGAGGGCTCTGACCCACCGCTCCCACGTGCAGCCGGTGTTCGCCTTGAGCGCGGCGTCGCTGCGCCCCGCGAGCCGGGCGTAATCCGCCGCGGCGGGGGAGGGTGCTTCCTTCTTCTTGTTGAGGAGCTGGGCGCGGGCGCTGGTGTAGGATTCGCCCGTCTTCCGCATGCGCGCGCGAACGAGGCGCTTGAAATCCTTGTTGGTCGGCATCGTGTCCGTCCTTTGGTCGGGCCGCGAGCACACGCCCCCCAGCTGCGTCGCCCCGCGGCGACCCAAAGGTTCCTCGATGCCGATCCGGGAGTCTGCCCCCCTTTGCCTCACGAGGACCCCCGCTGGGGGAGGGTCGAAGAGGTTGGGCGTGGATCACCGCCCGCGTGGTTATCATGGAGCGTCGCCGCGGGCCTCGCAAGACCCTGACATTCTCGCTGCAACCTTGCCGCCCCCCCGGGCGTCCAAACCTGTATCCCCGAGCCAAGGCCAGCGGCGTGTCGAGAACTCTCGTCGTCCTCAGCGCCGCCACCGTCTTCGCCGCCGCACCCGCCGCCGCACAGAACATCCACCCCACCCCTCCGCCGGAAGCGCGCGCCGTGCCCCTCGAGGGGCAGATCCGGCTCGATGGCCGTCTCGACGAACCCGTGTGGCAGACGGCCCCTCCGGCCACGGATTTCCGGCAATCCCAGCCACGCTCGGGTGAGCCGGCCACGCAGCGCACCGACGTGCGGTTCGCCTTCGACGGGGCGGCGCTCTACGTGGGAGCGCGGATGTTCGACGACCACGGCGCCGCAGGCGTGCGCACCCGCCTGGTGCGCCGCGACGGCAACGCCGACGCCGACTACCTCGAAGTGATCTTCGACACCTATCACGACCACATCGGCCGGCTGTTCTTCACGGTGAACCCCTCGGGGGTACGCGGCGACGCCAACGGGCTGGGCGGCGGCGGCGACGATTCCTGGGACCCGGTGTGGGAAGTGAAGACCGCGATCGATTCACTCGGCTGGACCGCGGAGATGCGCATCCCATTCTCGCAGCTGCGGTTCCCCTCGACCGCCGCGGAGCAGACGTGGGGCCTGCAGATCTGGCGCCAGGAGAACCGCCTCAACGAGCTGTCGCAGTGGTCGTACTGGGGGCTGACGGAGATCGGCGGCCCGTCGCGGTTCGGGCACCTGCACGGACTCGTCATCCACCGTGCGCCCGGGCGCGCGGAGATCCTGCCGTACACGGTGGGGCGCTCGGCGAACGTCCCCGTCAGCGACCCGACGGATCCCTTTCAGAAGGCGCACGCGTGGGACGGGCGTGTCGGAGTCGACGCCCGCGTGCTGCTGACCTCCAACCTCACCCTCAACGCCACGGTCAACCCCGATTTCGGCCAGGTCGAGGTGGACCCGGCCGTCGTGAACCTCACGGCCTTCGAGACCTTCCTCGAGGAGCGCCGCCCGTTCTTCGTCGAGGGCGCGGGCTACTTCGGCCTGGGTGGGCTGAACTGCTTCTTCTGTTCGAACGTCTCGAGCCTCTCGATGTTGAACACGAGGCGCATCGGCCGCTCGCCGCAAATGCCGGCGATGCGCGACAGCGCCGCCCGCTATGCCGACGTGCCCGAGAACACGACGATCCTGGGCGCCGTGAAGCTCACCGGGCGCACCCCCTCCGGCTGGTCCATCGGCGCGCTCGACGCGGTGACACGGGGGGAGCAGGCCAGCGTGCAGCGCAGCGACGGCTCGCGCTACGACGCCCCCGTGGAACCGTTCTCGAACTACTGGGTCGGCCGCGTGGCGAAGGACCTGCGCGGTGGGGCGACGGTGATCAAGGCGATGGGCACCTCGGTCGTCCGCGACCTGGGCGACCCGTTCCTCGCCGAGAGCCTGTCGCGGCACGCCGAGGCGTTCGGGCTGGGGACCGAGATGTGGTTCCGGAACCGCGATTTCCGGCTGATGGCGCAGGTGGCCGGCAGCCAGGTGACGGGGTCACCCGGTGCGATCCTGCGGCTGCAGCGCTCGAGCGCGCGCTACTTCCAGCGGCCGGACCGCAAGAACGGCTCCAACGGGCTCCTCAGCGACGCGTACGATTCTTCGGTGACGTCGCTGCGGGGACTCGGTGCCTACGCGCGCTTCGCCCGCGAGCAGGGCAAGCTGCTGTGGGAGGTCTCCACCAGCCTGCGCACGCCCGGATTCGACAATAACGACATCACGTTCTTCTCTCGCGCCGACTACTGGTTCATGAGTGGCAACATTTTCCCGCAGTGGCTCAAGCCGACCAAGTGGTATCGCCAGCTGTTCTTCGTCGCCGGCGGGCAGCAGCAGTACAACTTCGACGGGGATTTGACCGACCGGCAGGGGCAGCTGTTCGCGTACATCCAGCCGCCCAATTACTGGAATGTGAGCACCTTCTGGATCCACCGACCCGCGCTCTTCGACGACCGCCTCACGCGCGGCGGTCCCGTCGTCCGTCGGCCGGGGTTCGACCTCTGGTCTGCCAACCTCAACACCGACGCCCGCAAGAATGTGGTGGTCGGCTTCTCGGGCGATCTCGGGTGCAACCGCGAGCACTACTGCACCCACAACGCCGATTTCACGATCCAGCTGCGCCCCGCGTCCAACGTGTCGCTGTCCTTCGGGCCGTCGATCTACCATGACGAGATCGGCACGCAGTATGTGCGGAAGGTGGTCGACTCCACGGCCAGCGCGTTCTACGGCGCCCGCTACGTCTTCGCCGACCTGGTGCAGAACTCGGTGGCCATGAACACGCGGTTCAACGTCACGTTCTCGCCCAATCTGACGCTCGAGCTGTTCATGCAGCCGCTGATCGCGAGCGGCGCCTACTCGCGTTACAAGGAATTCGCGGCGCCGCGGGCACTCCGCAAGCTCGTGTACGGCGTCGACGTAGGGACGGTTACGCGCGTCGCGGCGGGGGATTCCATCGACCCCGACGGGGCGGGGCCGGCGGCGGGATTCGTGATCCCGCCGCTCGACTTCACATTCCGATCACTGCGAGGAAACGCGGTGTTGCGGTGGGAATACCACCCCGGCTCGACGCTCTACGTCGTCTGGACGCGGAGCGGCGAGTCGACGTTGTCGCGGGGGCGGATCGACTTCGGCGACGACGCCAGCGCGCTGTTCCGCGGGCCGTCGCAGAACATCTTCCTGATCAAGATCAACTACTGGCTGGGGCTCTAGGGGCGCGGGGGCGCTGCCGAGGCTCCTGGCTCCGCAGGGACACCCGCAGCACGCCGGTCTCGAGGTCCACGTCCCAGCGCGCGATGCGGGGACGCACGAATTCCGCGAAGTGGTCCGTTGTCAGCGTGTCGGCGGTGACGTCGAGGAACTCGAGCACCTTGAGCCGCAGCACCATATAGGTGGTGCCGCGCTCGCTGGCCGCCAGCCGCAGCGAGATCTGGTCGTCCAGCAGCCGCAGCACCGCGCCCTGCGTCACCTCCAGCAGGCGCTGGATGAACCCCGTCAGCTCGGCGTTGGCCCGCTTGCCGCGGCGCTGCTCCAGCGTCCGCGCCGTTTCCGGCTCGCACAGGTCCAGCACCAGCCGTCGCACGGCGGCCGCGGGGGCCGGGGCATCCGTGGACGCCATGGCGGCGCGCTCGGCGCTCGCGCAGGCGGTCAGATCGTTGCGGCTGAGGCGCAGGAACGACGTCATCTTCGGATAGATATCCGTGCGCGCGGGCAGCGGCGGCCGCCGGGCCCCGGTAATCAGGTCGTCGATGTACTCGAAGGGGACCTGCACGGCCTCGGCGAGCTGCGCTGCCGAACGATTCACCTCGCGGAGGCGTCGGCGCACCAGCCCTCCGAGTGTGAGGGCCTGCTTCGGGAGCGGCGACGACGTCATGGGCGAACCTCCAGGGGAGCGGGGGCATCCAACCGATCACTACAATGTAACGGGTTGGGCGACGTTTCTGGCATCCAGTTTTGGATCCCGGCGGGTGTGTCAGGCGCCGATGGCCTGAAACTCCCGTTCCTCGAGCTCCAAACCGGCCGCCGCGACGTTCTCTTCGAGATGCTCGACCCGGCAGGTACCGGGGATGGGGAGCATCACCGGCGAGCGGCGCAGCAGCCACGCCAGGGCGACCTGGGCGGGAGTGGCATGGAGGCGCGCGGCGGCCTGCGCCAACGGACCGCTTGGTGGGGTGGGCCGCCCTCTGGGCAGCGGGAGCCACGGCAGCGCGGCGTGCAACCGCGCGGCGGCCTTCCCCAATGGGCCCCGCGGTCCGGCGAGCCCCCCGCTGGCGAGCGGGAACCACGGAATGAAGGCGAGCCCCGCGCGCTCGCAGTGGTCGAGCACGGCCTCATGTTTGCGGTCGCTGAGGTTGTAGAGGTTCTGCACCGAGACGACCGAGACGATGCGCCGCGCCCGCTCGATCTCCGCGACCGTCACCTCGGAGAGCCCGAGGTGGCGGATCTTGCCCTGCGCCTGCAGCTCCTTGAGGGTGCCGAGCTGGTCCGCGAGCGGCACGGCGGGATCGATCCGGTGCAGCTGATAGAGGTCGATGCGCTCGATCTTCAGCCGCCGCAGGCTGCCCTCGCACGCCGCTCGCAGGTGTTCCGGCCGGCCGTCGGGCGTCCAGCGATCGGGACCCGGGCGTAGCAACCCTCCCTTCGAAGCGATGACGAGGTCCTTGGGATAGGGGTGCAACGCCGCGGCGATGAGCCGCTCGCTCACTTCGGGGCCGTAGGAGTCGGCCGTGTCGATCAGGGTGATGCCGAGCTCGAGCGCACGCCGCAGCACCGCGATGGCCTCGGCGCGGTCGTCCGGCTCTCCCCAGATCCCCGGACCCGTGAGCCGCATCGCCCCGAGGCCCAAGCGATGAACCGGCAGGTCGCCGCCGAGGTGAAGGGTACGGCTGTCGAGCATGGCATTGCATACTAAGCCTCCGCGTTCCGGAACGCGATTGACGTACCGCGCGGCGCCTGGTTAAGGTTCACCCATGAGAACTTCCCAACGGCACTCGATGCTCGTCCCGAACGGTCGCGCGCTGTGTGCCAAGCGACCTCGCGTGGGAAGTCGCATCCGATAGCCACAAGCGCTGCGCGCTGTGCCGACGCCCCCACGCTCCGATCCGCGAACGTGGGGGCGTCGCCGTATCGGGGGGGGGGAGGGGGGGGACGCCCCGGAACTACGACACTGGTGACGAGACGATGAGACCCAACGCGACATCTCGCGAGCAGCTGCTGCCGTTCAGCTCCGACCTTGAGCTACGACGGCGCTTCATGGTGGTAAACGAGGCGGTGCCGGCCAACATGCGGTTCGGCCTGCTCCTGGAGGTTCTCGACAAGCTCGCCGAGGAGTCGGCGCTCGCCTATGCGCAGCGCTCGCTGGCGCAGGCCCGGGTGGTGACGGCGGCGATCGACGACATCGTGCTGCGCACACCCGCCGACGTCACCCGGGACTTGACGCTCCGCGCTCGTCTCAACTGGGTGGGGAAGAGCTCGATGGAGGTCGGCATCCGGATCGAGCACCCGGCGCCCCACCCGGTGCACGTGGCGTCCTGTTACTTCACGATGGTCGCGCGGCTGGGAGAGGGCGACGCGGCGAGCAGCGTGCCGGTCGCCCCGCTCGAGTACCTGGACGACGTCGAGCGGCGCCGGGGCCGGACCGCCGCCGAACGGCGCGAGAAGCGGCGCCGCCACGCGGCCGTGGCGGCCGAACCCCCCTCCCGCGAGGAGTACGACCTGCTCGCCCGACTGCACGCGGCTCAGGAGGCGCCTGACTTCTCCGGCCACCTGGCGGGCGCCCTCACCTCCGCCGCGTGGGAGCGCGTGTACCCCGAGCAGGAAAACGTTCCCACCAAGGTGTTCGGCGGCCACCTCGTCCGCCGCGCCTACGAGCTGGCGGGGATCCAGGCCGAGGCGATCGCGCCCGACCGCCCCGTGATCGTGCGCGTCAACCGCATCAACTTCGTGCAACCAGTCCGTATCGGCGACCGGCTGCAATTCGTGAGCCGCATCGTCTACGCCGGGCGCACGTCGCTGTGCGTCGAGGTGACCATCGAACGGACCAGCCGGGACCGCGTCACGAAGGCCCTGTCCAATACGTGCGTGTTCACGTTCGTGAACGTCGACGAGCGCATGCAGCCTCGACCCGTCGCGCCGGTGTATCCCACCACGTACGCCGAGGACGCGCGCTACCTCGAGGCGTTCCGCCGCCACCAACGCCGTCGCGTCCAAACCGCACGCGGGCTGTCGATTGTGGCGTCGCTGCAACAAAGTGGTGCAGGGGACTAGGCACCGGCCCGCGATCGTACCCCACGACAAAGCGGCTTGAAGGAACGCGCTCGGCGGGGATATGGTGGCGCGATTGATGCGACATTGCGACGCCAAACAAATGAGTCCCACGTCCCCGACTCCACCCGTCATCCTGATCGCGGCTCCGCAGGAGCACTCGCTCAGCAGCGTGCTCCAAGACACCCAATACTCGGCCGCGGTGCAGGTGCATACCGGGACGCTGGCGCTCGCGTGGGCGCCCGACCTCCGGCCTGACACCATCATCCTCGATGCCGACCTGCCGGACATGTCGGGGATCGACGCGTGCCGGCTGCTGCACAACGACCTGCGCATCGGCCACAACGTCCCGATCCTGATCCTCGCTTCCGACAAGCCGACCCCGGAACAGCGCGTCACGGCGCTACGCGCCGGGGCGTGGGATTTCATCCCGTATCCGCTCGACGCGGATCAGCTGTCGCTCAAGCTCCAGACGTTCGTGCACGCCAAGCGCAGCATCGACTTGGCTCTGGCGGATGCCGCGGTCGATCCGGGGTCGGGGCTGCACAGCCGTCCGGCCCTCGCGCGCCGGGCCCGCGAGCTGGGCGCGCTGATGACGCGCAAGCACGGCGGGCTCGCCTGTATCGTGTTCGATCTGGACCCCGACCCGGCGGACCCGCAAGCGGGACGCCTTCTGGTGCAGACGGCGCGGGTTTCGGACGTCGTGGGATCCCTGGGTCCCACGGAGTTCGCCCTGCTCGCGCCGGGCACCGATCAAGTCGGCGCGTTGAAGCTCGTCCGCCGGGCCGCCGTGGCGCTGCGCGGGACGGTGGGCGGCGCCGCGCCCGAGGCGACGCTCCGCGTCGGTTATGACTCGGTGGCCAACCTCACGTATTCCCCCATCGATCCGGTGGCGCTGCTTGCCCGCGCTGCGGCGGCGGTGCGCACCGGGAAACCGGAGCCCGACGCTCCGTGGGTGCGCCGCTTCGAAGGCGCCCTCCCGTTTGGTGCTGCCGTCGCGGTGCCGGTGCTTGACAAGAGGAGAGCGATCCGATGAAGACGCGCCGATACCTGCTCCCCGTCGTGGTCGGTGCGGCCGTCGCGGCCGCCCTGAGCTGTCGCGAACCCTCGCCACTGGGCACCGGTTCTGCAGCGCTCCTCGCTCCGGATTCCGTGGTCGACTCGGCCACGGTCAATCCGCACCAGGTCCCGGTGGATTCTATCGTCCACGCGGGCGGACTGCTCACATGCTCGCCGCTGCCGTACGATTCGGCCACGCAAGTGATCGGACCCCTGGGCGGGACGATTCAGGTGGGAATGGACACGCTGGTGGTGCCGGCGGGCGCGCTGCTCGCGCCGGTCGCGATCACCATGGTGGCGCCGTCAGACACGGTGAACCGGGTCCACTTCGCCCCGGAGGGTCTTACCTTCCAGCAGCCCGCGTCGCTGACCATGAGCTACGCGAACTGCAACACGCTGGGGGTGCAGCTTCCCAAGCAGATCGCCTATACGACCGACGTGCTCGTGATCCTGGAGTACCTGAAGTCGTGGGACGACCAGCACGCCCAGATCGTCACGGGAGAGGTCAATCACTTCTCGGAGTACGCCATTGCTTGGTGAGCCGCGCTTGAACACCCTCGCTCCCCCGTCCTCGGGGGCGCCGCCGGCAGCGGCCGGGGCCCGCCGGGGTGGAGAACTGCTCCACGAGGCGCGTGAGCGGGAGCGCGCCGGGTGCATTCCCGAAGCGATTGAGTGTTACGAATCCGCCATCGCCCTCGCCGAGCAGGGGGAGGAGCAAACGGTGCTGGCGGAAGCGTTGCGGCGGCTGGCGGTGCTGCGGCATCACGGGAACGAGTCGGCGCGCGCCCGCGAGCTGTGTCGCCGCAGCCTTACCGTGGCGCGGTCGATCGGCAGCGACGTGCTCGCCGCGGAGGCGCTCAACACCGTCGGCGGCCTGGATCTCACGACGGGATCCTTGGACGACGCGCGCAAGTCCTTCCTCGAAGCGCTGGACGTGGGCGGCCGGAGCCGTGAGCTGCGCGCCCGCGTGGAGCAGAATCTGGGAATCCTCGCCAACATCCAGGGCGACCTGGACGAAGCCCTGACGCGCTACGAGCGGTCGCTCGAAGCGTACCGCGACGCCGGGGACGAGCACGGCTGCGCGATCGCGTACCACAACCTGGGGATGGCCAGCGCGGACTTGGGGCTGTATCCCGAGGCCGACAAGTACTTCCTGGAGAGCCGCGCGCTCGCCGAGCGCTCCCGTGACGTGTACTTGCAGGGTCTCTGTCTCGTCAATCAGGCGGAAGTGGACGTGGCGCGGCAGCGCTTCGAGAACGCGCGCAACAACGCCGAGGCCGCGCTCGCGCTCTTCGATCAGCTGGGCGCGCGCCGTCCCAAGGCCGACGCCTACCGGGTGCTCGGGATGGTGTACCGCGAGACCGGCCGCCCGTCGCTCGCGGAGTCGCGGTTGCGGTCGGCGATCGAGCTGTCCGTCGCCAACGGTTCGGTGCTCGGCGAAGCCGAGGCGTCGCACGAGTTGGCCCTGCTCTACCAGGCGATGGGCCGCAACCAGAAGGCGCTGCGGCTGCTGAACGCCGCGTACCGGCTGTTCCGGCGGCTGGACGCGCGTGTCGACCTGGTGCACGTCGGCGGGAAAGTGGCGGAGCTCGAAGCGACGTACCTGGCGGTGGTCCGCGACTGGGGCCAGTCGATCGAGTCGAGCGACCGGTACACCTTCGGCCACTGCGAGCGGGTGGCGCGGAACGCCGTCGCCATGGCGCGGGCCCTGGGGCTCGACGACGAGCAGGAGACGACCCTGCTGATCGGCGCGTACCTCCATGACCTGGGCAAGATGCGCGTGCCGCACGAGATCCTGACCAAGCCCGGCCCGCTCACGCACGACGAGCTCGAGGTGGTGCAGATGCACCCGCTGTGGGGGATCGAAATGCTGGCGAGCGTGGAGTTCCCTTGGGACATCAAGCCCATCATCCGCTGGCATCACGAGCGCTACGACGGCAGCGGCTACCCCGACCGCCTCAAGGGTGACGAGATTCCGCTCTCGGCCCAGATCGTCGGGATTCTCGACGTGTACGACGCGCTCACGACCAACCGCGCGCATCAGCCGGGGCTGTCACACGCCCTGGCGCTCGAGTCGCTCACCCGCTGCCGCAGCTGGTGGTCCGACCGGGTGTTCGAGGCATTCCTCGCGGCGATCGGTCCCCGCTCCGCTTAGCGTCGCTTGCCGGGTCGCCCAGTGGGCGGTCTCTTTGTAGCGCCAATCAAAGAGGCCTCCCCATGTCTCGTGTCGCGACTCGCATCTGCATCGCCACCGTCACCACCATTTTGCTCCCGTCGGCCGGTCACGCCCAGGGTGGGCGCCGGCCGTCGCGTCCGGCGCCGGCCCCCGCCGCAGCCGCGGCGCCGACGGATACGGCCACCTTCAGCCAGCTCCGCTACCGCTACATCGGCCCGGTAGGGAACCGCGTCGCGACGGTCGCGGGGGTCGTGGGCGACCCGGCCACTTATTACGCCGGGGCGGCGTCGGGCGGGATTTGGAAGACCACCGACGGCGGCATTCACTGGCAGCCGATCTTCGACGACCAGCCGGTGCAGTCGATCGGCGCGCTCGCGGTCGCGCCCTCGGACCCGAACGTCGTCTGGGCGGGGACGGGCGAAGCGTGGATCCGCAGTCACATCTCGATCGGCAACGGGATGTACAAGTCGACCGACGCCGGGAAGACGTGGCAGCATCTGGGGCTCGATCTGACCGGCCGCATCGCGCGCGTGGTGATCCACCCCACCAACCCCGACATCGTCTTCGCCGCCGCGCTGGGCCACAGCTACGGCCCGCAGCAGGAGCGCGGGATCTATCGCACGACGGACGGAGGCAAGACGTGGGAGCGGGTGCTGTTCGTGGACGAGAACACCGGGGCCGCGGACGTGGTGATGGACCCGAACAACCCGCGCATCCTGTTCGCCGCGATGTGGCAGCTCGTCATCCACACGTGGGGCCGGGAGAGCGGTGGGCCGGGGAGCGGCATCTATGTGTCCAAGGACGGCGGCACCACGTGGAAGAAGCTGACCGGCAACGGGCTGCCGCTGAAGCCGTTCGGGAAGGTCGGGCTCGCGATGTCGCGGAGCAACTCGAGCCGCATTTACGCGCTGATCGAGACCGGCGACGGCGTGCCGTGGCGCGGTCAGGAGACCGAGCGCGGCGAGCTGTGGCGCTCCGACGACGGCGGTGAGAACTGGCACGTGGTCTCCTACGACCGCCAACTGTCGTGCCGCCAGCCCTACTACACACGCGTCGCCGTCGCGCCGGATCGCGACAACGAGGCGTACTTCCTGTGCGCGTCGTTCACCAAGACGCTGGACGGCGGCGCGACGACGACGGACGTGCCGTTCCCCCAGTCGCCGGGCGGCGACAACCACGACATGTGGATCGATCCGACGGACGGCAACCGCATGATCGTCGGCAACGACGGGCAGGTGGCGATCTCGACCAATCGCGGCCGTAGCTGGGACCGCGTGCAGCTGCCGATCGCCCAGATGTACCACGTCACCGTGGACAACCAGGTTCCTTACTACGTCATGGGCAACCGCCAGGACGGGCCGTCCTCGCGCGGGCCCTCGAACTCGAAGGTCGGCGGCTTCGGCGGCGGGGGCGGGGGCGGCGGTGCGGGCATCATCCCGCGCGGCGAGTGGCATTCGGTGGGCGGCGGCGAGAGCGGGTGGGCGACGCCCGACCCCACCGACCCGAACCTCATCTGGTCCTCGGCCTCGGGCTCGGGGAGCGTGGGCGGGATCGTGGTGCGCTACGACGAGCGCACGCGGCAGGCGCAGAATGTGGAGATCTGGCCGCAGAGCACCATCGGGTTTCCGGCGGCCGACGTGAAGTACCGGTTCGTGTGGACGATGCCGCTGACGATCTCACCGCACGATCACCACCGCATCTATGCCGGCAGTCAGTTCGTGCACATGACGACCGACGGCGGCAAGAGCTGGCAAGTGATCAGCCCCGATCTGACGCTGAACGACAAGAGCAAGCAGCAGATCTCCGGCGGGCTCACGCCCGACAACATCGGTGTCGAGTACGGCGACGTGGTGTTCGCGATCGCCGAGTCGCCGCTCAAAGCGGGGCTGCTGTGGGCGGGCACGAACGACGGCGTGGTGCAGGTCACGCGCGACGGCGGGAAGAACTGGACGAACGTCACCGCCAACCTCCCTGGCATGCCCGTGTGGGGGACGGTGTCGAACATCGAGCCGTCGCGCTACGACACCGGCGCCGCGTATCTCACCGTGGACGGTCACCAGGCCAACAACCGCGACCCGTTCGTCTACAAGACCACCGACTATGGGAAGAGCTGGCGGCTGATCGTCGCGGGCGTCGCGAAGGGCCCCGCGAGCTACGCCCACGTGGTTCGCGAGGACCCTGTGCGCCGCGGGCTCTTGTACCTCGGCACCGAGAGCGCGCTGTACGTGTCGTTCGACGACGGCGAGAGCTGGCAGCCGCTGCAGACGAATCTTCCGCACGCGCCGGTGTACTGGCTGGTGATCCAGGAGCAGTTCAACGACCTGGTGGTGTCGACCTACGGGCGCGGCTTCTGGATCCTCGACGACGTCACGCCGTTGCAGCAGCTCACGGCGGATGTGCGCGGCCAGGCGGCGGCGCTGTTCAAGCCGCGGCCCGTCTACCGGTTCCGCCAGATGACCGGGCCGAACGCGATGACCGACGATCCCACCGCCGGCCAGAACCCGCCGTACGGCGCGACGATCAACTACTGGCTGAAGAGCGCGCCCACGGGCGACGTGACGCTCACGATCCAAGACGCGGGGGGCAAGCCGATCCGCACGCTCAAGGGGACGAAGAACGCGGGGCTCAACCGCGTGTGGTGGGACCTGCGCAACGATTCCACGCCGGCGGCGCGGCTGCGCACGCCGCCGCTGTACGCGCCCGACGTGCGGCTGGGAACGGAGGGGTGGCGGCCGGCGCCGGGGATCGGGGCGATCATGGTGCTGATGCCGCCGGGCACCTACACCGTGAAGCTGTCGGTCGGCGGCCAGGAGTTCACGCAGCCGCTGGTCGTGCGCAAGGACCCGAACTCGGGCGGCAGTGAGGCGGAGATCGGGACGCAAGACTCGGTGCTCCTCGATCTCCAGAACGATTTCACGGCGACCGTGGGGCTGATTAACCAGATCGAGCTGGTGCGCAGCCAGCTGGCCGCCCTGCGGACGGTGCTCGCGGCGGATCGCACGGCCGGCGACGTGCAGACCGCGGCGGATTCACTCGAGAAGAAGTTCATCGCGGTGGAGGAAGACCTGCACCAGCTGCGGCTCACGGGCCGGGGGCAGGACGAAGTGCGCTGGCCCGCGAAGCTCGCCGCGCAGATCAGTTATCTCGTCGGGGGGATCGCGAGCGCGGACTTCGCGCCCACGCGCCAGCAGCTGGAGGTGCGCCAGCTCCTCGGCCAGCAGCTGCGGGCGTCGCGCACGCGCTTCGATCAGCTCGTCGCGCAGGACCTGGCGCAGTTCAACGCGCTGCTCAAGCAGAAGAACATCGGGAACGTGGTGGTGGCGACGCCCTGAAGTGGGGTGGGGGGCGGCTCACCGCCGCGGCGCGGGCACCTGTAGTGCGGTCGTGTAGATGAAGTCGCCAAGCGGCGAATCGTCGTTGTTGGCGGCGTTGGCGGCGACGTGGAAGACCACCGTGCCCCGGGCTGTCGCGGGCGCGGTCCAGCGGATCGACCAGCGGGCGGTGGCATTGGTGACAGCCGAGCCCGCCTCGGTGTGCTCGATGTAGCCCACGTGGGTCGTCGTGTCCCACACCAGTGCCGTACGCGCGTCGGTGGAAGCGAGGCTGCCAGCCGGTCGGCCCAGCGAGTCGCCATCGGCGAAGCGCGCCGCCAGCTGGAAACCGCCGCGTAGCATCCCGGCACGTCGCAGCGTCACCGCCAGATCGTAGGTCCGGCCCGCGCTATAGCGGTCCGGCGCGCCGGTGATCGCGACCGCGCCGCCGGGCTGGTTCAAGTCGGCGTCGAAGTGGCACTCCCGGCACGTGGGCTCGCCAAACCCCCCGGTGTGAGCCGGGGGTGGCCCCTTTTTGAAGAGCCCGAAGGCCAGAACTATCAGGGCGCCGAGACTAGGGAACGCTCGTCGTAGCACTCGGCAGCCTCGCCCGGCCGATGGTGTTGTTATCGCTCCCGAACCAGATCACGTGCTCGCGCGGGTCGAACACCATGTTGCGGATGGTGCCGCCGCCGCTCGGCACGTCGGTCGCCGGGAGGAAGCGGTGTGTCCGAGTGTCGAAACCGACGAAGCGGTTGGGTTGCACGCCCGTCTCGACCACCCAGATGCGGTCCTGGTCGTCCACGGTGACCGCGTAAGGCCGGGACGTGGCGCCGCCCGGCAGCGGCCACTCGTCCGCGTGCTTGGTCCTGGTGTCGAAGCGCCCCAGCATTCCGCCCGCGTAGTCGCCGTACCAGACTGCCCCATCGGACGTGATCGCCATGCGCCGCGGCCGCGCCTCGGCGCGGGGCAGGGGGTATTCGGTGAGCTGGAACGTCTCCGGATCCACGGTGCCGATCTTGTTGGTGCCGAACTCCACGAACCAGGGGCGCCCCGACTGGTCGAGCGCGATGCCGTAGGGGCGGGCACGCGGCGTCTGCATCGGCACGAGCCGCACCTGGCCGGTGGCGACGGTGAGCTTGCCCACGAAGTTGCCGCCCTGGACCGTGAACCAGATGTCGCCGTGGCGGTCCCAGATCATGGTGTGCGGGTCGCGCGCCGCCGAGTCCGGCAGGGAGAACTTCTTGATGCCGCCGTCCTTGGGATCGAGCCGGCCGATGTGCGCCGAGGCGTTCCCCGAGTACCACACGATCCCGGTCGTATCGAGGATCAGGTTGTGCGGTCCGGTGCGCGGCGCGAGGTCGAACTTCTTGAACTCTCCGGAGCGGGGGTCGAGCATGCCGACGTAATCGCCGACCTGTCCCACGAACCACACGCGGCCCTGGCGGTCGAGGTACGGATCGCGCGGGCGCGTATTGGCCCAGGGCACGTTCCACTCCTGGATCGTCGTCGTCTGCTGAGCGGTGGCCGGCGCCGCGGCGGCGAGGGCGGCGACGAGCGTGACGAAGTGAGAACGCAGACTGCGCATGCGAAGCTCTCCGCTGCGGATGGGGAGATTCTAAGCCGTTACCGCCGAGCGCCGCAAGCGCGCGCGTCCCGAACAGAACCCGTGAGCGCGCGACCGACGGCCTCGTGGTCTCCGTCACGGCCGCCCGCTCGTCCGCGGAGCGATCCTGCCGTACCGCCCTGCGTCGTGCTTCGCGCCCTGAAACTCCTCATAGGAGGCAGTCATGTCAGGGCGCATTTTTCTGCCCATCGCCGTGATCACCCTCGGGCTCGCCGCCTGCGAGCGGCAGCTCCCCACGGGAGGGCTCCTCGCCAAAGCTGGCGGTAGCAGCCTCGGCCGGTCGTTGCCGGGGCTCAAGACTGACGAGCGACAGTTGTTCGACCGCGGCAGCGCCGTATTCGCCACGGTGTTCACACCCGAAACGGGGCTGGGCCCGCTGTTCAATGCCGTGAGTTGTGCGGAGTGCCACGAGGATCCCGTCCCGGGTGCCAGAGGCGACGAGGTGGAAGTCCACGCGACGTCGTTCCAGGGCGCGGTGTGCAGCGACCTGAGCGCCGTGGGCGGGCCGGTCATTCAGCAGCTCGTCACACCCGCGTTGCACGACGCACTCGGGATCGACAAGGAGCCCGTGCCCGCCCTGGCCACTGCGACCGCGATGCGAACGACGCCCTCGATCCTGGGGTTCGGCCTGTTGGACGCGATCCCGGAGGCGGAGATCCTGGCGCGGGCCGATCCCAACGACGTGAATGGCGACGGCATTTCGGGCCGCCCCAACATGACGGCGGACGGGCACGTGGGCCGCTTCGGCCGCAAGGCGCAGATCGCGACGCTGCGCGAGTTCACCGCGACGGCGTTCGTGATGGAAATGGGGATCACCAACCCGGAGTCGGCGGTCGAGCAAACGGTTGGGGGCAAGGCGCTGCCCCTCGGCGTCGACCCGACTCCCGAGCCTGAGCTCTCCCTAGACGATCTCAACGCTGCGGACGCCTTCGTGCGCTTCCTTGCCCCGCCGGCGCCGCCGGGGATTACGGTCGAGCGGGCGGCCAGCCGGCAGCTGTTCACGCAGATCGGCTGCACGGGCTGCCACGTCCCGGCGCTCACGACCGGCCCCAATCCGGTCAAGGCGCTGAGCAATCAGAGCGTGCCGGCGTTCACCGACCTCCTGCTCCACGACATGGGCCTTACCCTCGCCGACATTTGTCTCGGCCAAGCGCTGCCGGCGGAGTTCCGCACCGAGCCGCTGATGGGGCTGCGGTTCAAGTCGGCGTTCCTGCACGACGGCCGGGCCACGACGATCGAGCAGGCGATCGATCTCCACGGCGGAGAAGCGCAGGCGTCGCGCGACCGCTTTGCGGGGCTGCCGGTGGGAGAGCGGGCGGCGATCGTGCGGTTCTTGAGGGGGTTGTAGAGGGGAAGCCTGTACCTCTCCCCCTGACCCCCTCTCCCCCTCGCCGCGCTCGGGGCAGGCACTGACGGGAGAGGGGGAACGAGGCGGGCGGCTTAGTTCGGTCCGGTGAGCTTGGTGCGCGTCGTCACGTAGAGGTCAAAACTCCCTAGTCCTCCCGTTCGGGGCGATTGGAAGTAGAGCTGCGTGCCGTCGAACGACAGCGCCGGACGGCCGTCCTGCACCGTGCTGTTGACGACCGGCCCCAGGTTCACCGGCGGCGACCACGGATCCGTCGTGCTCGCCCGCGTCGAGACCCACAGGTCGATCGACCCCACCGTGCCCGTCCGATCGGATCCGAGGAACATCTCCAGGCCGTCGCGCCGGATCGCCGGCTGTTGATCTTGGAAGGGAGTGTTCAGCTCGGCGACGATGGTGGCCGGGCCGAAGGTTCCGTCTGGCTGGAGCGTGCTGACGTAGATGTCGTTCATGCCGGGGCCGCCGGCCCGGTTCGAGGCGAAGTAGAGGAGGGTTGTCCCGGTCGCTTCGTCCTCGAATGGCGCCGGCTGGGCATCGCCGGCGCTGGTGTTGACGCCGCTGCCGAGGTTCACGGCCGGCTCCCAGCCCTGGTCGTCACGCTTGTCGCGGCGTCGCGAGACGTAGATGTCGGTGCCGCCGAACCCGCCGTTGCGATCGCTGGTGAAGTACAGGCGGTGGCCGTCGATGGACAAGCGTGGGGCGGTCTCATTGGCCGGCGAGTTGACGTTGGCGCCGAGGCGCTGCGGGGTTCCCCAGGGGGCGTCGATGCTGGCGCGGTGCGCGACCCAGATGTCGGCGTTCCCGAAGGTGTTCGGGCAGTTGCCGCAGAAATAGTACAGGCTCAAGCCATCCTTGGAGATGTCCGCGCCCTGGTCGATGAAGCTGGTGTTGACCGGTGCGCCGAGGTTGACCGGGGTGGACCAGTCTGAGTAGCGGGGCGCATCTTCAGCTGCCAGGGACGCGAGCGGCGCGATGGCGAGCGTCTCGGGGGGCACGCCGGTCGAGTCGGGGTGACAGGCGGCCAGGGTGAACGTGGCGACGAACAGCCCGTGTCTGCATGCGGTGGTCATGGAACCTCCTGGTCAGTGTGCCAGCAACATCACGTGCCTCGCGCGCAGCAGGCAGCACGTGCCGTCAGGCAGGATCAGCATCTGCTCCTCGGCGAGCACCCGCGCGCTGCCCCCCGCCACGAGATCGACGGTCCCCTCCGCCCGGAACCCGAACGCATTCGCGCCGTTGCCCGTTACCAGCCGGTCGTTGTCGGTGGAGATGAGGTTGCCCGTGCCCTGCGCGATGGGCGTGGCCCCGCACAGGCTCATGAATCCGGAGAATCCTGCCGGCACCGGGCTGTAAACGTGGATGTTGACGTCGCGGAGCAGGCGCAGCTGCCGCATCACGTCCTGCATCTCGCCGACGGTCTGCACCGGCTGAGGCTCCGGGCGGAGCGAGCCGCCGCAGCGACGCAAGCTGCTCACACCCCCGTCGGGCGCGTTTACTGCGATCACCAAGTTCGTCGTGTAGTCCGGCCACACGAAGAGCAGGATCGAATCTCCACGGAAGACGTTGGGCAGGTCCGAGGGGCCGTTCGTGAAGTCGAATTGCGGGGGCGGGGCGCTGGTTACCACCGTGGCCGGTCGGTCACAGGCGACGGCGAGGAGCGGCAGGAGCAG
>Ga0209806_1000418_pt1 | contig 28893 bp, 29 predicted proteins | sample GraSoiAngelo_152_FD_186166 | JGI IMG/M metagenome (GOLD analysis project Ga0209806, IMG submission 186166) | Grasslands soil microbial communities from the Angelo Coastal Reserve, California, USA - 14_1009_12_30cm (SPAdes) (version 2) | ecosystem: Environmental > Terrestrial > Soil > Grasslands ... | reverse complement strand
CGATGAGCTCGGCGTAGATGCGCCGCGCGTCGTCCCCGCGCTACGTGCCGTTCGTCGTATTCGTGAGGAGTCCACTCGAATCGAGGAGCGAACCGAAGACGGCGAAGATGGCGTATCCCGCGATGAACGCGGTGACGACGATGGCCGCGATCATCGCGCCGGTGAGCAGCATCGTCTGTCGCGTGGCGGCGCGACCGGACATCTGTTTTTCCATCACGCGATAGGCGACGCTCCCGATCTGTACCGCGCTACGTGCGACGATGAAGACGCCTCCGGCGATCCCCGCGCCGAGGGCGAGCCAGACGAGGATCGCGGTCTCGGTCGATGTCACGCATACCAGTTTGCGCCCGTTTAGACGCTCCTTAGACGCCCCACCCATACGGGGGTGTACCGAAAGCCCACTAGCGTCGTTCTCCGTCCAGATGCCCCGGAGCCCGTAGATCGTCCCGGACGCCGGCATCACCGGCGAGACGGCCACTGACAACGCGTCGCGTCGAGGTATCGACGCGGCGCTCGTCAAAGCCGCCCAGGCCGGCGATGCGTCGGCGTTCGGCCAGCTCTACGAGCGGTACCGCGACCCGGTCTTTCGCTACTGCTTGGCGAGGACCGGCGCGAGACACGAGGCGGAGGACTTGGTAGCCGACGTGTTCTTGCGAGCGATGGAAGCGCTCGATCGGTACGAGGATCGCGGCCTGCCGTTTGTCGCGTTCCTGTTCCGCGTCGCCCGCAACGCGGCGATCGACAAATCGCGCCGCACGCGGCCCGACATGTCGATCGACGACCTCACGCATCACCCGGAGTCAGGACAGAACGTCGAGGGTGAGGCGATGCGCGCCATGGAGCACCAGGCCCTCGTCACTGCGATGTCGAAATTGAAGGCCGACTATCGCGAAGTGCTGCTCCTGCGTTTTGTCGAGGGGTATGGCGCCGCTGATGTGGGCAAGATGACCGGCCGGAGCGAAGGCGCAGTGCGCACGCTGCAGCATCGCGCGCTCGACCGACTACGCCGCGAGCTCGAGCGTGCGGGTGAGATCACATTGTTCGACCGCTGGGGCGGCGCGGAGGCAGCGAAGTGAACGAGCAGACCGTCGCCAGCGCCGTCGGTTCTCTGCGCGCCGCGCGGATGTCCGAGGTCGCCTCGCATCGCGTGCGCGAAGAGCTCGAGCGGGCCTGGCGCGAGCGCGCGGCCGCACCAAAGCGTCGAAGGCTGGCCATTCCGCCGTTCGCTCGCGTGTTCGCGACCGCGGCGCTCGTCGTCGCGCTCGGCTTCGTCACGCTTCGCTCGGGGGCCGACAGCCCCTTGTACGCGTTCCGGGTGGCCATCGAAGACGCGCTCGTCGCGGTCCAGGCGGATCCGGTCGCGTACGCGACCGAGCTCTACGACGAGCGTCTCGAGGAGGCTGCGCGCTTCGACGCGGTCGGCAACGCCCTCGCCGCTTCGCGCGCGCGCGCCGCGACCGACGACGCTCTGCGCCTCCTCAATCAGGTCGCGCCGAAGAGCGACCAGCCCGAGCCGTCGCCATCCTCGAGCACCGCGATCTTCGTGCCCTCCGCCTCCCCGACGGCGGAGCCGGCGATGACTCCCAGCCCGACACCGACGACGACGCTCGCGCCGACCCCGCGGCCAACGCCGCGGCCGACGCCCGAGCCCACGCTGAAGCCCACTATCAAGCCGACGACGCCGCCGCCAAGCCCGTCACCGTTCTCGGTGCACGTCGCGGGCACCGTCGTCTACAGCGACGGCACGCCGGTGAACGACGCGTGCGTTTCGACGGCGCTCGGCGGCTCCTGCGTCGCGACATCGGTGAACGGGACGGTCGACTTCTGGATCGTCGCGAAGAAGTACGACACCGTCACGTTCTATGTCCAGAAGCTCGACATCATGACCGGCCGCACCTACCGCGGGAAGGCGTACGCGACGGTCACCGGACCGCTGCTCTATCTCGGCACGATCACGTTGCGCGTCATCTAGAGCACCGCCTGGGGGATGACCCCCGGGGGATGCACGGCTTTCGGACGTTTGCCGTTCTCCGATCGACAGAGTCCGCAGCGGACCTGGTGGAAAGGGGAACAGCCCGTGTTCGAGCATCTCATCGCGGCGGTGGCCAAGTTCTTTTTCGCGGCCGGCCTCGTCGCCGGCGCCTCCGGAGCAGGAAACGTCGATCTTCCCGAATGGCATCTCCCGAAGGCTCCGGTCCACACCGAGAAGACTCACGAGCCCCAGGCATCACCTGAGGCGACGAAGACTCCCGAGCGCTACTCGTTCGAGAGCCTCCTCAAGGAGTGCGTGACTCGCTACACGGGGCACCTCGACGGCGCGAAGGACGTCTGCACCGCGGCGATCGCCGCTAGCGGCCTTGAGGCGGACGCCTTCTGGGCGAAGTACCGCTCGCTGCTCGTCAAAGAGCTGCCGAAGACCGAGCCGACCACTTCCTTCGAGGCGCTCCTCAAAGAGTGCGTCGCTCGCTACGCCCGCGCCGCCAGCAACACCAAAGAGGCGTGCGACGCCGCACTTCGTGCGAGCGGCCTCGACACCGACGCTTTCTGGGCGAAGTACCGCTCCCTGATGGTCCCGCCCAAGACGACCAAGACCGAGACGCCAAAGCCGGTCACCACGCCAAAGCCGGCCCCCACGCTCAGCGCGGAGTGCATGGCCAAGTACGAGGCGGTCAAGGCCGCCAAGAACGGACCCGCCGACGCGTTCGAGGCGCTGGTCCGCTCGTTCAACGAGTCCTGCCGCACCACGACCGATAACAAGAGCACCACGACGCCGAAGCCGGTCGCTACGCCCAAGCCGGCACCGACCGTCCAGCTCAGCGCCGCGTGCGTGGCCAAGTACGAGGCCGCGAAAGCCGCGAAGAACGGGCCTGCGGACGTGTTCGAAGCCCTCGTGCGCGCGTTCAAGGACAGCTGCCTGGTTACGACCGAGGTCAAGAGCTAGGTGCGGTCCCTCCTCACCGCAGCCGCGATCGCCGTCGGCTCCGCCTTCGGTCTCACCGAGTGGCTGGGCGGCGGCGACGCGGCACTCTTCGTCCTGACGTTGCTCTCCGCGTCCTCGGTCGCGCTCTCGATCGCGCTCGCGCTTGCTCCTTCAGGAGCGCGCGAGGTACTCGAAGAAGAGTGCCTCCGCGAGCGTGGAGCGCTCGATGTCGGCGAGGTCGACGCTCTCGTCCTCTGAGTGAGCGTTCGAGAATGGATCGCTGGCGCCGGTGAGCAGCAGCGTTGCGTTCGGGAGCATCCGCGCGAAGTCGGCGACGAACGGGATCGTTCCGCCGGCGCCCATCGCCACCGGTTCGCGACCGAACGCCTCGGTCATCGCGCGCCGCATCGCGGCGTAGGTCTTGCCCTCGCCCGAGAGCTGGTACGGCTTGCCGTGGCCGCGTGGGCTGATGCTGACGTCCGCACCCCACGGCACGTTCTTCCGAAGATGGTCGATGAGCGCCTTCATCGCCGCATCGGCGTCCTGACCAGGGGGAATCCGCATCGACACGCGTGCCCTCGCCGACGGGACGAGCTGGTTGGTCGACTCGGTGATCTTCGGCGCGTCGATCCCGAGGACGGATATCGCCGGCTTCATCCACATGCGATCGGTGATGCCGCCCTCGCCGATGAGCCGCGTGCCCGGCCGCATGCCGACCTGCTTGCGGAGCTCTTCTTCGGTGAGGTCGAGCGGATCGGCCTTGCCGTGCGCGAGCCCGGCGACCGCGACGTTGCCTTTGTCGTCGTGCAGCGTCGCGAGGGTCTTCGCGAGCACCGTCAGCGCGTCGGGGACCGGACCGCCGAATTCGCCCGAGTGCACCGCGTGGTCGAGCGTTCGGACCTCGATGTCGCACGCGACGATCCCGCGCAGCGACATCGTGAGTCCAGGTTGCCCGGTGCGCCAATTGCCCGAGTCCGCGAGGATCACGGCGTCGGCGCGGAGCTCATCGCCGTAGCGCTCGAGGAACTTCGCGAGATTCGGCGAGCCCCATTCCTCTTCGCCCTCGACGAACACCGTGACACCGATCGGAGTCTTGCCATCGAACGCGCGAAGCGCGCCCGCGTGCATGACGACACCGCACTTGTCATCGGATGAGCCGCGGCCGAAGAGGCGACCTTTCTTCTCGATCGGCTCGAACGGCTCCGAGTGCCAAAGCTCTCGTGCGCCGGTGGGTTGCACGTCGTGATGCGCGTAGAGGAGGACGGTCGGTCTGCCCGCGGGTGCGGTCACGCGGCCCAACACGGCGGGAGGCGCGCCCTCGATCTCCAGGAGACGTGCCTCCGCTCCCGCATCGCTGAGGATCTTGGCGGTCGCTTCCGCGGATCGACGCAGCTGCGATGGCTCGTGTCCGGGATGGCTGATCGAAGGGATGCGCACGAGCGTTTCGAGATCGGCCCGGATCCGCGGCATGAGATCGCGGACGCGATCGCGCAGCGGCACCGAGGGAGCGGTCTTCATGGAGGAAGAAAGCCTACTCCGCCTCGGCCGAGGCGTGCATCACGTCAACGCAGCAGGATCGATTTCGTTGCGGCTAACGCGCTGGTACCTCGGCGACCTTGACGAGCGTGGTGCTTCCGAAATTGAATGCCCTGTCATGAAGAGAAACGCGTCTTGGCCCAAGGTCTTCGCGTACATCGGTCTCGTCGTGTTCGGTCTCGTGCTCGCGTACTACTCGACCGCGGTCGCCACCGCGGGCATTGCGGGGCACATCCTCGGCACCGACCCGTATGGCGACACCCTCACGATGGGCGGCGCAGTGCTCATCACGGGAATGGCGGTCGCGGCGGTGTTCGCGTTCCTCGCGGCCGCGAACGCGCGCTCGCTCATGCGCCGGAGCTAGCGACTTTCGCCTCGGGCGCCGGGGACACGTAACGCGTGACCTCCGGCGCCCAGAGGGCGATTCCCACAACGCTCGCGAGGGTTGCCACACCACCAGACACCACCGAGAACTCCGGCGAGACCAGACCCGCGACGACACCTGACTCGACCTGGCCGAGATACGGGCCGCCCAGGAAGAAGATCGAGCTGATCGCGACCAAGCGTCCGCGAAGGTGATCCGGCACAACGGTCAAGAGGATCGTGCTCCGGAAGATCGCGCTGATGGTGTCGGCTCCCTCGGCGAGCGCTACGAAGATGAGCGCCGGGATGAAGAGGCCGTCGTTCATCAGACCGAAGCCGACGATGGCGAGACCCCATGCGGCGACCGCGACGAGGACCGCGACTCCCTGATGGCGCACGCCCTTCGTCCACCCCGAGGCTAGGGCGGCGATGAGCGAGCCGATCCCCGGCGCGGCGAAGAGCAGACCGAGGCCTCCCGGCCCCACCGCAAACACGCGGGCGGCGTAGTAAGGGAAGAGCGCGCGCGGTGAGCCGAAGAACGTCGCGAAGAAGTCCAGGAGCATCGTGCCAAAGAGGATGCGATTCGCACGGAAGTGCGCGAGGCCTTCGGCGATAGCGCGGCCGACCGCGGGATGTGCGCGCAGCTCCCGCGGCGGCGCGACGAGCGCGCCGACCGCGACGATCGCGACAAGGAACGACGCGACGTCGATCCAATAGGCGCCAGCGATTCCAAAGGCGACGATCACGACCCCAGCGAGCGCTGGTCCCCCGATCGCCGCGGTCTGAAAGAGGACCTGATTGAGCGCCATTGCTGCGGGCAGCTGCTCTCGCGCGACGAGGCTCGGGGTCAAGGCGCCGCGGGCGGGACCGTCCAGCGCGGAGAACGCCGCGCCCAGCGCAGTGAAGGCGTAGAGGTACGGGACGCTTGCGAAGCCGAGCTGCGTCCCGACCGCGAGCGCGAGCGAGCACGACGCGAGGCCGATCTGCGTGGCAATGAGCAGGCGGCGGCGATCGACGCGGTCTGCGACCACGCCGCCGAAGAGCGCAAGGGCGATGAGTGGGACCGCCTGGAAGAGGCCGATGAGACCCACGTCGAGCGACGATCCCGTGAGGAGGAAGATCTGGTAAGGAACGGCCACGAGACGGAGCTGAGTGCCGGTGAGCGACACGAGCTGGCCGGCCCAGAGCAGCCGGAAAGAGCGGGACTCGCGGAGAGGCGAGAGATCGATCAGCGGCGCTGTTTGACGAAGCGGTCGGTTGCCTCATCCCACGCGAAGAGCAGCCGCGTCGTGGGCTTACCGTCACGCACGCCGGTTATCTCGTGGACCGTCGACACGACCCGCCGGGTCGGCTCCTGCCAGCGTCCCAGCGAGCGCAGATAGACGACGATCTCGACCTTCGCCGCATCGGCGTCGCTCACGCCGCAGCCGTCGCAAATCGTTGCGAACGCCTCCTCGGGATCCGGTGCGTGCAACGCGGCCGCGAGCGACACGCCGTCGCCGGTACCGGCGAAGACTTTGCGTACCGGCGGACCCCAGATGTAGCCGGGAGCAGCCGGGTAGCGGCTGATCTCGGGGATGCGGATGTAGCCGCCGCGGCTTTGGCGCAGGAGCTCGCCGGTGTCGTCGCCATCCTCGGCGATCGTTCGCAGCGGGGCGCTTTTGGGCCGCTCGTCGAGCATTGCCTGCATCACCGTGCTCTTGCCGGCGAGCCGAGGTACTGCCATGACGATGAACGAGCGGCGAGCGCGGGCGGTGGCGCGCAAGGTTTCAGCGATCTCGGACGACATCGTCCGGTTCGCGACGAGGTCGTCGAGCCCGAGCGCTGATGCGATACGACCGATCCTAGGACCTGGCACACCGTGTGCCTGGCAGATGACCGAGATGAAAATCCTGGTCTCGGGATTCCTCGCCCTCGCGGTGTTCACCGGCGCGACCGGCAACGCCGGCCCGTTGAAGGACTCGTTCACAAGTCTTTTCGGCTGGCGCGACGAGCTCGCAAAGGCCCGCAGCGAGATCGCGGACCTGCGCAATGGACGTGGCGCGGCCGCGCCCGGATGGCTCGACCAATACGCGAAAGCTGTTTGCACCCACGACGCCGACTTTGTCGCCGCACATACCGACGAATCGCTTGGCATGACGCTCGACGACGTGAACGTGCAGTTCGAGACCATGCACGCCCACGGACTCGATTGCACCGGTGTGCGCTACCTCGGCTCCGTCGGCCAGGACGCCTTCGTCTACGTCCTTCACCAGGGTCCGAAGGATGTGTGGTACGTCTTCACCGTCAGCCCGCAGGGGACGAGCGTCGTCAACGTTCAGTAATCGGCAGGTGTTGACCGAAAGCCGTTAGCCTTCGGGCGTGCCTCCGGTTGAGCTCGCGCTGGTCGGCGCGGGGAACCGCGGCTTCCTCGCCTACGGTGGGCATGCCCTTCGTCATCCGGACGAGGCGAAGTTCGTGGCCGTCGTCGAGCCGGACGACCGCCGGCGCGCGCGCTTCGCAGCAGCGCACGCGATCCCTCCGGAGCGGCAGTTCCGCTCCTGGGAGGACCTCGCTTCGCGGCCCCGCCTCGGTCACGCCGCGGTGAACGCGACGATGGACCGCGTGCATCGCGCGAGCACGCTTGCGCTCCTTGCCGCCGGATACGACGTGCTGCTCGAGAAGCCGATCGCGCCGACGGCGGAGGAGTGCCTCGAGATCGTCGAGGCCGCCGAAGCCGCTGGCCGCCTGCTGCAGATCGCGCACGTCCTGCGATACGCGCCATTTTTCGTTGCCGTCCGCGATCAGGTCGTCTCGGGACGGCTAGGCCGGATCGTCTCGGTGGACTGGCGCGAGAACCTCGCCTACTGGCACTTCGCCCACAGCTACGTGCGGGGCAACTGGGCGAACACCGCGCGGGCCGGCCCGATGATGCTCACCAAGTGCTGTCATGACCTCGACCTGCTCGTCTGGCTCTTCGGTCCGTGCGAGCGCCTCGCCTCATACGGTTCGCTGACGCGCTTTGTGCGCGATGCCATCGACGTTGCGGTCCCCGATCGCTGCACCGACGGTTGCCCTATCGAAGGGACCTGCCCGTACTACGCGCCGCGCGTCTATCTGACGCGGTTCCGCGAGAATCCGAATAGCTTCGCGGTCCATGCGCTGACGCTCGACCAGAGCGAGGACGGGATCATGCACGCGCTGCGCACCGGTCCGTACGGACGATGTGTCTACCGCTGCGACAACGACGCCGTGGACCATCAAGTCGTTCTGCTGCGCTTCGCGCGCGGGGTCGACGTGAGCCTGACCATGCAGGGCGCCTCCCACGTCGAGGGCCGCACGGTGCGCATCGATGGCACCGGCGGAACGCTCCTCGCCAACGAGAGCCGCGGCGAGATCGAATTGCACGATCACCTGACGGGACGCGCCGAGACCCTGCGCGTCCAGCGCGGTGTCGGCGGGCACGGTGGAGGAGACGAGGGGCTCATGCGGGCGTTTGTTGCTGCGATCCGGGGAGACCGCACCGAGATGCGCACGTCCGCGCGGGAGGCGCTGACCAGTCACCTGATGGCGTTCGCCGCTGAGGACGCGCGGGAGAGCGGCGCGAGCGTCGCGATCGAGGGCTACCGAGAGAAGGTCGCCGCCAGTTGACCGACCGATCCTTGGGGCCGATCCCGCTTCCCGAAAGGGGTCAGCGTGCCACCGGCAGCTTCACGTTCGCGGACGATCCGAGTCTCGCCAAGTATCGGTGGCCATTTCTCGCGATCGGCGGCCAGCAGTCCGGTCCGACGTTTCTGGTCACCGCCGGAATCCACGCGGCCGAGTACACCGGGATCGAGGCCGCGATCCGTCTCGGGCGAACGCTCGATCCCACGGCCGTCCGCGGGACGATCGTCGTCATCCCGCTGCTCAACCGTCCTGGTTTCTACGAGCGGAGCATCTACACCAATCCAGAGGACGGTGACAACCTCAATCGCCTCTTCCCGGGAAGATCGGACGGAACCTGGGGCGAGCGGTTCGCACATCACCTCCTCACCGAGATCGTGAAGAACGTCGACTACGCGATCGACCTCCACGCCGGCGACCTCATCGAGGACCTCGTCCCCTTCGTGATCTACCGCGAGGTGGGCGATCCCAAGCGCGACGAGACCATTCGCCAGATGGCGAACGCATACGGCGCGCGATGGGCGGTCAAGACCGCGCCCACCGGCGAACGTCCGGGCACGCTCTTCGCGGTCGCCGCGCAGTCCGGCGTCGCGGCCATGCTCGCCGAGTCGGGAGGCCGCGGCCTGCTCGTCGAAGAGGACGTCATCCGCCACGTGCGCGGGGTGACGAACATCCTCCGTGCTGTCGGCATCCTCGCCGGGACGCCCGAGCCCGTCGCTCCGGCCCGAGTGGTCAAGAGCTTCGACTGGCTCCGATCGCCGGCCGAGGGCATGTTCCATTGCCGGGTCTCGGTCGATCAGCTGGTGAAGAAGGATGACGTCGTCGGCGAGCTCACCGACCTCGTGGGCGAGCCGCTCGCGACAATCACCGCACCCGTCGGGGGCGTCGTGCTGTTCACCGTCACGAGTCCCGCGATCAAGAAGGACGGGCTGCTGCTCGCGGTCGGCGCGCTCTGAGGGCGATGGCCGACGTTTTCACCGCGAGCGAGCTGCGCAAGCTCCGCTCGCTGCGGACTCCTCATGGAGTCCAGCGATTCCTGGACGACATGCCCTACCACCTCGCGATGACGGCCTGGTCCCCGCGCCGCGTGCTGCGCGAGCGCACCGCCCATTGCCTCGAGGCCGCGATCTTCGGCGCAGCTGCGCTTCGTGCGATCGGGTTTCCCCCGTTGCTCCTCGACCTCGAAGCCGAGAACGACACCGACCACGTGCTCGCCGTCTATCGAGTCCGCGGCCATTGGGGCGCGGTCGCGAAATCGAACTACGCGTTCCTCGGCTACCGCGAGCCGATCTTCCGCACGCTGCGCGAGCTCGCCTTGAGCTACTTCGAGGCGTACTTCAATCTGCGGCGCGATCGCACCCTACGGACGTACTCGAACCCCGTCGACCTGAGGCGCTTCGACGCCCGCGACTGGATGACCTCGGAGAAGGATGTCTGGTTCATCCCCGAGTACCTGCTCACCATCGCCCACCGCCCGCTGCTCGAACCCTGGATGCGCCGATATGTCCATCGGCTCGACGCGCGCTCGTTCAAGGCAGGTCTCACGGGGCATCGCTGGAAGTGAGCGTCAGGCGGTCTTCGCGCGCTCCCGCTCGGCGAGCTCCCGCCTGAGGATCTTCCCCGACGCCGTTCGCGGGACCTTGTCGATGAATTCGACCTCGCGCACCCGCTTGTAGTCGGCGATCCGGCCCTTCACGAATTCGATGAGCTCCTCCGCGCTCGCGGACGCGTTCGGCCGCAGCTGCACGAAGGCCTTCGGGATCTCGCCGGCCTCGTCGTCCTTTTTGCCGATGACCCCCGCATCAGCGACAGCCGGGTGCTCGCAGAGCACGGCCTCGACCTCGGCTGGGCCGACGCCGAAACCCTTGTACTTGATGAACTCCTTCTTGCGATCGACGATGAAGACGTAGCCGTTGGGGTCCTTCTTCCCGACGTCGCCGGTGTGGAACCAGCCGTCACGGATGACGTCGGCGGTGTCCGCGGTCACCGGCTGCTCCTTTCCCGTCTTGTTCCAGTACCCGCGCATCACCTGCGGTCCCCTGACGCAGATCTCGCCGACCTCGCCGATTCCGAGGATGCGCGTGCCCGTCTCGAGATCCACGATCTTGTCCTCGGTCCCGGGGACCGCCGGGCCGATCGATTCGAGAACGGGCGCGTCGATCGGATTGGCGTGGGTGACCGGTGAGGTCTCGGTGAGCCCGTAGCCCTGGATGATCGGCTTGCCGATACGCTGGCCCATGCGCCGGGCTGGATCCGGCGCGAGCGGAGCGGCGCCGCTGAAGAAGAACCGCACCTTCGAGAAGTCGTGCTTGTCGACCTCAGGACTCATCGCGAGACCGAGGACCAGCGGCGGCACGATGAAGCAGACAGTGGCGCGCTCTCGCTCGACGAGCGTGCAGTACTCGACCATGTCGAAGCGCGACATGATGACCTGTGTCGCTCCGAGGCTGACCGCACCAGACATCAGCAGGTTGAGCGCGTAGATGTGGAAGTAGGGAAGTACGTTCAGGAACACGTCGTCGCGTCGGACCGGCACCGCCGCGAAGAACTGCTGCTGGTTCGCGGTGAGGTTCCCGTGAGTGAGCATCACGCCCTTCGGAAAACCGGTCGTGCCACTCGTGTAGGGAAGCGCCGCGAGGTCGTCCATCGAAACGGGCACCGGCGCTGTCGCCGACTCGGCGAGCAGGTCGTCGAGCCGCTCGACGCCGTCCGGGGCCTCGCCACCGGCCGCGATGAACCGGACATCACGGAGCTCGGAACGAACTTGATCGATGACCGGCGCCAGCGCGACGTGGTACAGGACGAGCCGCGCGCCCGCGTCCTCGACCTGGAAGCGAACCTCGCGCTCCTTGGATTGGATGTTGATCGGGTTCACGACGCCGCCCGCCTTGAGTGTCCCGTAGAAGGCGACGACGAACTCGACGGAGTTGGGGATGAAGAGGGTGACGCGGTCGCCCTTCCGTACGCCTCGCTTCGCGAGGGCGCCGGCGAGCCGGTCGCTCATCGCGTCGAGCTCGCGGTAGCTGACCGCGCGGTCGCCCATGCGCAGCGCCGTCTTTTCCCCGAGCTCGCGCGCCACCTCGCGCAAACGGTCGTGCAATGCGATCTCGCGATATGTGAAGGCCTCGGTCTTCGGCGAAGCGGTGATGGCCATGACATCCCCCGTTGGGGGGCTCTGCCCCCAGCCCACGGTCCCTTTTGGCGCGACGGCATTCTAGGCGCGGTCTGCGCCAGGTCGGTACTCTCGCCGGATGGTCCCGCGCGCGCCGTTCGGCTCGACCGGCCACGAGAGTCGGCGCACGCTCTTCGGCGCCGCTGCGCTCGGGCGCGTGAGCGAAGCTGAGGCAGATCGCGCGCTCGAGCTCGTGCTTCGCTACGACCTCGATCACATCGACACCGCGGCAAGTTACGGCGACTCCGAGCTCCACATCGCGCGGTGGCTCGCGCGCGAAGGCCGCGACCGGTTCTTCCTCGCGACGAAGACGGGAAAGCGGACGCACGCCGAGGCCCGCGACGAGATCCGGCTGTCGCTCCGCCGCCTAGGGGTCGACCACGTGGACCTGATCCAGCTCCACAACCTCGTCGATCGAACGGAGTGGGAGATCGCGATGGGCCCTGACGGCGCCCTTCGCGCTGCGGTCGAGGCCCGCGACGCCGGACTGGCGCGCTTCATCGGCGTAACCGGTCATGGCCTTGACGCGCCGCGGCGGCATCGCGAGAGCCTCGAGCGCTTCCCGTTCGATAGCGTCCTCTTCCCTTACAACGCGACGCAGCTGCGCAACCCGGCCTACGCGGCTGACGCCGAGACGCTGATCGCACTTTGTGGCGATCGGGGCGTCGCGATGCAGACGATCAAGAGCATCACCCTCGGACCCTGGCCTGGACAACGCCCGCCGCGTCCGACGACGTGGTACGAGCCGCTCACCGATCAAGGCGATATCGATGTCGCGGTGCGCTTCGTACTTGCGCGTCAGGGTCTTTTCCTGAACACGCCGAGCGACATTGAGCTGCTCGCGAAAGTGCTCGACGCGGCCGACCGCGGCGGACCTCTTCCGACGGACACCGATGTCGATGCGCTCGTCAGGCGCCGCGAGATGACGCCACTCTTCGCCTAGCGCCGGCCGCTTCGCACCGTCTCGCGCTCGGCGTCGCGTATCTCACGGAGCCGCTCCGCCGGAAGATCCTCGACGCCGACCTTGCCGCGATCGGCGTCGCGTAAGGCGGTGAGGATCTCGTCGAGCTTGATATGGAGCGCGGTCTTGTCCCGATCCTCGTTGTGCTCGAGGAGGAACACCAGCAGGAGCGTGGCAACTGCGACCAGGAAGTGGACGTCTTGGATCCGCTCCGGGGAGAAGCCCAGTGGCGGAAGGAAAAAGAGCCCGACCCCGATGAGCGCCAGAGCCAGGAGCGGCGCGTACGGCGAGGTGACGGCGTCGTTCGCGCGGCGGGCGAATCGGCCTGCCCAGAACGGCTCGCTCGACCGTGGGCTCACGCCGCCTTGCGCGAGCACCCGTCATGCCAGCGAGGTGCTAGGTCTTGGTCCACCCAACTGGCAGGAGCACCGGGCCATCGGCGGTCGGGTAGTAGACCTGCCACCCGTGATATCCGCGATAGGCGAGCGGATCGGCCTTCATGACGTTCGCATAGAGGATCAGCGCGTTCACGTACGCCTGCGAGTGGTTATAGGCGTAGAGGGCGCGCTGCATGTCACCGGGCGCGCCGTTGGCACGAAGGTAATTCGCGGCGCCGAGGATGGCGTCGTGATCGTTGTTGACGTCGCCCGTGCCGTACGCCGCCCAGGTCGGGGGCATGAACTGCATCGGTCCCTGCGCGCCCGCGCTCGAGAGGCCGCGGATGCGGCCCATGCGCGTCTCAACGAGGTGGACGGACGCGAGGTAGTACCACGGCACACCGAACTTGGCCTCGGCCTCCTTGTAGTAGCCCATGAGCTGATCGATCGCCGCGGGCTCGACGATCTTCCAATCGGGCAGCGACTTGGGGATCGGGCCGCTCAGCATGCGGATCTGACGACCGGCCTCGAGGCTTCCGGTCACCGCCGCGCGTGTCTGCTCGGGCAGCGCGGCGAGCACGGTGTCCTTCCACTCCGGGTAGTCCTGCAGCCGGCTGTAGTCGAGCTGCTGCATGTGGCCCATCCAATCGAGCTGCGCGCCAGTGACGTTCGGATCGCGGAGCGCGGCCTCGACCATCGCGAGCTGCTTCGCGAGGCTCGCCGCGTCGATCGCCGGAGCGGGCAGCGCGTTCCAGTCCGGTGGGAGCGTCGCGGTCGGTGCGGCAGTGGCTGTTGGTGTCGCTTGCGGCGTCGCCGTGGGAATCGCCGCCAAGGTCGGTGTCGGACTCGACGATGCGGGAGCACCGCCTAATTCCGAGCACGCCATGACGGCCACGGCGAGTGCAGAAGAGACGAGGACCAGGAGGCTGCGGCGCACGCGAGAAGTATCGGGTGCGAAATCGGCGTGCCCCGCAGCGTTCGACGCGAGCCCACGCTTCGACGACCGGGCCGCCGACAAGCGTCGCACAGGCCGCTCGCTCGGCGGAAAGCATTGATTTTGGCTCGCGCCATCGTTCGCCGCGATTCCGCCTGCGCAATGTGGCGACCCGATTCCTGAGACCATGCTGATCCCGGCGGACGGTGCTCGCCGGCAACTCAACGAAATCGCAGGGGGAGAAGGATGCAGAAGATCACGACGTTCCTGACGTTCAACGATCAGGCCGAAGAGGCGGTGAAGCTCTACACCTCCGTCTTCAGGAACTCCAAGATCCTGAGCACCACGCGCTATGGCGACGCCGGCCCTGGAGTGAAGGGAAGCCTCATGACGGCGAACTTCGAGCTCGAGGGACAGGAGTTCGTGGCGCTCAATGGAGGTCCCTCATTCAAGTTCTCCCAAGGCATCTCGCTCTTCGTCGGGTGCGACACCCAGCAAGAGGTCGACACCTTCTGGGAAAAGCTCTCCGAGGGCGGCTCGAAGGGGCCCTGCGGCTGGCTCACAGATCGATTCGGCGTCTCGTGGCAGATCGTTCCGCGCGTCCTCGGCGAGATGCTCGCGAGCAAGGACAGGGCGAAGGCCGATCGCGCCATGAAGGCGATGCTCCAGATGAGCAAGCTGGACATCGCCAAGCTCAAACAGGCCTACGAGCAGTGACAACCAAGAATCCGATGCCCGAACGCACCTTTTCTGCGCGAGTTCCGGCGGCGGTGCGACCGACGGTCGACGCCGCGCGTCGGATGGTCAAGCAGGTCGCTCCGCGCGCGCAGGAGACCCCGTACCGCGGTTCGCGACCGCGGTCGGCGCGTGCGATGTGGAAGCTCGTTCGCTACGCCATCGACGGCGAGAACGTCGTCGGCATCGGGACATATCCCACGTACGCGACGCTCTTCTTCTATCGCGGGCGCGAGCTCGACGATGGCGGTGGGTCGCTCGCGGGCACGGGCAGCCAGATGCGCTTCGTCCGTATGCGCGAGCCGGCCGATGCTTGGCGGCCGGCGCTCAAGCGGATCGTTCGCAAGGCCGCGGCGCTGGCTAGATCCGCGGCCGGGTGAAGTCTCCTTGGAGCGCCGTCGAGCCTGAGGCACAAAGAGTCAGCACCTGACCGAAGAGCGGCCCGGCGCGCTGGTCCTGGCCGATCCGTCCGACGACCTCATCGCGGTCGCGCTGATCCTTGTAGAAGTCCAGCTCTAGCCAGACTTCTTCGTCCGGACCCGCCGACACGCTCTCGGCGATGCTCGCGAACCCCTTGAAGACCTTGGCCGGCGTGAGCGTGTAGAGCTCGGCCCGTAAAATCCCATGTTCGCGGAAGATGTCCGCGAGCTGACCTTCGACGCGCGCGAACGCGTCGTGGTGCTTCTTCGGTACCCGGTAGACGAATGCCTGAACGTAGCCGCCCGTCTGTTGCGTGGTGTGCTCTCGCAGCTCTGATTCGCGTTCAACCTCGCGCATCTCGAACCTCCCGACGAATTGTGGTCTTCGGCTCGCCCCAGCTCCAACGTTCCGTCGCGCTCAGGTGATCGCCCGGCTGAAGGATCCGCAGGCCGGTATCCGACACGCCTCGCGCCGCGAGCAGCGGCGCGTTCGGCCACATCGTCTGCGGCTCGACGCAAACGCCCTCGGGCGGAGTGTGAACTACCACCGTGTCGAGATCGCCGCCGAACTCGAGACGCAGCTCGAGGTCCGGCCACATCAGGACCGCCGGACCTTTCGCGCGGACGTAGACGTGATCGAGCCGGCGGTCTCCGAGCAACGGGCCCGAGCGCAGGTCCTCGCGCGAGCTCATCGCGCGGACCTCGCCCGTCGGGACCAGATCACGATCGAGCACGAGGACCTCATGCGCGTCAAGCGTCAGCGCGAGATCGCCGCCGGGCGGACGCGTAAACCACGGATGCCATCCGAGGCCGGCTGGTCCCGGTCGCGTATAGCCGCCGACCGCGAGCTCGAGATCGAGGGCATCGCCTGAGAGCCGCAGGGTCTGTCGCGCGCTGCCACCGAACGGCCAGCCCCGGCCACGGAGCTCGCACTCCATCGTTACAGTGGTCGCGCTCTGTTCGAGCGCTGTCCACGGCCGTTCGAACCCCAGTCCGTGGATCGCTGACGCCGAAAGGTTCGGCTCGATGCGAACCTCTCCTTCATCCGTAGGGATGCGGCCGTCCCCCAGGCGCCCCGCCCAGGGGACCATCGGATAGCAGCCCCAATAGATAGGAGGGGCCGCAGGACGCGCGCTCGTCTTCGGGAGGATCCGCTCGGCCCCGGCGATGACGAGCGAAACGATCCGGCCGCCTTCGCTTGGGGCGATCGTGGCGACGGCTTCGCCGGCCCGCAGCTCGACCACTCGCTCTCGCGCCGAGCCGCGCGTCAGAGCTGATTGGCGCGGGCCAGCTCGCGAAGCGATGCCATGCGAGCCGCGGCCTCGTGCAGCTCCGCTCGTCGCCTCGGCTCGAAACGCCGGGACGAAACCGGTGCGAGCTCAGGGCGCTTGCCTTCGACAGCCCACTGCGCCTGCCGCGCGGCACCGGAGGCCGCCGCTTCGACGATCGCCGGACGCACCACCGGCAGGGCGAAGGCGTCGGCGCAAAGCTGGGCCCAGGCGTCCGAGGCTGCGCCGCCTCCGACGAGCGTCACTTCCGTGGGCGCGACGCCCGCGCGCCGTAAGGCGTCCAGCGCGTACGCCAATCCGAATGTCACCCCTTCGACGACGGCGTGCACGATCGCATCCCGGTCGTGGCTTGGCCGGAGGCCGATGAACACACCCGCCCCCTCGGGTCGGTTCGGCGTGCGCTCGCCGGAGAGATAGGGAAGGAACGCGAGGCCATCCGCCTCCGCATTCGCGATCGCAGCGTCCACTGCCGCATGGTCGATGGCGAAGAGGTGGCGCACCCACTCCGTCGCGCTCGTGCAGTTGAGCGTGCATGCGAGCGGGAGCCAGCCTCCAGTCGAATCGCAGAACGCCGCCGCCTCTCCCAGTGGATCGACGGCCGCCGCACTTCGGTAGGCGAACGCTGTCCCCGACGTCCCGAGGCTGACCGCGACCGGACCCTCGGCGACGACGTCGCAGCCGATCGCCGCACACATGTTGTCGCCGCCGCCGGCGCTCACCGGGATCCCCGCCGCGATTCCGAGCACTCCGGCCGCTTCGGACCGCAGCACGCCGACCACGCTCAGCGATTGCGCGATCCGAGGCAGCGTCCGGACCCAATCGCGCCGATCGTCGATCGCGACGAGCACCACTTCGCTGTAGCGGCGCGTGCGCACGTCGAAGTACGCGGTGCCCGACGCGTCGCCCGGCTCGGTAACGAATTCGCCGGTCAGCCACAGGTTCAGGTAGTCGTGCGGGAGGCACATCCGAGCGGTACGCGCGTACTCGTCCGGCTCGTGAGCGGCCAGCCACGCGATCTTCGGCGCGGTGTAACCGGGAAGGAGGAGATTCCCGGTGAGCTCGAGGACGCGGTCGTTGCCTCCGAGCTTCTCCGTGAGGATCGCGCATTCGTGCGTCGTCGTCGTGTCGTTCCAAAGCTTCGCTGCGCGTACGGGTCGATCGGCGACGTCGAGCGCGACGAGACCGTGCTGCTGTCCCGAGACGCCGATGCCTTCGATGGCGAATTGTTGGCCACGCAGCGCATCACGGATCGCGGTGCCAAGCGCGGCGATCCACACCGCGGGCTCCTGCTCACGCGTGCCGTCGTCGCGCTCGGTCAGCTCATGCGGTGCGCGGCCCACGGCGACGATCGCGCCAGTCGTCGCATCGCGCAGCACGACCTTGGTGGATTGGGTGCCACAGTCGACTCCCACGAAGACCCGCCGCGGGGGCACGAATTAGTGGTCGGCGCGTCCGGCGAAGAAACGCTGCGCGAGGGCCCACGCGTCCTTGCCGCAGGTCGCGCCAATCACGCGGCCGGTGAAGTCGTCGGCTTGCACATGGATGCCGCCGTACAGGCGGGATTGGCCGGCCTGATCGGCGGCGTCGTAGTACGTTGCCCACTCGAGCACGACGTCGGCGCTCGGCCCGTTCTCGAAACGCAACGCGCCCTCCTTCACCGTCCATTCCGCGAGGCCACCCGGGAAGTAGGGGCTACCGGTGATTCCCGCGAGGACCTCGGCGGCCGCGCGGCTGAACGTGCTGTGTCCCGAGATGTACCCCTGGAACGACGGGGTGACGAACGTCGCGAGCTGATACGGGATCCACGTCGTTCCGAGGATCCAACCGACATGCGACGACAGCGGGTTGCGTGGGTCGGTGGGATTCCGCTGCCATGAACGGATCGCGATCTTCCCCTCGTGGCCGCGGAGTCCGGCCATCGACCCACCCGGCGCCGTCTTGGCGGGCGTGATGACCTCGATGAGACCCGGCACGAGCGGCAACCCTTCCTTGTTGTATGCGGGCTGCGAGGGATCGGTCGACTGACCAAGGCTCGCCATGTAGCGGATCATCGAGATCGGCCGGATTCCGTCGTAGTGGCCCTTGAGACCCCACGCCGCGATCGCCGCGTCGTGCACCGAGCCGTTCAGGGCGAGGTACAGCTTCACGTCCCACTGCAAGCGATCGAGCACCGGCCCGGTTCCACCGAGCCGGAGGTTCGGGGCCAATTGATCGGAGACGGAGTTGGCGAGGACATTCCAGTGGCCGGGCGGCGTCTCAGAGTTCGGGCCATCGGCCCAGAACTCCGCGATCGAGCGATAGAAGTCACCGCGCCGGACGACCTCTGCTGAGTACGGTTGGTTCGTGACCGGGTTCAGCGTGCGGCCATGCCCGTTGTTCGTCCCAAGTTCGTTACCGCCGATCGCGGCGGGCGAGATGTCCATCGTGGCGTCGCTCGTCGAGTCGAGCAGGCTGCTGTCGCGGATGACCTCGACCGCCTGTGACTTGTAAGCCGCGTCGGTCGCGGGATTGCCGAGCCTCGGCGGCGGGCCCGGATCGAATGGAATGCCAGCGGGGCCTCCGGATGGGACCGCGAAGGGCAGCACGTGACCCCAATGCGCGCCGACCGCGGTCTGCACCCCGCTCGGCAGGGCGACGCCGTTCTGGCTCACGAGATTCTCGATCTGGAGCGGCTGCCAGCGGTTTGGATCGACGAGGGTGATGTCAGGGTTCGCGACGACGAGGGGCGGGTTGACGGCCTGGTAATCGGTTGCGACGTATGCGTTCGCTTCGTTGGACCCGTCCGTCATGCCGTAGTCGAGGACGGCCTTTGCGATGCGGTTACCCACCGCGGAAGGCAGATCGCCTTCCGTCGTAGTGAGCGCCGTCGGATACGAATACGCGTCCATGATCTCCGCGAACTTCGAAAGCGACTGATCGCCGCCGACCGCTTTCGCGAAGCGCGCGGTGAGGATCCGGTAGGCCGCGTAGCTGATGGCCTCGGTGCGCGCCCCGGTGACGTCGCAGGCGTAGTGCTTCTCCTTGAAGAGGTAGCCCGGCGCCGTCGGGTCGTACGCCGCCCATGCGTCCCACATCGCGACCGAGAGGTGGAAGAGGTTGCGAGCGTGCACCGGCGGGTTCGGTAAGGACCGGCGGATCGCATCGAGAAGCGCCTCATCCCAGCGGCGGGCGACGCTCATCCCGGGCCCCTGGTCGGTCTGCGGACACGCCGGTGCCGGTTCCGGAGTCGCCGACGGTGACGGCGACGGCGATGGCAACGCCGTCGAACGCGTGGCGATCAGGCTGTCCCCGGCGGCGACGACGATCGCCAAGAGCATCGCGGCGAGGACGACCCAGGGCCAAATTCGACGCGATCGTGGGGTGGGGTTCACATTGCCGGTGACGGTGCGGCCCTCCCTCTTACGACGAGCCTAACGCAGCGATGAAAGGCGACAGCACGCTCACGCGCGTCCCGGCGACCACCGCAGCGCGTCAGGAGTGCCGCGCCGCAGCATCACGAATTCGTTCGCGTTCACGTGAAGCCACGGTCCGGTCTCGCCCCCCGGCCACAAGACGCGAATGTCCGCGACGTTGGCTTCGCCAATCCCGAAATGAATCCAGCCAAGCTGTCCGCTCGCATGCCCGCCGCCGATCGTGATCTCGCGCCGCATCACGCGATCGCCTACGCGGACCTCGACCCACGATCCGATCGCGTCGACGTTCGGTCGCGTCTGGCTCAGCGTCACGGCGAGCCAGTTGCCCGTCGGCGCTGGGTGCGGGCCATCACCCGCGCCGACGTTTCGCCAGATCCGCACCGGCGCTCCGTAGTTGACCTCGACGAGGTCGAGCATGCCGTCGATGTTGAAGTCGGCGATCGCGGCGCCCCGTCCGCGTGCGAAGCTGACGATCCCTGCGGCATCGGCGACTTCGCGGAAGGTGCCGTCGCTTTGTCCCAGGAGGAGATCGCTCGGGTCCTTCTGCGCGTAGCCCTCCTGATCCCCGACGTTGCCTTTCGCGATGAAGAGATCGACGAAGCCGTCGTTGTTCACGTCCTCGAACTGCGCGTGCCAGCCCGTCGACGGCCGCGTGTCGCCGCCGGTGAAGGGCTGCGCCGCGTTGACGCCGCGCTTGAGGCCGACGTCGCGATAGGTCGGGTGCGCCGTACCCGCGACAAGGGTCTGAAGACGGTTGTCGGCCTGACTGGTGAGGAAGACGTCCGGGTATCCGGCCCCACCAAGGTCATAGCTCGCGATGCCCATGCCCTGCACCTGCACCGCGACCCAGCCGTCGGCCGCGGTGTACAGGGTCGGTGCAGCGCCGGGTGCCACCCTCCAGAGCTGTTCCTGGCCATCGCTCGGGAGGTAGTAATGGAGATCGTTGCTCACGCGAAGGTCCGCATGGCCGGAGCGATTCCAGTCGCTGAAGAGCATCGAAAGGGCGCACCAGCCCGGACTCAGCGCGATGGGTCGCGCGTATTTGCCGCCGCTTGGACGCACGAGCTCGTTATCGACGCAGAGGCGATGCGGATCGCTGCTCGCTGCATCGACGTAGTGGCCAAGAGCGAGCGTTGGCAGCGTCGCGCCCTGCTCCCACGTCGCGCTGAATGCGGTCGTGGCCGCGGTCGCGGCGCTGAAACCGAGCGTCTCGTTCGCGCGCGCGAAACGGCAGCCGCCGAGGCCACGGAGGACTACATCTTCGCCGTTGCGTAAGACGACGAGGTCGGTGAGGCCGTCGCCGTCGATGTCGATGGGATACGCGCCGAGGACGCCCGTGAGGTCAGTGGCCGCGTCGTGGAGCGCGGTGAAGCGGAGCGCGCCGCCGATCGGGCTGTCGTTCCGATAGAGCGCAGCGCGACCGCTCCCGCCGGCGATGTAAAGATCGGGCTTCCGGTCACCGTCGCAGTCGAACGCCACGATCCCTCCACCCACCGCGTACTCGAAAGGACCGTCATAAACGTGCCGGATCCCGGCCGACTCGGTCTCATCCACGAAATGTGGCGGTCCAACTACCGGTACCGCCGTCCGTTGCGCGCGCGGGCCATCGGTCCCCGCCGCCGCGATCGCGACGCAGAGCACCCCGACCGCTGCGAGACCGACGAGCGATCGGTCGCGCCGCACCGCGCTCACTGCGTGTGAGTGCACTCCCAACACATCTCCCCCGGATATCCTCGCCGGTCGCCCAAGCCCGGTCGAGGGTGATACCGTGACACCCGTCAAACGGGCAGCACAGGCTTCGCGGGGAGGAAGGATTTGAGGATGCGCTCACGCGTAGTTGTTCTCGCGGCAGCGGCCACATTTGTCGTAGCGGCGTGCGGTGGAGGAGGAGGGGGAGGCGGCGGCGGTGGCGCCGCGACTTCGGCGGCAACGACCTGCACGGTCGGCGTCTCCTGGAACAACTATCAGGAGGAGCGCTGGGCCAAGTGGGACGAGCCCGCGATCAAGGCAGCGATCGCCGCCGGCGGCGGGAAGTACATCTCGAACGACGCGAAGTCGTCGGCTGAGACTCAGGCAAGTAACGTCGACAACCTGATCTCGCAGGGCGCGAAGGTGCTGGTCATCCTTGCCCAGGACGGCACCGCCATCAAGCCGGCGGTCGCGAAGTCGATCCAGAACGGCGTGCCGGTCATCGCGTATGACCGCCTGATCGAGGATCCGAAGGCGCTCTACATCACGTTCGACAACGTGCTCGTGGGCAAGCTCGAGGCGCAGGCCGTGTTCAAGGCCAAGCCGACGGGCAACTACGTCGTGATCAAGGGCAACAAAGCCGACGCGAACGCGGACTTCCTGCGCGGCGGGTACGACCAGGTCATCGGCGACGCCGTGAAGTCAGGGGCCATCAAGATCGTCGGCGAGACGTACACCGACAACTGGGATCCATCGAAGGCCCAGACCGAGATGGAGCAGTTCCTGACGGCGAACAAGAACCAGGTCGATGCCGTGCTTTCAGAGAACGACGGCATGGCTGGCGGCGTGGTCGCGGCTCTGCAGGCGCAGGGCCTCGCGGGGAAGGTTCCCGTGTCGGGTCAGGACGGCGACAAGGCCGCCCTCAACCGCGTAGCCGCAGGCACCCAGACGGTCGACGTTTGGAAGGACGCGCGTCTGCTCGGCAAGACCGCCGGCGACGCGGCGATCCAGCTGTGCAAGAGCTCCGACCCCAGCAAGGTGAGCGGGACCGCCTCGTTCAAGACGCCAGGCGGGAACAACCTGAGCTCGATCCTTCTAACGCCGAACCCGATCACGAAGGACAATCTCAAGGATGTTCTCGACGCCGGCTGGATCACGAAGGCAGATCTCTGCCAGGGCGTGCCGGCTGGGAAGGTATCCGCCTGCGGTTGATTCGCTCCAAACCGTGAAGAAGCGCCCTGCTCCCGCGCACGCGGGGCAGGGCGCATCCTTCTTGCCGTAATCCGCGGAGGGCAAGGCAGCGCGCTGATGGGAGTCTCCGTTCCAAGCGAGGTGACCGCGGAGGGGCAACCCGCTCCGCCGATCCGCTCCTTCGTCGATTCGATCCGCTCCGCGCTCGCGCCGGTGACCGAGCGGCTGCGCTATCTCGAGATCGACACGCGCATGCTCGGGATGCTCCTGGCGCTGGTCATCATCTGGGTCGGCTTCGGCATCGTCTCCGGCGGGACGTTCCTCACGCCGCGCAACCTCTGGAACCTCTCGGTCCAGAGCGCGTCCATCGCGATCATGGCGACGGGGATGGTCCTCGTCATCGTGTCGAGGAACATCGATCTCTCGGTCGGATCGCTCCTCGGATTCCTCGGCTACACGATGGCGATGGTCCAATCGGTCTGGATCCCGCAGCGTCTCGGGTTCGAGCAGCCGTACACCTGGATCGTCACGCTCGCCATCGGTCTCGCCCTCGGCGCGCTCATCGGTGGACTGCAGGGGTTCGTCGTCGCGTACGGCGGCGTTCCTTCGTTCATCGTCACACTCGGCGGACTTTTGATCTGGCGAGGCCTCATCTTCCGCTACGCGCAGGGCCAGACGCTCGCGCCGCTCGACACGACGTTCCAGATGCTCGGCGGCGGCACGGTCGGCACGCGGGTCGGCGCCCTCGGCGAGTGGCCGAGCTGGGTTCTCGGTCTCGCCCTCTGCGCGGGCATCGTCTACGCGCTCATCACCTCGCGCCGGCGTCGGCGCCGCTACGGGTTCCCGGTCCGACCGCGATGGGCGGAGGTCCTCATCGGCGCTGTCGCATGCGGGATCGTGCTTGGGGTGGTGTGGGTCGCGAACAGCTATCCGCTCCCGCCCAACGTGGCGGCGCAGTACGCCGAGGAGCACAAGATCGCGATCCCACCCGAGGGTCTTTTCATCCCGACCGGTATCGCGTTCCCGGTCGTGATCATGCTCATCGTCACGCTCGTCGTGACGTTCCTCGCGACGCGACGCCGCTTCGGCCGCTACGTGTACGCGATCGGCGGCAACCCTGACGCCGCGGCGCTTGCCGGCATCAACGTGCGACGGACGATCATGCTCACCTTCGCGCTCATGGGGGCACTTGCCGCCATGAGCGCTGCTGTGCAGACGGCGCGTCTCGACGCAGCGGTAACGAACCTGGGCGTGCAGAACGAGCTCGACGTGATCTCCGCCGCAGTCATCGGTGGGACGTCGTTCGCGGGAGGGATCGGGACCGTGCCGGGGGCTATCCTCGGCGCGGTCGTGATGCAATCGCTGCGCTCGGGCATGGTGCTCTTGCTCGTGGACTCCCCGACGCAGGACATCGTTGTCGGCGTCGTCCTCGTCGCCGCGGTGGGTCTCGATACGCTGCTGCGCAGAAGAGGAAAGTGAGGATCCGATGGCGCTAGCCGAGCACGCGCAAACGCCGGCCGTCGCGCCGCAGCGGATACCGCTCGTCGAGCTGCGCAACATCCGGGTCTCGTTCGGTGGAGTCCGCGCGGTCGACGGCGTGACCATCGACCTCTATCCCGGCGAGGTCGTCGGCGTCGTCGGTGGGAACGGCGCGGGAAAGACGACGCTGATGCGAACGCTATCCGGCGCGCGTCCGCCGGACTCGGGACAGATCTTCGTCAGCGGCCAGCCGGTCACGATCAGCAATCCGCGCGATGCGAAGGCGCTCGGGGTCGAGACCATCTATCAGACGCTTGCGCTCGCGGACAACCTCGACGCGCCGGCGAACGTCTTCCTCGGCCGCGAGCTCACCGGTGGTGGCGCGCTCGATGACTCGGCGATGGAGTCCGCGACCCGCAAGGTCATCGGGCGGCTCAACCCGAACTTCAAGAACTTCAAGAGCCCGGTGCTCCGGCTGTCCGGCGGACAGCGCCAGGCGGTCGCCATCGCGCGCGCGATCCACTTCAACGCGCGCGCGCTGATCATGGACGAGCCCACCGCGGCGTTGGGACCGGCCGAGACCGCACAGGTGCACACCCTCATCCGCCAGCTCAAGAGCGAGGGCATCGGGATCTTCCTCGTCAGTCACGACATCCATGACGTGTTCGACTTGTCCGAGCGGATCAGCGTCGTGTACCACGGCAAGCTTGTCGGGACGGTCAACAAGAACGACGTCACCACCGACGAAGTTCTCGGCATGATCATCCTCGGCAAGCCGCCCACGAAGCTGACCCGGCAGGAGCTCGCCGAGCTACACGGCTAGCTTTTCGTCGTCGGCGCACGCGGCGCGCGGCTCGGCTGGCCGTCGGAACCGCCGGCCTTTTCCGTCTCCCGTTCCCTCGAGCGATCGACGGCCCAGATCCTTCGGTTGACCGCTCCCTCGAGCAGCTCTTGCTGCCCGGATCGCGGCCGTGGATCGATCTCTCCGGCCGCGACGCGACGCTCGAGGTCGGCCAGCGTCAGCGAGCCTCCGAGGATCGCCGACCCGAGCTCCTTGGACCAATCGGCGTAGCGCTCCTTGCGCGGGACAGCGAGTGTGCCGCCCTCGACCATATCGGCCGCGGCGAGCAGCGCCCGAGCGAGCGTGTCGATGCCTGCGATGTGCGCGTGAAAGAGGTCGGCGCGGCTCACGCTCTGGCGCCGCAGCTTCGTGTCGAAGTTGAAGCCGCCCGTCGTGAAGCCGCCCGCCGTGAGGACCTCGTGGAGCGCGAGAGTGAGCTCATCGACCGAGTTTGGGAACTGATCCGTGTCCCAGCCGTTCTGGTAATCGCCGCGATTGACATCGACGCTGCCGAAGAAACCGAGCGCGATCGCGTTGGCCACCTCGTGGTGGAAGCTGTGGCCCGCCAGAGTGGCGTGGTTGACCTCGAGGTTCAGGCGGTATTCGTTGGCGAGCCCGTGTCGCTGCAGGAACCCGACGACGGTCGCAACGTCGTAGTCGTACTGATGCTTGGTCGGCTCCTGTGGCTTCGGCTCGATGAGCAGCGCTCCGGTGAATCCGATCCGCTGCTTGTGCTCCGCGACCAGCGTGAGAAACCGCGCGAGCTGCGTTTCCTCTCTGGCGAGGTCGGTGTTGAGGAGGGTTTCGTAGCCTTCGCGCCCGCCCCAGAGCACGTAGTTCGCTCCCTTGAGACGATGCGTGACCTCGAGCATCGTTTTCACCTGAGCGGCCGCGTACGCGAAGACCTCTGGATCCGGATTCGTCGCCGCGCCGGCGGCATAACGCGGATGCGAGAAGAGGTTCGCGGTCCCCCACAGAAGTCGGGCTTTCGTGCGCGCCATGTGCGCCTCGATCTGTGACACGCTCGCGTCGAGATTCGTGCGCGTCTCAGAATAGGTCGCACCCTCTGGCGCGACGTCGCGATCGTGGAACGTGAAGAACGGGACGCCGAGCTTGTCGATGAACTCGAACGCGGCGTCGATCTTGGTGCGTGTCGCTGTCGCGACATCCACGCCCGGCGCGAGCCATGGCCGATCGAACGTGCCGACGCCGAACACGTCCGAGCCCGGCCAGTTGAAGGAGTGCCAGAGGCAGACGGCGATCCGGAGCTGATCCTCCAATCGCTTGCCGAGCACGATGCGAGCGGGGTCGTAGACGGCGTACGAAAGCGGCTCTTTGGTGTCGGGTCCGGCGTAGGGGATGCGGCGCGGCACGTCGGTGAAGAAGTCGCCGCTCATGCCGATCCTCCCCGGCCGCGATGTGCATTCCGCACACCGTCCACGAACGTGGCGTTGACGGTGCCGATGGCGGCTGTCAGGCTCACTCTAGATGCGGCGCAACCTCCTTGCCCTCGGTCTCGCGTTGCTTGAGACGGCGCGCATGCGCCCGGGAGGATAGCGGCACAGCACTCACAGTCCACGAAGTCTTGAAGGCCTCCCGGAGACGGGAGGCCTTCCTCATTTCGGAGAGGAGTCAGAGATGACGGAAGCAGAACGGCGACGAACGGTCACGGTGTTCGATACGACGCTGCGCGACGGCGAGCAGGCACCCGGTGCGAGCCTCGGTCAGGCCGCCAAGGTGCGGGCGGCTCACGCGATCGCCGATCTCGGCGTCGACGTGCTCGAGGCGGGCTTCCCTGCCGCCTCGGCTGGCGAAGCCGAGGCCGTGGCGCGGATCGCGCGTGAGGTCCGCGGGCCGACGATCGCCGCGCTCGCCCGCGCCGGGCAGGCCGATGTCGAGACCGCCGCGCGTTCGATCGGCGGCGCCGGGCGCTCGCGCATACATGTGTTCATCGCGACGAGCGACATCCACCTCGAGAAGAAGCTCCACATGACGCGAAGCGAGTGTCTTGCCCGAACGGCGTCCGCGGTCGAGCGCGCGACGGCGATGGCCGACGAGATCGAGTTCTCGGCGGAGGATGCGACACGCAGCGACGTGGCGTTCCTTGTCTCCGTGTATCAAGCGGCGGTCGCCTCCGGCGCCACGACGGTGAACATCCCGGATACCGTCGGGTACGCCCAGCCCCAAGAATTCGCGGCGCTCGTTCACGCGATACGCGCCGCGTTGCCTGATACCCGCGTGAAGATCTCCGTTCACTGCCACAACGACCTCGGTCTCGCGGTCGCGAACACCCTCGCCGCGGTCGGCGCGGGCGCGGATCAGGTCCACGTCACCGTCAACGGCCTCGGGGAGCGCGGCGGGAACGCATCGCTCGAAGAGACCGTCATGGCGCTGCGCTGCCGTGCGGATTGGTATCGCGTTGACGTAGGGGTCCGCCAGGAGCGTCTCGTCGTGGCGAGTCGGATCGTGAGCGAGCTGACCGGGATCCCGGTGCAGCCGAACAAGGCGATCGTCGGCGCGAACGCGTTCGCGCATGCCTCGGGGATACATCAGGACGGAGTCCTCAAGGATCCCCGGACCTACGAGATCATGAGTCCGCAGTCGGTCGGCTGGGAGGCGCGACGGATCGTCGTGTCGAAGCTGTCAGGTCGTCGTGGGCTCGCCGCCCGGCTCGCCGAGCTCGGCGTGCCGCTGGAAGGCGAAGCCCTCGATCGCGCGTACGCTCTGGCGATGCGCCGCGGCGACGACGTGCATGAGCTCGACGAGCACGATCTCATCGCGATCGCCGCGCACGCGCGCCGACCGATTGAGTCCTCTGTCGATTCGTCGACCCCGGTCCCAGCAGCAGGCGACTGAAGAGGTATGGGCTCTCCCGCGCGAACGCTCTCGCAGAAGGTCTGGGAGCGGCACGTCGTCCATCGCGCTCACGGCGAGCCAGATCTCCTCTACGTCGATCTTCATCTCGTGCACGAGGTCACGAGCCCGCAGGCGTTCGACGGGTTGCGGCTCGCGGGACGAGGGGTGCGCCGACCGGACCTGACCCTCGCGACGATGGACCACAACGTCCCGACAGATGAGCACCCACCCGAAGACATCTCCGCGCGTCAGATCGAAGCGATGGCGGTCAACGCACGCGAGTTCGGGATTCGCTGCTTCCCGGTGGGCGACGCGAACCAGGGCATCGTGCATGTCATCTCGCCGCAGCTGGGGCTGACCCAGCCCGGCATGACGATCGTCTGCGGGGATAGCCACACCTCCACGCATGGGGCGCTCGGTGCGCTCGCGTGGGGGATCGGCACGAGCGAGATCGAGCACGTGCTCGCGACGCAGACCATCGCTCAGGCTGTGCCGGGCAGCATGGCGATCACCGTCGACGGAACGCTGCCGTCGGATTGCGCGGCGAAGGACGTGATCCTCGCGATCATCGCGCGGATCGGGACTTCCGGCGGCGTCGGTCGGATCATCGAGTATCGCGGCTCCGCGATCGCGGCTCTGTCGATCGAGGGCCGGATGACCGTCTGCAACATGTCGATCGAGGCGGGTGCCCGCGCCGGAATGGTGGCGCCCGACGACACGACGTTCGCGTGGCTCGAGGGACGTCCCTTCGCGCCCAAGGCAAGACTCTGGGAGCTCGCGCTCGACGACTGGCGATCGCTGCCTACCGACGAGGGCGCGCGCTTCGAGAACGAGGTGTTCATCGATGCGCGCGCGCTCCGGCCATACGTGACCTGGGGCACGAACCCGGCGCAGTCGGTGACGATCGACGGCGCCGTCCCCGACCCCGACGGGATCGGCGACGAGGCGAGGCGCGAGGCGGCGCGCCGGGCGCTCCGCTACCAGGATCTGCGTCCGGGCACACCGGTCCGCGAGATCGCGGTCGACGCGGTCTTCATCGGGTCGTGCACGAACGCGCGGCTCGAGGACCTGCG
>Ga0209806_1000416_pt1 | contig 28946 bp, 31 predicted proteins | sample GraSoiAngelo_152_FD_186166 | JGI IMG/M metagenome (GOLD analysis project Ga0209806, IMG submission 186166) | Grasslands soil microbial communities from the Angelo Coastal Reserve, California, USA - 14_1009_12_30cm (SPAdes) (version 2) | ecosystem: Environmental > Terrestrial > Soil > Grasslands ... | reverse complement strand
ACGTCGCGCGCGGATACCCGAGCTACGAGCCGCGGGCCGGCGCGCCCGCGCTGCTGGACGGGGCGGAGGTCGACGCGGCGCTGGTCATCGGCGCGCCGGCGACCCTGCCCGAGCCCGTGGCCGTCGCGCTCGCCCGGGTCCGGAGCGTCGCCATCGGACCGCGAGCGAGCGCCGCGACGTTCCAGCCTGCCGTCGCCGTGGACACGGGCCTAGCGGGCATCCACGAGGGCGGCACGGCATTCCGCATGGACGACGTCCCGTTGCCCCTGCGGCCGTCGATCGACGGGGCACGCGCCGCGCTCGTCACCGTCCGCGCCTTGCGCGATCGGCTGAGCGCATGAGCACACCCACGCGGCTGCGAATCGCCGGCGGCACGGTGTACGACCCCGCGAACGGGGGGGGGGCGGACGGTGTCGTGCGCGATGTCTGCATCGAGGGCGACCGCATCGTCGCCGAGCTACCGGGGAGCGCTCCGCGGCTCGACGCCCGCGGCATGGTGGTGATGCCCGGCGGCGTGGACATCCACGCGCATATCGCAGGGTCGAGCGTGAACCACGCCCGGCGGCTGCTTCCCGAAGAGCATGCGGCCGACCCCGTGCCCGCTCCGCGGCTCGACGCCGGCGCCGTCGCGCGCTCCGGCACCGGGGGCACGCTTGCGAGCACGTTCGCGACCGGATACCGCTACGCGGGGCTCGGCTACACAACCGTGATGGAAGCGGCGGTGGCACCGCTCGCCGCGCGGCACGCGCACGCGGAGCTCGACGACACTCCGATCATCGATGCCGGCTTTTTCGTGCTGCTCGGCAACGACGACTATCTGCTGCGCCAGGTCGCTGCGGGTGAAGGCGCACGGGCACGTGATTACGCCGCGTGGCTGTTGGGCACCACGCGGGCCTACGCGATCAAGATCGTGAACCCGGGGGGCGTGGCGGTGTGGAAGGGTGGAGGGGGGAGCGATCGGCGCAACGTGAGCGGTCTGGACGACACGCTCGGCTCGAGCGTCGTCACGCCACGGAAGATCCTGGAGACGCTCGCCGGCGCCGCCAACGCGCTCGCCCTGCCGCACCCGGTGCACATCCATTGCAACAACCTGGGGCAGCCGGGGAACTCCGCGACCACGCTCGAGAGCATGAAGGCGCTGTCGGGCCAGCGCGCCCACTTCACGCACCTCCAGTTCCACAGCTACGGCGGAGCGCCGGGCAAGGGGTGGGCGTCGGCGGCACGCGAGGTGATCGAATACGTCAACGTCCACGCCGAGGTAAGCGTTGACGTCGGGCAAGTGATGTTCGGGGCGGCGACGACCGTGACGGCGGACAGCCCGGTCGAGCACCTGTTGTACGCGAGCAGTGGCCGGAAATGGGTGAACGTGGACATCGAGCTCGAATCGGGGTGCGGCATCGTGCCCTACGCGTACAAGGAGAAGGCGGCCGTCGCCGCGCTGCAATGGGCGGTGGGGCTGGAGCTGTTCCTGCTGGCCAACGACCCGTGGCGCGTCGTGCTGTCGACCGATCATCCGAACGGCGGAACGTTCCTGTCGTATCCCGAGCTGATCCGGCTGCTGATGGACCGGGCGTACCGCGACGAGCGGCTCAAGGGCGTGAACCAGAAGCTGCTCGCCGGCAGCGCGCTGCTCGATGGGCTGGCGCGCGAATACACGCTCGGCGAGATCGCCATCATCACGCGGGCGGGCCCGGCCCGGCTCCTGGGGTTAAAGGGCAAGGGGCACCTGGGGCCGGGGGCGGACGCGGACGTGACGATCTACACCAACGAGGCCGACCGGGCGAAGATGTTTGCCACGCCGCGCTACGTGATCAAGGGCGGGACGCTCGTGGTGGAGGATGGGCAGCTGCGCCGCGCCCCCGCCGGGCGGCGGCTCGCCGTTCGGCCCGAGTACGACGCGACCGTCACCAAGGACCTGAAGCGATTCTTCGACGAATACGCGTGCGTCGCGTTCGAGAATTACGGGGCGGAGCCGGTCGCATGAGGGTCAACGGAGTCACGATCGCGGATACGTTCGCCGAAGCGTTCACGATGCGGGTCGCGCGCATCGTGATCACGGGACGGACTGCGAAGTGGGCTTGGGAGGCGGGGCTCAAGCTCACCGGGTTCGCGACGTCGGTGATCGGCTGCAAGTGCGAGGCGGGCATCGAGCGGGAGCTCACGCCGGCCGAGACGCCCGATGGGCGACCGGGGATCAGCGTGTTGTTTTTTACGATGGACAAGGAAAGCCTCCCCCAGCAGCTGATCGTGCGGCTCGGCCAAACGGTGCTCACCTGCCCCACCACGGCCTGTTTCGACGGGCTGCCCCTTGCCCCCGATCGGCTGGCGGTCGGGAAGGCGCTGCGCGTGTTCGGTGACGGGTTCCAGGCGAGCAAGGTGATCGGCGGGAAGCGCTACTGGCGCCTGCCCGTCATGGAGGGGGAGTTCCTCATCGAGGAAACGTTCGGGATGCTGAAGGGCGTGGGCGGGGGAAATTTCCTGATCCTCGCCGAAGATGCGGATGCCGCCCTGGCCGCCGCAGAGGCCGCGGTGAACGCGATGACGAGTCTCCCCGGGGTGATCCTGCCGTTCCCGGGCGGCGTGGTGCGGAGCGGCAGCAAGGTGGGCTCGAAGCGCTACAAGAACATGGTGGCGACGACCAACGACCCCTTCGATCCCACGCTCCGGGCGATCACCCAATCCCAGCTCGCCGCGGGGGTGAACAGCGTGCTCGAGATCGTGCTCGACGGCACAGATGCCCCGTCGATCGCGGCAGCCATGCGCGCCGGCATACCGGCGGCGTGCCGGCCCGGGGTGAACGCGATCACGGCGGCGAACTTCGGCGGGAAGCTCGGGCCGCATCATTTCCATTTACGAAAGATCATGAGTGAGGGAGGCGTGTGAGGAGCGCATGAGCGACGCCGTGACGCTTTCCCTCGCCGAGCCGCCGACTCACACGCTGATCGCGGACTGCATCGCCGCGGACCGGTTCGGGGAGCTGGACGCGAAGGCGATCGCCCACCTGCCCGTGGTGCACGGTGGTCGGCCAGCGACGCTCGGGGAGTTTTTCAAGGTCCGAGGCGGACCCTCGAGCGTCGTCCGGATGGAGGGAGACCTCGCGCGGGTGGCGGCGATCGGGGCCGGGATGGCCGGGGGCGAGCTCACGATCGACGGCAGCGTGGGCCGCGACCTGGGGCTGGCGATGTCGGGTGGCCGGATCGATGTGCGCGGTGATGCGGGCGACAACGTGGGCGGGGCTCGACCCGGCGCGGCGCGCGGCATGACGGGCGGTGAGATCATCGTGCGAGGGAGCGTCGGCGACGAGGCCGGTGCCCGGATGCGACGAGGCACGATCGCCGTGACAGGAGATGGCGGACGGGGAACGGGCGTCGGCATGATCGCGGGAACGGTCGTCGTGTTCGGAACAGCGGGACCGGGTGCCGGGCGCTTCCTGAAACGCGGCTCGATCGTCGCGCTCGGGCCGATCGATCGGCCCGCTACGTTCCGCTACGCGTGCACCTACCGTCCGCCGCACGTCGGGCTGCTGCTCCGCTACCTGCGCGATCGAGCGGGCGTGCCGGTCGCGGATCGGTACGTCGCCGGCAAATACGAGCGCCACTCCGGTGATCTCGCCGAACTCGGAAAAGGGGAGATCCTGCGATGGGTGGGGGAGTGAGCGGCCCGCGCGCGGGATTGGGTCTCAACGAGCGAGCCTGGCAGATCGCAGACGCGATGGCCGCCAACGCCGCAGCGCTGCGGGTCGCCGTGCACCGGCTTCCCGGGGGCGCGCGGGTGATCGATGCAGGTGTCGACGCGCCGGGCGGGTTCGGCGCCGGGCGCGCGCTGTCCGAGATCTGCACGGGGGGGCTCGCCGACATCGCGTACCCGCCGGTTCCGATCGGGGGCGACCCGTGGCCCGGCGTGCGCGTCTGGACGGATCACCCGGCGGTGAGCTGCATGGCGTCTCAGTACGCCGGCTGGGCGATCCAGGTCGGGAAGTACTTCGCGATGGGATCCGGGCCGCTGCGCGCTCATGCTCGGGTCGAGAAAGAGCTTTTCGCGAAACTCGGATACGCGGAACAGGCCCAGCGCGGCGTCCTGGTGCTTGAGACCCGCACCCTGCCCTCCGACGAAGTCGCCGCGTGGGTCGGGCAGAAGGCGGGGCTCGCGCCGTCGCAGCTTACGTTCGTCGTGGCGCCGACGGCGAGTCTTGCCGGCGGCGTGCAGATTGCCGCGCGCATCCTCGAAACGGGCTTGCACAAAATGGACACGCTCGGTTTCGACGTGAACAAGATCCTGAGCGGGGTGGGTACCGCACCGCTCCCACCGGTCGCGAAGAACGACCTCCGGGCCATCGGCCGCACCAACGATTGCATCCTGTACGGCGGCCAGGCCCGCTACACGGTGAACGCCGACGACGCGGAGCTCGCGGCGCTCGTGCCGAGGATTCCATCGTCGGCGTCGAAGGACTACGGCACGCCGTTCTACGAGATCTTCAAGCGGTATGACAGCGATTTTTACAAGATCGATCCGCTGCTCTTCAGCCCCGCCGAGGTGTGGCTCACGAGCGTGGGGAGCGGGAAGACGTACCACGCGGGACACGTGAACCCCGACGTGTTGCGCGTATCGTTGCTGGAGACGTGAACCTCAAATCAGGAGCTCGACATGCCCCGTCCGTCGCAGCACCTCGCCGTCCTCGCCGCTCTCGCCCTCGCGACCGCGTGCTCCAGGCCCGAGCCGCAACGCCCGGCGCAGACCGCCGCGCCCGCCGGAGTGCAGTGGGTCGCGATGGTGCTGTACAACCAGCCGAAGGACACAGCGGCGTTCGAGAAGTACTACGCTGAAAAGCACATTCCGCTGTTCGCGTCTCACGCGCAGGAGATCGGGGTCACACGCGTAGAGCTCGTGCGGTTCGCCCCGGGCGCGGACGGCAAGCCGGCGGCGATCTACCGGGAGGCCGACCTCCGCTGGGACTCGAAGGAAGCCCGGGACAAGGGCATGGCCACGGCCGGCTTCAAGGCGGCCGCTGCGGACCTCCCTATCTTCGCCACCGGCGGCTTCACGGTGCTGCTGGGGCAAAAGACCAACTGACGGCGGTGCGCGTCGCGATTCTCGCCGCGCGGCAGGGCTGGCATACGGAGCAGCTCTGCCGCGCGCTGGCCGAACGGGGACACGAGGGGCGGGTGCTGCCGTACGAAGCGCTGGTGGCGCACCTGGGAAGGGGAGGCGCGGCGTCCGGGGTGGCGGCGGCCGACGAGGATATCGACGCGTGCGGCGCGGTGCTGGCGCGCATCATCCCCGCCGGGTCGCTCGAGCAAATCGTCTTTCGCGTGGACGCGCTGCACACGCTGGAAGAGCGCGGCATCCCGGTGATCAACTCCCCGCGCACCATCGAGCGCACCGTCGACAAGCTGTGGACAACGGCACTGCTCGAGCAGGCGGGATTGCGCGTGCCCGAAACGGTGGTATGCGAGAGTCCGGACGCGGCGCTGGCGGCGTTTCGCGCGCTGGGCGACGTGATCGTAAAGCCGCTGTTCGGCTCGATGGGGCTCGGCATGGTGCGGGTGACCGACGAGGAGATGGCGTTTCGCGTGTTCCGCACGCTGGAAACGCTCCGGGGCGTATATTATGTCCAGCAGACGATCGATCACGCCGGCTGCGACGTGCGGGCCTTCGTGGTGGGCGGCCGCGTGATCGGCGCGATCGAGCGGAGCGCGCCCGGCTGGAAGACCAATCTCGCGCGCGGCGGGCGCGCACGGGCCGTGACGCTCACCTCCGCGCAGACGGAGCTGGCCCTCGCCGCAGCCCGGGCGGTGGGTGCGGACTATGCGGGCGTCGACCTCCTGCCCGCGCGCGACGGCACCGTGTACGTCGTGGAGGTGAACGGGATTCCCGGATGGCGCGGCCTGCAGGAAGCGACGTCGAGCGACGTCGCCGGAGCGATCGTCGAGCAGCTGCTCGAGCGCGTGACGGCGCGGTGACGCCCCGGCCGGCCCCGCAGGCGGCCGATGTGGCGGCTGCCGCGCAGCTCGCCTGCTTGCTGGAGGCGAGCGCCCCCAAGCCCGGTAACGTCTCTCCCTTTGCTTCCTTCCGCGACACGACGTACGAGGATTTTCTCGCGAGCGCCGCGGCGATCGGCCCGGCCCTCGCCCTGGCGGGCGAGCGAGCGCTCGGGGCCACGATCCGCGCGGCCGTCGAGGCCACCGCCCGGTGGGCGCCGTCCAATACCAATCTCGGCCTGGTGCTGCTACTCGCCCCGCTGGCCCGGGCCGAGCTCCGGCCGGGACCCGGGACCCTGCGAGCGCGGCTCACCGGCACGCTCGCCGACACCACCGTGGCGGACGCGCGGGACGCCTACGTGGCGATCCGATCCGCCGCGCCGGGGGGCCTGGGTCGGGCGAGCGAGCAAGACGTGGCGGGCACGCCGACCGTGACCTTGCGCGAGGCCATGGCGCTGGCGCGAGACCGCGATGCCATTGCCCGCGAGTACGCGAGCGATTTCGAGACGACATTCGAGATCGGCGCCCCCGGGCTCCGCCGCGCGCTGTCCGACCGGCTCGCGTGGCGGGACGCGATCGTAGAGGTCTATCTGACGCTCCTCGCCGCGTCACCCGACACCCTCATCGTGCGAAAGCTCGGTACGGATGCCGGCGTCACGGTACAGCGGCGCGCTCGCGCCGTGGTCGACGCCGGCGGCGTCCGCACGATGGCGGGCCGGGACGCCATCGCCGCCCTCGACCGCGAGCTCCGAGACGAGGCCAATACGCTGAACCCGGGCGCCACCGCGGACCTGACGGGCGCGGCCATCTACGTGGTGCTGCTGGAAGGAGGGTGGCATGGCCGGCCATAGGGAATTCAAGGTCGCCGTGACCAAAGACAATCTCGTCTTCGCCTCGGCCCACTTCATCACGTTCCCCGGGCATCGCTGCGAGAAGCTGCACGGCCACAACTACCGCACGCGCGTCGTCGTGGAAGGCGGGCTCGACCCCGAGGCCCACTACGTGCTCGACTTCTCGATGCTGAAAGCGCTGATGAAGCGGCTCACGGACGAGATCGACCACAAGGTCCTGCTCCCGCTCCAGAGCACGAAGATCCAGGTCCGCGAGGAGGGCGAGACCGTGCGCGTCGCCGTCGCCGGGCGGCCGCGCTACGTGTTTCCTCGCGAGGACTGTGCGCTCCTCCCTGTGCCCAACACGACCGTCGAGATGCTGGCGCAATATCTCGCTGGCCGGTTGTGCGCGGAGCTTGCATCTTCCGGCGGGGTCGCGCTCCGAGCGGTGGAGGTGGAGGTAGAGGAGAACTTCGGGCAATCCGCCACTTACCGCGAGTCGCTCGAGTGACCCGCGCGCCTCACGGCCGCGATGTCTTCCCGCCCGATCCTGCCGTCGTGCAGCGCCGTCGCCACCAGCGCTCCGTCGAGCCCAGCATGAGCGAGGTCCTCGAGATCGCGTGCCGTTCCGATCCCGCCGCCGGCGAGCAGCTCCACGTCGGGGAAGGTGCGCCGCAACACCTCCACCAGCACGAAGTCTACCCCGCGTCCGCTGCCGACGCGCGCGAGATCCAGCACGATGATCGCCCCCGCGCCCGCGGTGACGGCCGCGCGTGCGACCTCGAGCGGCGTGCCGGAGAGGGGGGCCTCCGCCAGCGGCGCGCCGTTCCGCAAGTCCAGCGAGAAGACCACGCGCTTCGGTCCGATCGCCCGGGCAACCAGGGCGAGCGCGTCGAACGACGGCAGCGTTTCGAGGCCCACCACCACACGCGCGGCCCCGCTCGCGACGAGCGCGCGTGCGCGCTCGGGCGTCGCGACGCCGGCGTCCACGAGCAGCCGGCAGCGGAGGGCGGCGAGTGCTCCCAGCAGCGCATGCTGCACCGCGCCACCGGCGAGGGCGTCGAGATCGGCGACGTAGCACTCGTCGCAGTCGAGGCTGTCGCGGTAGGCGCGCGCCAGGGCGAGGGGATCGCCCTCCGCACCGCCGGCGACGAGCCGCGAGCGGACCGGTGCGTATGTGTCGCGCTGGCCGCCGCGCGCCAGCACCGCATGCCCGGCGCTCAGGTCGAGCACGGGGATCACGCGCAATGAGCCCCGTCCTGGGCTGGGATATCGGCGGCGTGAATACCAAGGCGGCGCGCGTCGCGGACGCACATGTGCTCGCCGCCCGCGCCGCTCCCTACGAGCTGCAGCGCGATCCCGCGGCGCTCGTCCCGCTGCTCACACACCTCGCCCACGACCTCGGCGCCGGACCCGCCGACGCCCACGCCGTCACCATGACGGCCGAGCTGTCGCAGCTGTTCCGCACCAAGCGGGAGGGCGTGGCGTTCGTCCTCGACGCCGTGACGGTCGCCTTTCCCGACGCCTGCGTGCGGGTCTGGAGCGTGGATGCCCGCTGGCGCACGCCGGCCGAAGCGCGCCGGGAGCCGCTGGCCGTGGCGGCGGCGAACTGGGCCGCCACGGCGCACCTGGTCGGACGCCAGACCTCCGACTGCCTGCTGGTCGACGTCGGCTCCACCACCACCGACATCATTCCGATACGGCGTGGCGCGCCGATGGCGCGTGGCCGGACCGATGTAGAGCGGCTGCGGGAGGGCGAGCTGGTGTACACCGGTGCGCTGCGCACGCCGGTCGAGGCGGTCGCGCCGACCGTGCCGGTGCGCGGTCACGAGACCAACGTATCGGCGGAGGGATTCGCGCTCGTGGGCGACGTGCACGTGTGGCGCGGAGAGCTCGCGCCCTCCGACTACTCGGTCCCGACCCCGGACGGACGCCCCACGACGAAACAGTTCGCCGGGGAGCGGCTGGCACGGGTCGTCTGCGCGGACCGGGAGATGCTCGACGAGACGGACATCGGTGTGATCGCGGATGCGGTGTGGGACGCACAGGTGACGCGCATCGCGGGAGCTCTGGTGCGGGCATGCGCGGGGCAGCCCGCGCTGACACGCGCGGTCGTCACCGGACTCGGTGAGTTTCTCGCAGCCGCCGCCGCCCGACGGGTCGGGCTCCAAGTCACGCACCTCTCCGACGCTCTCGGGCCGGCGGCGCGGCACGCCCCCGCGGCGGCCGTGGCGCTGTTGTTCCCGGCATGACAAGCGAGACCCCTGTGGTCCACACGGTCGTCAAGGTGGGCGGGGGACTGCTCGCCAAAGCCGGCGCCTTCGAGCTGGTGATCGAAGCCCTGACCGCGTTCAGAGCCGGTCGCCGGCTCCTGGTGCTTCCGGGCGGGGGTCCGTTCGCCGACGCGGTCCGGCAAATGTTCAAGCGGATCAAGATCGGCGAAGACGCGGCGCACTGGATGGCGGTGCTCGGGATGGACCAGTACGCGCACGCGCTCGCCGCTCGCCTGCCCGACGCCGCGCTGGTCGACGGCGATGGCGCGATCGCCGCAGCCCTCCAGGCCAACCGGCTCCCCGTGCTCGCGCCATACCGTTGGCTCCGGGCGGCGGATCCGCTCCCGCATTCCTGGGAGGTCACGAGCGACAGTATCGCCGCCTGGCTCGCGGGCCAGCTCCGCGCGCGACGCATCGTGTTGCTCAAGCCGGCGCACGCGGGCCCGAAAAAGCTCGTCGACGCGTACTTCCTACGCACGCTCCCGCACGGCGTGGAACATCTCATCGTAACGGCGGACGATCTCGGGCAGCTCGACGTCGCGCTCCGGGAGGAGCCCCCTCCCGACCGGCACACGAGCGGGGGGCGGGGAGGGCGCCGCGCCGGCTGAGGCGCGGAGCGCAGCGACCCGGGGGCGCGATACCCGGCCCGTCCGTCCGCCGACGCACGCGGCGCCCCGCACGCCCACGAGATCGGCGCCGAGCGCGCGTGCCGGTGCGAAGTCGGGGCCGGAGAGGCTGCCGGCGAGGGCCGCGAACAAACCCGCCGCGTGCGCGGCGGCGACCCAAGCGGCCACCGACGCGACGGGCTGGATCGCGAACAGGGGCGCACCCTTGCTCGCGGTATCGAGCAGCACGCCCGCCGCGCCGGCGTCGGCGGCGATGCCAACGAGGCGCGCGGGCGCGAGGCTCTCCGCGTGCCGCCAGTCCGCATAGGCGACCACCACCACCCGCGTTCCCCCGTCCGTCGCCGCCCGCTGGGCGGCAACGGCCAGGCGGCGCGCCCGAGCCTCGCTCGTGATGCCCGCGAAGCCCACCTTTACGAACGCGACGCCGAGCGAAGCCGCCGCGGCCACGCCGCCCGTCAGGGCTTTTTCGTCGGCGGCGTCCCCTAAGGCGGCACTGAGCGGACGCGCCCTGCCGACCACCGCCCGGATCGCCGCGAGCCGGTGCGGAGACACGGGACCCAGCGCGCCATGACGGGGGTCTTTCGCGTCGATCACGTCTGCGCCGCCTAGCAGGGCGGCGCGCGCGTCGGCGGGTCCGGCAACGCTGATGAGAAGCTGCATTTCCGGCCGCTCCCTTGTGGCTGTCCCGAAACCGCCGGTAGGTTAGGCATTCGGAGGCACGATGTCAAAACAACAATCGAATGAAGTGGTGCCGGCGGACGGCGGTGCGGTCGACGCCCCGGGCGTGCTGTCGCTGGAGGGCAAGGTGGCCGTCGTCACCGGCGCGTCCAGCGGCATTGGGCGTGCAATCGCCCTGGCGTACGCGGCGGCGGGTGCGGACGTGGCGGTCACGTATCGGACGAACCGCCGTGGCGCGGACGAGACGGCCGACGGCGCCCGCGCCGCCGGCCGGCGCGCGGAGGCGATCCAGGCCGACGTGGCCGAGCAGGGCGATCTGGACGCGCTCGGGGAAATGCTGCGCCGCTCCTTCGGGCACGTGGACGTGTGGGTGAACAACGCGGGAGCCGACATCCTCACCGGCGACGCGGCCCGCCTGTCCCGCACCGAGAAGCTCGACCGACTCCTCGCCGTGGATCTGCGCGGCACGGTGCTCGCCTCCTGGAAAGCGGTCGAGGTGATGGACGCCCAGCCGCCCGCCTCGGGCGGCGTCATCCTGAACATGTCCTGGGATCATGTGCTCGGAGGCGGGATCAAGAGTGAGTACGCCCAGGTGTTCTGCGCCGCGAAGGGAGGGGTGTACTCCTTCAGTCGGGCGCTGGCGCATTCGGTCGCGCCGCGGATCCGCGTGAACGTGCTCGGCCCCGGCTGGATCGAGACGGCGTACGGCAGCGCGCTCGACCCGGCGGTGAAGCAACGCATCTCCGCGAGGATCCCGCTCGGACGCTGGGGCACACCGGAGGACATCGCCCACGCTGCGGTCTATCTCGCCTCCGACGCAGCCGCCTATGTGACCGGCCTGATGTTGATGATCAACGGCGGGGGCGTGGTCTAGCCCTCGTTAAGGAGACCGTTATGGCAGCGAAAGAACCGACCTACTCCGACGCGCAGATCGAGGCGAAGCTGAAGGACTTCCCGGGCTGGTGGTACGAGGACGGCTGGATCCGCCGCAACTACAAGACGGACGGCTGGCCCACCACGCTGATGCTGGTGAACGCGATCGGCTACATCGCGGAAGCGGCTTACCATCACCCCGACCTGTCCGTCACCTGGGGGCGGGTCATCGTGAAGCTGCAGAACCACGCGGCGGGCGGCATCACCGACAAGGACTTCGAGCTCGCCCGCAAGATCGAAGAGGTCGCCCTGTGGCGCCCCAAAGGCGGCGCGCTCGAGGGGACGCCCAACAAGTTCGTGCGCTCGGGCGACCCACGGTGACGGTCGGTGCGGCGGTGGGCGCGCCGCGCCGCGTGGTGTTCGTCACGGGGAAGCTCGCCGAGCCCGCGCTCCGGCGGACCATCGCCGCGATGGCTCCGGCGTTCGCGTGGGAGGTGGCTGTCATGAAGATCACGGTCGCCGCCCTGATGACGACCCCGTGGATCGCGCGGTTTCTCGAGGTCCCGGCCGGTACGGACCTCGTGCTGATCCCCGGGTTGTGCGAGGGCGACCCCACGGTGATCGCGCAGCGCGTGGGGGTCCCGGTCGAGAAAGGACCGAAGGACTTGCGGCAGATCCCGGAATACTTCGGGCGTGCCGCCCTCGCCCGCGACTACGGAGGCTACGACATCGAGATCGTGGCCGAAGTGAACAATGCGCCGCGCCTCGCGCGCGAGGCGATCCGCCGGGAAGCGGAGCACTATCGCGCGAGCGGGGCCGATGTGATCGACATCGGCTGCACCCCCGGACGCGAGTTCCCCGCCCTGGGCGAGGTGGTGCGCGAGCTGGTGGGCGAGGGGATACGGGTGAGCATCGATTCGTTCGACGCCGGCGAGATCCGCGCCGCCGTGGCGGCGGGCGCGGAGCTGGTACTGAGCGTCAACGGGTCCAACCGCGAGGTGGCGCGCGAACTGGCAGGCAGCAAGGCGCGCGTGGTTGTGATCCCCGATTTCGGCCAGGGGCTCGAGACGCTGGAGCCGAGCGTCGCCGCGCTCGAGCAGTGGGGGGTATCCTACCTCATCGACCCGGTCATCGAACCGATCGGGTTCGGGTTCATGCGCTCGCTCGAACGGTACGCGGAGACGCGCCGGCGCTACCCCGGCGCGCCCCTCTTCATGGGGGTGGGCAACATCACCGAGCTCACCGCCGCTGACACCACGGGCGTGAACGCGCTGCTCGTCGCCGTCTGCCAGGAGCTGGGCGTGCGCGCCGTGCTGACGACCGAAGTGATCCCGTGGGCGCGCGGCGCCGTGCGGGAAATCGACATCGCCCGGCGGCTCATGTATCACGCGGTCACCCACAAGACGCTCCCCAAAGGAGTGGACGACCGGCTCGTGACGGTGAAGGACCCGACAATGCTCGTGTACGCCGAAGCCGAGCTGCGGGAGCTCCAGCGCGCCGTCACGGACCCGAACTTCCGCATTTTCACCGATCAGGACACGATCACGGTGTTCAACAACGAGCGATTCGTGCGGGGCACGGACATCCACGAGATCTTCGCCCAGCTCGGGGTGGACGAAGCGAGCCACGCGTTCTACCTCGGGCGCGAGCTCATGAAGGCGAAGCTCGCCATCACCCTGGGGAAGACGTACCGGCAGGAGGGCGCGCTGCAGTGGGGCTACCTCACGCCGCCGGACGATCGCGGGCCCGAGCATGTGAAGCTGACGCAACGCTCGGCGCGGTCGCGCGCGCACGCCGGGCGCGCCAAGGGGAGTCGTTGAGCGGCGCGGCACCGCTGGTCCATGAGCTCGTGCCCGCCCCGGACCCGCTCGACACATGCGCGCGTTTCCAAGACTTGCCCTTTCTTCTGTTCCTCGACAGCGCTACCGATCCGGAGCACCTGGGGCGCTACTCGTTCCTCGCGGCCGACCCCGTCACGGCAGTGCGCTCCAAGGGACTGCTCACCCAGCAGCTCGTGGAGGGGAAATGGATCCGCGTCGCGGGGGACCCGCTGGCGCATGTTGGGACGCTCGTGGCGTCACACGCGGCCGCGCCGGTGGCGGAACTGCCGCCGTTCCAGGGCGGCGCTGCGGGCTACGTCGGATACGACTGGGGCATGATGCTCGAGCGGGTCCCACGGCCGCGCTACGACGATCTGGCCGTGCCCGACCTGCTGCTCGGTCTGTACGACTGGGTGATCGCGTGGGATCACCCAGCCGGACGGGCATGGGCCATTTCAACGGGGATGTCCGAGCGGGGAGCGGCTCGTGAGCGGCGCGCGGCTCAGCGGCTGGCGTTCGTGAAGGATCGGCTGGCCCGGCCGGGCGCGGGGGGGCTCCCTGCGCGACAAAAAGACGCAGTCGCTCCGGGAGCCCCCCCGCGCCCGGCTCGACGCTCGGCCGCTCCATCGTATCCGGTGCCCGGTGTCCCGGGCGTCCGGTCCAATTTCACGCGCCAGGGCTACCTCGATGCGGTCGGCAGGGTGATCGAGTACGTGTTCGCAGGCGACATCTTCCAGGCGAACCTGTCACAGCGGCTCGAAGCCCAGCTCGTCGGCACACCGCTCGATCTGTACCGGCGGCTGCGCCATCGCAATCCGGCGCCGTTCTCCGCCTACCTCGACTTCGGCGACCTGGTGGTGGCGAGTTCGTCCCCCGAGCGCTTCCTGCGGGCCGAACCCGGTGGCCGGGTCGAGACGCGGCCGATCAAGGGGACGCGCCCCCGGGGACTCTCCCCTGAGCATGACGCGGCACTCGCGCGCGCGCTCCTCGAGAGCGACAAGGATCGAGCCGAGAATGTGATGATCGTGGATCTCCTGCGGAACGACTTGTCGCGCGTGTGCCGCGCGGGAACCGTGCGCGTGCCCGAACTGTTCGCGGTCGAGCACTACGCCACGGTCCACCACCTCGTCTCCACGGTCGTGGGTGACCTCGCGCCGGAGCACGACGCGGTGGACCTGGTGCGAGCCGCGTTCCCTGGCGGCTCGATCACCGGTGCTCCCAAGGTCCGCGCGATGCAGATCATCTCGGAGCTCGAGCCCACCCAGCGCGCCACGTACTGCGGCTCCATCGGCTACCTCTCCCTCTCGGGCGCGCTGGACACGAGCATCGTGATCCGCACCTGTCTCGTACTCGGTCGCGACGTGTACTTCCAGGTCGGCGGCGGCATCGTCGCCGATTCCGACCCCGAGCAGGAGTACCACGAAACGCTCGACAAGGCCCGCGGCCTCATTGCCGCCCTGGTCCCATGATCCTGCTGATCGACAACTACGACTCGTTCGTCTACAACCTGGCCCGCTACGTGCGCGAGCTGGGGGAAGACACCGTGGTACGACGCCACGACGCCACGTCGCACGAGGAGATCGAGCGACTCCGGCCTTCGCATATCATTATCTCTCCGGGGCCCTGCTCTCCCGGCGAAGCGGGGATCTCCACGGACGTGGTTCGGCGTTTCGGCTCGAACACGCCCATCCTCGGCGTGTGCCTGGGGCACCAATGCATCGGGGCCGCCTACGGTGCCGGCATCGTGCGCGCCGGGCGTCCGATCCACGGCAAGGCGTCCCGGATTCACCACGACGGGCGGGGCCTGTTCGCGGGTCTCCCGAACCCGTTCTCGGCGGCGCGCTACCACTCGCTCGTCATCTCCCGCTCGGGGCTTCCCGCCGAGCTGCGCGTCTCCGCCAGCGCCGAAGACGGAGAGATCATGGCGGTCGAGCATGTGCGCCACCCGGTGATCGGACTGCAGTTTCATCCCGAGTCGGTGCTCACCGAGTACGGCTACGTCCTCCTCGACCGTTTCCTCCACGGCGCGGCGGCGCGCCTCGAGGATCTGCCGGGCCGCGCCGACGGCGTCGGAACCGCGAGCCCCGCGCCGCCCGGCCCTGCCGCCCGCGCCGTTGTTCCGCCCCCGGCCGAGCTGGTCCGGTGATTATCGAGTCCGTGCTCACGACGATGGACGCCCCCGGAGCGATCAACTTCGCCCCCATGGGCGTCGAGTGGGGAGAGGAAGAGATCGTGATCAAGCCGTTCCTCGAGACCACGACGTACAGGAACCTCGAGGCGACCCGCGTGGCCGTGGTCAACCTCACCGACGACGTCATGGTGTTCGCGCAAGGAGCGATCGCGAACGTGCAATTTCCGGCCGTCCCGGCCGCCCTGGTGCGGGGCGTGGTGCTCGAAGCGGCCTGCTCGTGGCGCGAGGTCGAAGTGCGGGCGCTGGACGCGACCCCACCCCGGGCGCGGATCGTGACTCGCGTGGTGCACCGCGGCACACGGCGCGAGTTCCTGGGCTTCAACCGCGCCCGCCACGCGGTGCTCGAGGCCGCGATCCTCGCGACCCGCACTCACTTTCTTCCAGCGGACCAGATCCGCGCGGAGTTTGCGCGACTCCAGGTGATCGTGGACAAGACGGCCGGGCCGCGTGAGCTGGAAGCGATGGCGCTGCTCAGCGAATATGTCCGCACCGCCCGGGAGGCCGCGCACGCATGAGCGAAGCGGTGTTCGTCGAGGCGCCGGCGCGGCTGCATTTCGGCGTGCTCGACCTGCGGGGCGACTTGGGGCGGCGCTTCGGCGGGATCGGCGCCGCGGTGCCGGCACCATCGCTCCTGCTCGAGGCCCGCCCCGCCGCGGAGCTCAAGGCAGAAGGGCCCGATGCGGCCCGGGCGCTCGAGTTCGCCCGCCGGTTCGCGCAGCACCACGGTCTGGACCTGCGGCTCCACTTCTGCCTGCATCGGTCGATTCCCGCCCACGCGGGGCTCGGCTCGGGGACGCAGCTCGGGCTCGCCGTGGCGCGCGCGAGCGCCGAGTTGTCCGGGCTGCCGACGGACGTGACATCGTTGGCGCGCGCGGTGGACCGCGGGCGCCGCTCGGGCGTCGGCACATGGACATTCGCCTACGGAGGCTTCGTGCTGGAGGGCGGGCGGACGCCGGGGGGTGCAGACCGCGTCGCCCCGCTCCTGGCGCGGCTGCCGTTCCCCGACACGTGGTGCGCGGTCGTCGCCGTGCCGCGGGGCAAGCCCGGGCTCGCGGGCGACGACGAGGCGGCGGCGTTCGCCCGGCTGCCGTCGCCCAGCGCGCGCGATGTAGAGCGGGTTTCGCATCTCGTGTTGATGCAGCTGCTCCCCGCGCTCGCCGAAGCCGATTTGGCAGGGTTTGGGACCGCGCTGGGCGAAGTCCAGCACATCACGGGCGGCTGGTTCGCGTCCGCCCAAGGGGGGGTGTTCGCCCCGGGGGAGACGGAGCAGCTCGTCGAGCGGCTGCGGGCGTGGGGCGCGGCGGGCGTCGGGCAGAGCTCATGGGGACCCGCCGTGTACGGCATCGTGGGGGATGCGGGCGCGGCGCGAGCGCTGGCCGAGCGCGTGCGTGGGGTCATGGGTCCCGGCGGCAGCGTATACCAAGGCGCCTTCAGCGTGGGCGGCGCGCGCGTGTGGCGGGAGGCCGGCGACGTTTCAAGCTGAAAGCCGGGTTTTTCCGGCCTGATTGACAGTGGCCTGCACCGGGGATATAACCTCTATCCCCAACAGCAGTCCCGGTGTGGAGGAGTCGACGATGGTTGTCGCCTGTCGGGAACGCGGGCCACCGGACCTCGTGCGGGTCTCCGGATTCTGACGGGCAAGAGATGCGTAGGCCTTTTTTTCACACCCTCATCCTCAACATGAGGTCAGCTATGAACCGCTTCAAACTGTGGTCCGGTGGACTCGCGACGAGCCTGATGGTGCTCGTCACGGCGTCCGCCGTCGCCCAGGGCACGGGAGAGTGGACGATGACGGGTCGGACTCCCGACCTGCAGCGTTACAGCCCGCTTGCCCAAATCAACAAGGCGAACGTGAAGAACCTCAAGGCCGCCTGGACGTTCTCGACCGGCGTTCTGAACGGCCATGAAGGGAACCCGCTGGTCATCGGCACCGTGATGTACGTGCACAGCGCGTTCCCGAACATCGTGTTTGCGCTTGATCTCACCAAAGAAGGCGCACCGATGATCTGGAAGCACAACCCAAGCCAGCCGGCCGAGGCGAAGCCGATCGCCTGTTGCGATCTGGTGAACCGCGGCCTCGCCTACCATCCGAGCGGCAAGCTGTTCATCGAGCTGCTCGCCGGCGATCTGCTGGCGCTGGATGCGAAGACGGGCAAGCAGCTGTGGCGCGTGCCGAACGCCGATTACAAGACCGGCTCGACCATGACGAATGCGCCGATCGTGATCAAAGACATCGTGATCGCGGGCATCTCGGGCGGTGAGTTCGGCGTGCGCGGTCGCGTGACGGCGTACGACGTGAACAGCGGCAAGGAAGTATGGCGGGCGTATTCGACGGGCCCGGACGCCGACGTGAAGATCGTCGGTGACGCCAACCCGAACTATGCGTCGCACCGCGGCAAGGACCTCGGCGTCAGCACGTGGCAGGGCGACGAGTGGCAGCACGGCGGCGGGACCACGTGGGGCTGGTACTCCTACGATCCGACGCTGAACCTGTTCTACTACAGCTCGGGCAACCCGGGGACGTGGAACCCCGATCAGCGGCCCGGCGACAACAAGTGGTCGATGACGATCTTCGCCCGTAACCCGGACAACGGGGAGGCGAAGTGGGCGTACCAGATGACGCCGCACGACGAGTGGGACTACGATGGCGTCAACGAGAACGTCCTCGTCGACCTGACGATCGGCGCGAAGCCGGTGAAGGCGCTGGTGCACTTCGACCGCAACGGCTTCGGCTACACGCTCGATCGGACGAACGGCAAGGTGCTCGTGGCCGAGCCGTACGGCCCGGTCAACTGGGCGTCGAAGATCGATCTCTCGACGGGGCTTCCGGTCCGCAACGCGCAGTACGGGACGACCTCCAAGAAGAATACCGAGGGTATTTGTCCCGCCGCGATCGGCTTCAAGGATCAGCAGCCATCCGCCTTCTCTCCGCAGACCAAGCTCTTCTACGTCCCCACGAACAACATCTGCATGGACTACGAGGGCGTAGAGGTGAAGTACTCGGCCGGCCAGCCGTATGTCGGCGCGATCGTGCGCATGTTCCCGGGCCCGGGCGGTAACCGCGGCCGGTTCATCGCGTGGGATCCGACCACCGGCAAGGTCAAATGGGAGGTCAAGGAGAACCTGGCGGCCTACGGCGGCGCGCTGGCTACGGCCTCGGGCATCGTGTTCTACGGCACGATGGAAGGCTGGCTCAAGGCGGTCGATGCGACCACCGGCACGCTGCTGTGGAAGTTCAAGGCGCCCTCCGGGATCATCGGCAACCCGATGACCTACCTGGGGCCCGACGGCAAGCAGTACGTCGCCGTGCTCTCCGGAGTGGGTGGCTGGGCCGGGGCAGGTGTGGCACTCGGCATCGGCCCCGAAGATCCGACCGCCGCGCTCGGCGCGATCGGCGCTTTCGGTGACTACATCAACATCAGCAACGCGGGCGGCACGCTGCTCGTGTTCGGGTTGTAAGCAGTCGAAGGGTAACACCAATCGCAGTAGGCAGATGCGTCGGGCACCCGGTGCCGGAGCGAACGCGCTCCGGCACCGGGTGTAGTACTTGGCCACCCCATTCACCTTCTGACGGACCCGCAGGGAGCATGCATGCATTCCACACGAAATAGGCTCGCGGGGGCGCTGCTCGTCGCCTCCGCCGGCGTGGCACTCATGGCCAGCGGGCAGGGCCGGGCGCCTTCGGACCTGCGGGTCTGCGCCGATCCGTACGACATGCCCTTTTCCAACAACCAGGAGGAGGGATTCGAAAACAAGATCGCCCACCTCGTCGCGCGAGACCTCAATGCGACCGTGATCAATTACTGGTGGCCCAGCCGCCGCGGCGTGCTGCGAAACTCCATCCTCGGCGGGTTCTGCGACGTCATGATCCAGGCCCCGGTGGGCCTCGACCCCGTGGCGACGACGAAGCCCTATTACCGCTCCACCTACTACTTCGTGTACCGCGCCGATCGCGGACTCCAGTTGCGCTCGCTCGACGACACGATCTTGAAGCACCTGAAGATCGGCGTGAACATGATCGGCTACGACTACACCAATACGCCCCCCGCGCACGCGCTCGGCGCCCGCGGCATCATGGGCCTGGTGGGGTTCGGGAACTTCCTCAATCCCGATCCCAAGGCCGACCACCCCGAAGACATCGTGCATGCGGTGGCCCGGGATTCGATCGCCGTGGCCGTCGTGTGGGGACCCCTGGCAGGTTATTGGGTCAAGCGCGAGCCCGTTCCGCTCACCATGGTCGCGCTGCCGGATACCGACGCCGTCTCCGGGATGCGGTTCGCGTTCGACATGGCGATGGCCGTGCGGCACCGTGATAAGGCCCTCCAGGCGACGCTCGACTCGGTGATCGACCGCCGACGCCCGGAGATCACGGCGATCCTCGAGCAGTACAATGTACCGATGATCCAGATGCATCCGTAGCGGCGCTGCGCCGGCGGGAACCGTACAGCCAACGAGGGGGACGGGACGTGAGGACGAAGCATTTCGTGCGGGGAGGTCTGATTGGCGCCTGGATCACGGCCGCGGCGCTCATCGCGTGGGCACCACGCGCCCGGCAGGCCGGCGCGGCCGCGGCCGCGCCGCGGGACACCGTGCGGGACAGCCTGCTGGTGTCGGATTCCATCTACCAGGGGTGGAAGTGGTGGCACGTCTACTGCTACCGCTGCCACGGCGAGGACGCCATGCGCCCCATCCTTCCGACCGCGCCCGACCTCCGCTGGGCCGTAAGCCCTAGTGGCGCCAATTTTCCGCGCGACAGCTTCTTCAACACCGCCTGGAACGGCCGGCCCGCGAAGGGCATGCCGGCGTGGAACGTGCTGCTCGATTCCGCGGCGATTCAGGAGATCTACCAGTACGTGAAGGCCCGGAGCGACGGTTGGCTCAAGCCGGGACGGCCGCACCGGCTCTCCGACCTGCAGAACAAGACCAAGAGTCCGTGATCGGGCGGGGCGGGAGGCTGTTGGGGATCGTCGTCGCTGTGCTGGCGGCGAGCGCCCTGCCCGACCTCGGTCACGCGCAGGCATCGCTCACCCGCGAGCAGGTGCTCGCGGCGCTCGATCGCGCCACCCCCCAACAGCCCGCCGATTTCACCGGGAAAGACCTCTCCGGGCTGAATCTGTCGGGCGTCGATTTCAAGCGTGCCAATCTTACAAAGTGCCGCCTGGCGCGCGCCAAGCTGGCGAAGGCGCAGCTCTCGTCCGTCACCCTCACCGACGCGGTCGCGACCGAGGCCGACTTCACCGCCGCGAACCTGGATGTAGCCGTGGCTTACCGCGTCGACTTGCGACACGCCATCCTGCGCGACGCGAGTATCTTCGCCGTCATCTTGTACGATGCCGATCTCTCCGACGCGGACCTCTCGGGCGCCCGTTTGATCGGGCCGATGAGCAACGCCAAAGCGCAGCGCGCGAGATTCATCAAAGCCAACCTGGGCGCGGATCCCGGAAACCAATCGATGGGTATCATGCGCGTCGATGCCGGCGGCGTGGATTTCAGCGGCGCGGACTTCACCGGCGCGAATCTGCGCAAGGTGCTGCTCGTCCGGGCGGACTTGAGCGGCGCCGATCTCACGGATGCCGACGTAACCGGTGCCGACCTGACCGGGGCGATCCTCAAAGGCGTCCGGGGGCGCGACCGCATCCGGGGGCTCGATAAAGCACTGCACGTCGACCAGGCGATCTTCAACGACTGACCCGGACGCTCGATTGACCACGATGACCCGCTGGCGGCGCGCTGCCGCCCTGGCAGCACCTCTCCTCCTGCTGAGCGTCTTCGGCGCGGGCTCGCGCGAGCCGCAGCTCTACGTGAGCAACGAAATTCCCAACACCATCGCCGTCGTCTCGCCGCGCACCAACGCCGTCGTCGCCACCATCCCAGTGGGCCAGCGCCCGCGCGGCATGGCGTTGAGCCCCGACCGCCGGACGGTGTACGTCGCCCTGGGGCAGGACGACGCCCTCGGCGTCGTGGACGTGGCGAGCGGCAGGATGACGCGCACGATCCCTGCGAACCGTGACCCCGAGCTCGTGGTGCTGAGTCCCGACGGCAAGGTTGCCTACGTATCGAACGAGGAGATCGCGCACGCGTCCGCGATCGACGTCGCGAGCGGCAAGACGCTGTTCTCGACCCCGGTGGGTGTCGAGCCCGAGGGCGTGGCTATCACACGCGACGGCCGGAAGCTCTACGTCAGCGCGGAGACGAACAGCACCGTGTCCGTGCTCGACGCGAAGACCGGGCGTCTGCTGCACACCCTACACGCGGGCGACAACCCGCGCACCGTCGCCTTGACCCCCGACGGCGCTCGCGCCTGGGTGTCGGCCGAGGCGGGGGGGAACGTCACGATCATCGATGTCGCCGGCGACAGCGTGGTCGGACAGTTCCCGATCCGCGACGGCAAGACCAAACCGGTGCGCATCGCGTTCAGCCCTGATGGGCGGCTCGCCTACATCACCGAGGGGGCGGCCGCGAGTGTGAGCGTCGTCGACGTCACTCGCCGGACGGTGATCGACTCGATCGTGGTAGGGCGCCGGCCCTGGGGGATCGCGTTGTCGCCCGACGGACGATGGCTCTACACAGCCGATGGGCGGTCCAACACTGTCTCTGTGATCGACACGGGGATTCGCAAGGTGATCGCGGCCATCCCGGTGGGCGAGCGGCCCAACGATCTGCTGTACATCCCCTAGCCGAGCGGCACGCGCGCCAGCCACGACCCGGGCCGATGGGCTCGCACCCAGCCGTCCACCCCCCACACCCGGCCAGCGCGAGTCGCCAGAATCACTACCAGGGTCGTGATCAGCATATAGTGGAAGCCCTGCTGCGCCGAGCCCTGCCACTGCACCGCCAGGCCGTAGTTCACGACGAGCACCAGTCCGATCGCCGCCGCGAGCGTCGTGCAGCCTCCGAACACGAGCCCCAAACCGACCGCGGCCTCGCCGAACGCGGTGAGCTGGGCGTAGACGTGACTGTTCGGGACCACGGTGTTCAAGAGGAATTCCTTGAAGAACCCGATCGGATTGCCCTCCGCATACTTCGTGACGAGGATCGGCATGACGTGCAGCCAACGATCTGACGCGGTAGGCACGGGCAGGAAGCCCCAGGCGAGTGTCACGCTCAGCTTGGTGAAGATGCCCTTCGCGAACCACACGCCGACGGCGATCCGGAGCACCGCCAGCCAGCGTTCGGGAGAGCGCATCGCGAAAGGGGGAGCCGTGCCCGCCTGGACATCCATCCGCTCGTATCCTCCTCGGGTGGAAAAAGCCGGGCGGCGGTCCTTGCGCGAGCGGCCGCCGCCCTGTAGGAGATTCCCAATCTAGGCTAATTGGTCACGGGATGGCACCGACGGCGCGCGCCACGTTCAGGCGACCTTTGCCGTAGAACGGGGTCGTGCCGTTACCGGCCACGTTGTCGGCCGATTGCTGAATGCGTGCCTTGATCTGGCTCGGGTTCCGACCGAGGGTGGACACGAGCAATGCGGCGGTGCCCGCCACGTGCGGGGCGGCCATGCTGGTGCCCAGCGCGCCAATGACGGGAAGGGTACACGGGACCGGCACCGTAACGCCGCGATTTGTCCGCGCGACCATCGTCCCGCTGCACGCCGCCCACACCGCCGTCTGCCGACCGGCCGGGAGCGTGAGCGGCGGACCGAAGGAGCTGTTGCCGCCCGGCGCGGCGACGTTGATAGCGGAGCGCCCGAAGTTTGTGTAATACGCGGGCGCGTCCACGTCCGTCCACGGCCCCGTGCGCCGGTCCGGGTTCGTCCCTGGCTGGAGGTTGCCGGTGGCGTCGGTCGTCGGACCGGTGGCCGCTACACAGATGACCGACGGCGTATTGCAGAATGTCGAATAGGTGTTGCCGTCGTGGTCCAGATCGGCGGCGGAGTTCCCCGCAGAGACGACGACCGTGACTCCCTTGCTCCGTGCGTAGTTGAAGACTTTGTCGAGCAGCCCGACGAAGCGCCCGTTCCCCGCCTTGGTGAACGCGCCACCGAGGCTCATGTTGATGACGTCGGCCCCATTGTTGGCCGCGTAAATTACGCCGTTGAGGATCGAGCTAAAGGGACACTCGTTGATATAGCCACACACCTTCACGGCCACCAGCGTCGTCCTCGACGTGATACCCGCCGCCCTCACGGCGTTGCTGCTCACGGTAGCGCCGGTGTGGGTGCCATGGAAAAGCAGGTCGGTGATGAGCAGGCGCGTCGGGAACAATTTCCGCACCGTGTCCGCCTCGGTGAACGGCACGATCAGCGTGTCCCTCCCGACGATCACCTGGCCGAGGAATGTCCCGGTGAGGTCGCGCGAGCGGGTCAGGTCCACCAACCCCACGACGTCGTCGTGGAGATAATCGATTCCGCTGTCGAGCATGAAGACGGTGACGGCCGAGGAGCCGAGGAAAGCGTGCGCCCAGGCGACGTCGGCTTGGACCGCTTTCATGTTCCATTGGCGACGGAAAAAGCCAGCACTTGCGGGAGCGGCACTGCTCTGCACACCAGCACCAGCCGGCGCTCCCCCCTCGTTGACCAGTAGCGGCACGTCAAGGGGGATCGACTCGTCGACGTCCACCGCCTGAATCCCCTTCCCGGCGGCCAGCTTGGCGGGCGCGCCTCCCTGGAGGCCGCTGACTGCGGCCAGGCCCGAGCCCGGCGAGACCCACAGCACCTTCCCGCCCAGTGCCGTTACCTGTGCGGCGAAGTTCGTCGGCAACGAGCCGCTGAAGGAGACGATGTGACGGCCCGTGCCGCTGGACATGGCAGCGGCTGCGACGGCCGAAGCAGAGAGTTGCGGCGCCCCGCCGGCCGACGGCTCGGACGGGAGAGGAGCGCGCGCGTCGTATGCGCACGCTGCTGCCGCCACCAGTCCAAGCGTGGCAAATCGCGGAACTGACCATGTACATGACACGGAGCGCCTCGCGGCAACGGGGGACGGAAAACATGGCGCCGATTCTCAGGGTGAGCAAGCAGGACTGTCGACACGCGGTCGCTGCAAATGTCAGGACTGCGTCAAGCCGACGGTAGAGTCACTTTCCCACGCAAAAGCTCGCGAACACGCGATCGAGCACGTCATCGGGCGTGACCACGCCGATCAGGTCGTCCAGCGCTCCCACCGCGGCGCGCAGGTGCGTCGCGGCCGCGGCTGCGTCCACCCCGCTCCCCCGGGCAGCGTGGAAGGCGTCGACCTCCGCGAGGGCGCTCTCCAGCGCGCTGCGATGGCGTGCGCGCGTCACCACGGGCTCCACGTCGCCCACCGCGAGCAAGCGGCCGAACGCGACTTCCGCGAGCCGACGCTTCAAGTCGGCGAGGCCCTCCCCCGTCACCACTGAGACGGCGACGGACGGTCGGACGGTCGGTCCGTCGGACGGTGGCTCCACGTCGACCTTGGTGCGCACGAACACGATCGGGGCGGTGACCTGGGTGAGGAACCGATCGCGCTCCCGATGGTACCGCTCCCCGCTCCCCGGGACCGTCAGGGACTCCTTTAGGGCTCCCGGCTCCTCGCAGAACAGCACCAGATCCGCCGCCGCGAGATACTTGCGGCTCACTTCGATGCCCAGCCGCTCGACGCGATCGTCGCTCTCCCGCAGTCCCGCGGTGTCCACGAGCCGAAACGGAAAGCCCTCGAGCACCGCGTGCGCCTCGACCGCATCGCGCGTCGTGCCTGGGACCTCCGTCACGATCGCGCGCTCCGTGCCGAGCAGCGCGTTGAAGAGCGACGACTTGCCCGCGTTGGGGCGTCCGGCGATCACGAGCAGCGCCCCCTCCCGCAGCCGCTCTCCCTCGGAGGCCGTGTCGAGGAGCCGGGCGATCCGGTCGCGCGCCTCCCGCCACGCGCGTACCACCCGCTCCGGCGCAACCGGGCCTTCGTCCTCGTCGGGGAAGTCGATCTCGTAGGCGAGCAGCGCCTCGAGCTCGAGCAGTTTGGTGCGGAGCTCGTCGAGCCGCGTCGACAGGCCGCGATCGAGCTGGTGCAACGCCCGCCGCGCTTGCGCGGACGAGCCGGCGTCGATCAGATCGGCGGTCGCCTCGGCCTGCAGCAGATCGAGCTTGCCGTTCAGCACCGCCCGCCGCGTGAACTCTCCCGGTCGGGCCGGCCGCGCTCCGGCGACCATCAACGCCGCGACCGCAGCCGCGGGGACGAGCAGCCCGCCGTGGGTCGAGAGCTCGACCAGGTCCTCTCCGGTGTAGGAGCGGGGCCCTGGAAAGCACGCGGCGAGCGCATCATCCACCGGCGCGCCGGTCGCCGGATGCACGACGTGGACGCGGCGGACGGTGCGAGGCGGGTCGGGGTGAAACGGGTGCAGGGCGCGCGCGGCGACATCGAACGCCCCGCGCCCCGACAGGCGGATCAGGGCGAGAGCGGAGCGACCCGGGGGCGTGGCGAGGGCGACAATAGGATCAGACAGCACGCATCCCGCTTCCCGCCTCCGGTTACGTTCGCTTCCCCTGGTCCCGCAGGCGCCGCTGCGCGATCAAGTACTGCTGCGGGATGCTGAAGATGTTGCTCACGGCGTAGTACAGGTTCAGCCCGGACGCGAAGTTCAGGAACAACAGCGTCAAGAACGCCGGCATGAAGTACAGCATCATCTTGGTCTGCGGGTTCGGCGGCACCCCGATTTGCCCGACCTTCGACAGAACGAACATCGAGAGCCCCATCACGATCGGAATGATGTAATACGGATCGGGGCGCGACAGGTCGGGCAGCCACAAGAACGGCACGCCGCGAAACTCGATGGTGTTCGCGAACACGAAGAACAGCGCGAACAACACCGGCATCGGGAGGAGCATCGGCAGACAGCCGCCGAACGGGTTGACGTTGTGCTCCTTGTAGAGTTTCATCATCTCGCGCTGCAGCCGCTCGGGCTCGTTCTTGTAGCGATCCTGGATCTGCTTCAAGAGCGGCGCGACCGCCTGCATCCGGATGCTCGACTCCATGGCGCGCTGATTGAGCGGCCACAGGAGCAGCCGGACCAGGATGCCGAAGATGATCAGCACCCAGCCGTATGCGAGCCGCAGCTGGTCGTGCATCCAGATCAGGATGTTCACGACCAGCACCGACACGGGCTGGATGATCGGCTGCAGGAACCCGCCGTACGGATTGGCGTCGTCCAGGTCGTGACCGAGCTGCGACAGGCGCCGATACTCGAGGGGCCCGACGTACACCTGGTAAGCAAACTCGCCCGCGGGGGGCACGGGCAGCGTGACGGCCACGGCCGCCCGCGTCGCCACCGCCGAGCGGCCGAACAACGACGAGGCCGACGCGGTGCGCGGGCCGCCCTCCACGATCGCGGCGCCGAAGCGCGGCTGGTTCTCCTCGACGGCGAGCGCCGCGATGAAGAAATACTTCGACTTGACGCCGGCCCACTCGAACGGCCCGTCCAGGATCTTGCGCTCATCCGGCTTGACCGACCCGAAGTCGGTGCGCTGCGTCTTCGTCGCCTTGGTGACGAGGGCGTAGTGTCGGAAATCGTCCATCGAGTCGGCTTCGACCGAGCGCAGCCCATCTCCCAGTCCGAGCAGCATGGTCGCGCCGGCGGGCCCGAATCCCTCCATCCCCCCGCGCACGGTGAACCGGTACTCGGCCGGGAGGAAACGGTATTCGAGCGCGAACCGCGCGCCGTCTCTCGCCCCGGTGAAGCGGAGCGTCGCACCCTCCGGCCCCACCGGCACCCGGGCGGCGCTAGGAGTCAGCGTCCAGTCGGACACGAGCGTCGTGTCGCCGCCCCCACCCGTGCGCCGATAGACCAGCAGCGGAGCCCCTTCCCGGACCAGTTGGACGGGCCGCCCCGCGTCCGCCTTGTTGAACGAGCGGTACCCCAACAGCTCCGCGCGGACCAGGGCGCCGCCCCGCGTCGTGAAGCCGAGGCGATACAGAGGAGAGGTCACCCACACGGTTTCTGCCGGGGCGACGCTCGGACGCTCGGACGCTCGAACGCTCGGACGCTCGGACGGCTGCGCCGCTGCGGCAGCGGACTCTGGTGCCGCCGGCGCGAGTCCAGCGGCGCTGTCCGGCCGACCGCCCATCTGCCTGTCCGCCGGTTTCTTCGGCGGAAACAGGATGCTCGGCAAGACTGCCACGATGAGCATCAGGACAACAGCCAGAACAACGCGTCGTTCCACTTATCCTCTGCGCGTCTGCGCGTCTGTGCGTCTAGCCCTTAGGGTACGGGATCGTATCCGCCGGGGTGCAGCGGGTGGCAGCGGAGGATCCGTCTGATGCCGAGCCACGCCCCTCTGACCGCGCCGTAGCGTTCCACCGCTTCGAAGGTGTAGCGCGAGCACGACGGCACGAAACGACACTGCGTGAACACCAGATGCGCCAGCGTCAACTGGTAGACGCGAATGAGCCCCATGACGGCGCGCCGCGGCCAGTGGCGGGGATTCATGCGATGCGCGTCACGCCGGCCATCAATTCGGCGCGCAGCTCGACAAACCGCGCGGCATACGCCGCGCGTTTCGCGCGCACCACGAGATCGACGGCGGGGAGCGAGGCGACGGGGTAGCGTCTGAGAATTTCTCTCAAGCGTCGGCGCAAGCGGTTGCGGGCCACCGCGGTGAACTGAAAGCGGGGAACCACGATCGCCATCCGCAGGTGGTCCAGCGGACTCGGGCGCCACGCCAGGTCGAGATGCGGGGTGCGCAAGCGGCGACCCTGTTCCCAGCAGGCAGCGAGCTCCGGGCCGCGCGCCAGACGCACGCGACGCGGCAACCGCTCTCCCGTTAGTGACTCCTGTGCTTGGACGGGAGCCGGACGGTGAGGCGCTTGCGCCCCTTCTTCCGCCGGCGAGACAGGACGGCGCGACCCCACACGTCTTTCATGCGCGCGCGAAATCCGTGCTTGTTGATGCGCCGTCGATTGCGCGGGCGATACGTCGGACCCATACATTCCTCTCGTGAGGCCGGGAAAGTACACTGTCGCGAGCGCGGCGGTCAAGGTTGACTTTTCCACAAGCGAGCCGTACTTTCGGGCCGCCCTTGCAGCACGTCCCACCTTTCGTCAATCGCGGATGGAGCAGTCAACTAAAGAAGCTTGGAAGCGACTCCTCGACGAAGCGCGGCGCGAACTTCCTGACGCCACGGTGCGGACGTGGCTCGAGCCAGCGGTACCGATCGCCCTGGACGACGGTCGCCTGATCGTCGGTGCCCCCGATCAATTCGCCGTCGAGTGGAACGAGTCGAAGCACGCCAACGTCCTGGCCCGCGCGGCCGAGCGCGTGTTCGGTCGGCCCACGGCGGTCGTGTTCCGCGTGCAGGAGGATCGCCAGCAGCGGCCCCAGATGGACTTCTTCGTGGCACCGCGCGAGCCGGCGACCATCGACAAGTCCGGTGTCCCGACCACGCCGCTCAACGAGCGGTATACGTTTCAGACGTTCGTGATCGGGAAGTCGAACGAGCTCGCCGCCGCCGCCGCCCACGCGGTCGGGGAAGCCCCCGGCAAGACCTATAACCCGCTCTTCATTTACGGCGCCACGGGACTCGGCAAGACGCATCTGATGCAGGCCGTCGCCCATGCCGTGCTCACGAAGTACCCGGGCACGCGCGTGCACTACTTCGGCGCCGAGCAGTTCATCAACGAAGTCATCGAATCGATCCACGCGCGCACGATGTCGGAGTTCCGGCGCCGGTACCGCAACGACGTGGACCTCTTCCTGGTGGACGACGTGCATTTCCTCGAAGGCAAGGAAATGACG
>Ga0209806_1000415_pt1 | contig 28979 bp, 19 predicted proteins | sample GraSoiAngelo_152_FD_186166 | JGI IMG/M metagenome (GOLD analysis project Ga0209806, IMG submission 186166) | Grasslands soil microbial communities from the Angelo Coastal Reserve, California, USA - 14_1009_12_30cm (SPAdes) (version 2) | ecosystem: Environmental > Terrestrial > Soil > Grasslands ... | reverse complement strand
CGCGGTCCTCGGACGCACCAATGACGACCTGGTGCAGACCACGGTCGCCGAGGTCACGGCCGAGAAGGATCGCCCCGCGGTCGTCGATGCGCTGGCTCTGCTGCGCAACGGCGATCTCGTGCGATGGGAGGCCGACGTCAGCCAGGCCCGGCCCGATGGCACGGAGGTGCAGGTCGGCATGCTGATCGTCAAGCTCCCGAACACCGCCGCCGGCGAGCCTGTCCTCCTGGTGCAGGAGCGCGACAACTCCGCGCGCAGAAGGACCGACGCACTGCGAGAATGCGCGGCCGCGATTCGCAAGGTCATCGTCACGACACCTTCGGTCGAGCAGGGCATGCCGCAGATCCTCGGTGCTTTCTGCAACCGCCTGGAATCCAGGGTGGCGCTCTACTGGGCCGTCGACCCCGCGCGCCAGGCCATGCGCGTGCGCCACGTCTCGACCGCTTCGAGCACGGTGCTGGAGGGTTTCGTGCACGCCAGCCGCGGGCTGACCGCGGCGAGCGGGATCGGGCTGGCCGGCCGCGTCTGGCAGGCCGGAGTGCTGGCCGCCTGCGAGGACCTCGACCTGGCCGCCGACTACGACCGGCAAGTCGCGGCGCGTTCGGCGGGACTGCGCTCGGCGCTTGCCTTTCCCGTCGTCGATGCCGGCGAGGTGATAGGCGTCGTCGAGCTGCTGGCGGACCGGGTGCGAAGCCCTCGGGACGATGAGGTGACCATGCTCGCCGGCGCGGGCGTCGAGATCGGGCAGTTCATCCGTCGCTCCGAGACCTCACAGGCCCTGCGCCGCAGCGAAGCCGACCACCGCGCGATCTTCGAGCGCTCGCCCATCGGCATCGCGCGGATCAGCAGCGACGGCGAGCTCCTGGAGGCCAACCCCTCGCTCCTCCATATGCTCGAGCACGACGTTGAAACCATGCGCGCCACCGTGTGGCCTGACCTGATGCGGGCCTACGACCAGGCGGCTTCGCGCCAGCGCAAAGCGACGTTCCTGGCCGGCATCACCGACGGCAACAGCGTGCAGGTGCGCGCGGCGACCGGCGCCGGCAGCTGGTTGTGGCTGCAGCTCACCGCGACCTCGATCCCCGACTCGAGCGGCCGCCCCGAGCATGTCCTGCTCATGATCGAAGACGTCACCACCGTCCGGGAGACCTCAGACAAGCTGGCTGAGTCGCTCGAGGCGCAGCGCGAGGCCAACGCCAACCTCGAGAAGATCGATCACACCAAGAGCGAATTCCTCAGCATCGTCAGCCACGAGTTCAGAACCGCCCTCACCGGTATCCAGGGTTTCAGCGAGCTCATACGGGACGGCGGGCTCGAGGCGGACGAGGTGCGCGCCTACGGCGGCTACATATTCAATGACGCGGACCGGGTGAACCGCCTGATCGGCGACATGCTCGACCTCGATCGCATGGAGTCGGGCCGCATGACGATGCGGACTGCCGATGTCGACATCAACGACATCCTTATGGAAGCGATCGCCCGCGCCACCTCATCGGCTGTCACCGTCGAGTTCAAATCCGACCTCGACCCGCGACTGCCCATCGTCGCAGGCGACCGCGACCGGCTTATCCAGGTCATCAGCAACCTCGTCAACAACGCCGTCAAGTACTCACCGGAGGGCGGCACCGTCACCCTGACCAGCCGCGCCGAGGGACACTACGCCCTGGTCAGCGTGACCGACACCGGCATCGGCATCCCGCCCGAAGACATCGGCCATGTGTTCGAGCGCTTCCGCCGGGTGCGCAGTGGCATCGCCCAGTCGATTCCTGGGACTGGGCTCGGCCTCACGATCGTTAAGCAGATCGTGGAGATGCACGGCGGCAAGATCTGGGTGGAAAGCGCGCTGGGCCACGGCTCGTCCTTCCACTTCACGGTCCCGCTGACGCCCGAGGGCGCGAGCGCCATGCAGCTCCGGCATGGATGAGGCGATCGACGGTGCAAGTTTCAGGGTGCTGGTGGCGGACGACAACGAGGTCGCCCAACGCCTCTGCAAAAGAGTGCTTGAAAAGGCGGGCTATCCCGTGCTGATCGCCGCCGACGGCCTGCAGGCGGTCGATATCGCGCTACGGGAGCGCCCGGAGATGATCCTGATGGACGTCGCGATGCCGGGCATCGACGGGCTGGAGGCGATGCGCCGGATCAAGACCGAGATCCCGACGATGCCCATCGTCATCGCCAGCGCGCACTCGATGTCGAGCGACCGCGAGAGATTCCTGGCCGCCGGCGCCGATAACGTGCTGAGCAAGCCGTTTCGGTTGGCGGACCTGATCTCCATCGTCGAACAGCTGGCGAACGCGAGATGAAGGACCTCACCGGGACGCGGCTCGGCCAGTACGAGATCGTCGAGCGCCTGGGTGGCGGCGGGATGGCGGTGGTCTACCGCGCGGTCCAGCAGCCGCTTGGCCGGGAGGTCGCGCTCAAGGCGCTGTCGTCAGAGCTGTTCCAGGACGACGGCTTCGTCAAGCGCTTCGAGACCGAGGCGAAGACGCTGGCCAAGCTCGACCATCCCAACATCCTCCCGATCTATGACTTCGAGGTCAGCGACGGCAACGCATTCCTCACGATGCCGCTGATCCGCGGCGGCACGCTGCGCGACGTCCTCAACCGAGGTCCGCTCGACGCGCTCACCACCTGGCGCTACCTGCGTGAGATCGGTGACGGGCTGCAGCACGCGCACGACGCCGGCATCGTGCACCGCGACCTCAAGCCGACCAACGTGCTGATCCACACAGACGGCCGGGCAATGCTCGCGGACTTTGGGCTTGCTCGAGGCGCGGGCCAGCCGACCCACCTCACGACGATCGGCCTTGCCATCGGAACCCCGGGCTACATGGCGCCGGAGCAGGTGATGGGTCATGACGTCGACAAGCGCGCCGACATCTACGCGATGGGAGTCTTGACGTTCGAGATGCTGACCGGCCGGCTGCCCTACATCGGGGCCAACCGGATGGAGGTCGCGTACGCGACGGTGAATGCGGAGATTCCGTCGGTGGTCAAGATCAACCCCAACCTGCCCGACGAGCTCGACCAGCTGCTTCAGCGAGTGTTGGCGAAGCTTCCGGAGAAGCGTCCGCAGACGGTGCGCGAGCTGCTGGCTCAGATGGCGCGGCTGCCGCAGCGGAGGACATCGCCGCCGGGTGTGGTCGCGGCGGCTTCCGTTGCCTCTGCGGGCCCAGCCGGCGGCGTTGCGGTGCTGCCCCGCCCTGCCGTGGGGTCGAACGGCCCCGACACCACGTCGATGAAGGCGATGCCATCCTCTCCACCGGCGATCCTCCACGGCTCGCCACCGCCGACGCCGACCGCGGCGGGCTATTCGACCATTCGCACCCTCGAGCTGATGGGAGTGCGGCCTGCGAGGGCGCGAGGCAGATTCATCCTCAACTCCTACTTCAGCAACTTCGTCCATGTCGCGCGAGATGTGACCGGCGACAGGTGGCCCGAGGTTGCCTACACAGCGGGGCTCGTGCAGTACATCGAACAGGACGCTGCGCGCGACGACCAGCTGGCGTCGCCGGTGGAGTCGCTGAGCCGGCTCAACGAGGCGTTCGAGACGATTTACGGCCCCGAGTCGGAGGACATGATCCGGGCCTGGGGACGGCGCGCGACGGAGCGGTGGCTGGCCGAGGGCCGGCATGGCCTGGGTGGCGCCAGGCGCTTTGTCCCGGGGCGCCAGCGCAAGCTCGCGGCCGTGGTCAAGAACTTCAGCGAGGCGATGGACAACGTGCGCGGGGAGCACACGCATGCTTGGCTGCAAGTCGACGAGCACCAGTTCTGGCTGGTCCATTTTTCCAACATGTTCTCGTTGGGCAGGATCAAGACCGTGAAGTCCTGCTACGTCTGGACGTCCGCCATCGAGACGATCCTGCGCTGGGCGGGGCTGGCCAATGATTGGTACGTCGAAGAGGTCGAGTGCGGATCGGTCACCGGCACATTCGACTGCGCCTTCGCAATCCGCTCATCGGAGACGGGCTAGCTCACTAGCGTTTCTCTGGCGGCCGGGGGTCCCCCGGCCGCAACCCGCGTCCCCTCTTGCACCCAGGCGGTGCACGCGGAGGGCTACTTAGACAAGTCCCAACCGTATACCGGAAAGAGAGCAGTGCCTGCGGCGGAGTCGCGCGCGCAATGAGAGGGCCTCTGGGTTCCCTCACATACGTGGAGAAGGCCCTCCACCGGGGGGCAGAGGACCTTCAGAAAGGAGGGAGGGTTAGCTCAGGCGCCAAAACCAGCGCCAAAATCCATGTTACCCCCAACCGGTCATGCGCGCGCGGGGGACTTGTCCGCTCTCTTACATTCTCTGTGTGGCCCGATTTGCGATCGATGTGACCGCCTGCTGGCGGCCCCAGCGGGTGGGCATGCTCACCGTTGCGGTCGAGCTCTCCCGCGCGCTGGTCGCGGCGGGTCGGCCGGCCGATCAGTTCGTTCTCCTCTGCAGCCGGGAGCGCCCGCCGGCGCTCCAGGACCTCGATTGTGAGGCGGTGCTGGCGCCGTACCGCCACGAGCTCGTCCTTAAGTCGCGCTGGCTGCCCACCGTCGAGCCCCAGCTCGAGTGCGACGCCATCCTTTATCCGTATTGGCCCAGCCCGCCTTTTCGCCGCCCCGGGGCTCCGCCGGCGGCGATCTTCGTCCACGACCTCGCGTTCCGGGTCCGCCAATCCGAGGTGCCGTGGCAGCAGCGCCTTTACTTCCGGGCCGTCCTACCGCAGGCATTGCGCCACTCTCCCGCCGTCCTCGTCCCATCCGAGTCCACCCGTCGCGACCTGATGCAGCTCTATCGCATCCCCGGACTCGAGCAGAAGGTGCAGGTGATCCCGGAGGGATTACCCCAGGAAATCGCGGCGGGTACGCTGCCCGAGGGCGTGGAGCCCGGATTCATCCTGGCCGTCGGGACGGTCGAGCCGCGCAAGAACTACCCCCGGCTCCTGGCCGCATACCGGCAGCTTCGCGGCCGCCACGGGGCGCTCCCCTTCATCATCAACGGACGTCCCGGCGTGCCCCAGCTCGTCATCGCTGGGCGGCCTGGATGGGCTTACGGGGACATGGTTCAGCGGATCGCGTCGGAGCCTGGGGTCCGCTATCTCGGTCACGTCGACGAGCCCACGCTCGCGGCGCTCTATCAGTCCGCGTCGGTGCTCGCGTTCCCGTCCCTCTATGAGGGATTCGGCCTGCCGCTGCTGGAGGCCATGGCCCGCGGGGTGCCCGCCGTCGTCGGCGGGGCGGGCGCGCTGCCCGAGCTTGCGCTGGGGGCGGCCATCTCGGTGAATGCCGAGGACGCGTCTGCCATCGCGGGAGCGCTCGAGCGATTGCTGGCCGATGAGGGATTGCGCAAGAAGCTGGGGGAGGAAGGGATGAGGCGCGCCCGGGGTTATACGTGGGCGAATGCCGCAGAGCGCACCCTCGACATCCTGCGGCGGATCGCCCACACGTCTGAGGAAAAGGCGGCCTAGTTGACCCGCGCGATCTCTGTCCACGCGACGTTCGGTGTTGGGAAGCACGACTACGCGCGGATGGCGCGACCACTGCTGCGGTCCTTCGACGCGAGCCGCTTCGAGGTGCGTGTCGAAGACATGGCCCAGATTCCTGACGGCAGGCAGATCGTCCTCGTCGCGACCGACGAACCGATAACTGCGGAACAGGCTTCCCAGCTGCGCGACTTTGTCAGCGCTGGCGGCGGCCTCGTGCTTCTGCACGGCACGCTTGCGGCATGGTCGTCCTCAGACGCGATTCGTGAGCTCGCGGGTTGGGTGCCGAGCGGCCCCGGACCGCTGACCGAGTTGATCGTCAGACCGGATCCCGGACATTCGGTCACGCAACGTATCGACGCGGAGTGGAAAGTTCGGGACGAGCTCTATCTCTCCGAGGGGCCGCCTCTCGACGCGAACGTGTTGCTGCGGGCCAGCTGGCGGTATACGGAACAGGTCGTCGCTTACGAGCGGGCTTGCGGTTCCGGGCGGTTCGTGTACCTGGGACTCGGCCACGAGCCGTCGACCTATCAGGACCCCAACTTCCAAAAACTGATCGGACGGTTGCTGATTCTCGCGGCAGGCATGCAGGCGGCCGAGGCAGTCGGTGTTGGGCTGTTGGGGTACGGCGCCATCGGCCGCGAGCACGCCGCATCGATCACGGCGACCAGCGGATTGCGACTGGCTGGAGTCTGTGACCTCTCAGCCGAGCGGCGCGAGGCGGCGGCGCGCGACTGGTCGGTTCGCGTGCACGCCCACCAGGCCGAGATGCTCCGCGATCCGGATGTCGGCCTGGTCGTCGTCGGCACGCCCCCGAGCGCCCACGCAGATCCTGTGCTCGCGGCGCTCGAGGCCGGCAAGCACGTGGTGTGCGAGAAGCCTTTCGGCCTGCATGTTGAAGAGGTCGACCGAATGATCGACGCCGCGGCGGCGCGAGGACTCGTGCTGACGGTGTTTCAGAGCCGGCGCTGGGATCCGGACTATCTCGCCATGCGCGAGGTCGCGCGGTCCGGCCGGATCGGTGAGCCCTTCTATCTCGAGTCTTTCATCGGCGGCCACGATCACCCGTGCGACTTCTGGCACAGCCACGAGCCCATCTCCGGAGGGACGATCTACGACTGGGGCTCGCATTACTTCGATTGGATCCTTCAGCTGTTTGGCGACACCGTGCGCACCGTCACGGCCCACGCGCACAAGCGGGTGTGGCATGACGTCACGAATGCGGACCAGGTGCGCGTCGACCTCACGTTTGCGGGTGGCGCGCAGGCGACCTTCCTGCAGTCCGACATCGCCGCCGCGCGCAAGCCCAAGTGGTACCTGCTTGGAACTCAGGGGGCGGTTGTCGGCGACTGGATCAACGAACCGGTGCCTTCAGATTTTCCGGCGCGCGTCATGGTGTTCAGCGCCACGGGCGAAGAGCTGCTCACGCTTCCTCGACGCGACGAGCACGGCTTCTATCGCAACCTGGCCGACCATCTGGCGTGGGGCGAGCCCCTTGCGGTCAATGCAGAGGACGCGCGCCGGACGGTGGCGGTGATGGAAGCCGCGACCCGATCGATCGCGCAGGGCGGCGCGCAGATCAAGGTCGAGATATAGCCGCGCGCCGCATCGGATGGGGCATCCTGGGTGCGGCGTGGATCGCGGGCAAGGCCGTTCTCCCGGCGATCGACGCCTCAGGCAACGGCCGCATCGCAGCGCTGGCAAGCAGGTCCCCCGAGCGAGCCGGCGCGATGCTCAGTGCATACCGCGAGGCGCGGTTGTGCGATTCGTACGAACAGCTCATCGAGCAGCGCGACGTGGACGCGGTCTACATCCCCCTCGTCAACAACCTCCACCTGGAATGGACGCTGCGCGCGCTCGACGCCGGCAAGCATGTGCTCTGCGAGAAGCCGCTCGGGATGAACGCGGTCGAGGCAGAGGAGATGGCGGCGGCAGCGGACCGCGCGGGAAAGCGTCTGATGGAAGCGTTCATGTACCGGTTCGATCCGCGGATGCGTGATTTCGTCGAGGGGCTTCACGATCCGCTTCACGTGAACGCCACCTTTGGGTTTCATCTCCGGGCTCCAGAGGACTACCGGTTCCAGGCGTCCCTTGGTGGGGGCGCGCTGCTCGACGTAGGCTGCTATGTGGCCAGCGTCTCGCGCTGGATCATGGGCGAGCCAATCGACGTGATGGCCGCGGCGCGAATGCAGGGTGGAGTGGACCTGACCACCACGGCGCTGCTCGCTTTCGACGGCGGCCGGAGCGCTTCGCTGTGGTGCAGCTTCGAGTCCCCGGAGGAGCAGGAGGTGACCGTGATCGCCCGGGATGGGGTGCATCGTCGCGATCGCCCCTTCAACCTGCTCGATGATCCAATCGGTCCGTATCGGCTGATGGTCGAGTCGTTCGCCGACAGCGTGCTGAACGACCGGCCCATCGCCATCCCGCTCGCCGAGTCGATCGCAAACATGAAGACGCTCGACCGGATTCGAGAGGCGGCTAGGTTTTGATCAGCTCCTGAAAGCGCGGGTCGTCGCGGAGCGGCTCCAGGTCGGGGTCCTCGGCGGCGGCCTCCCTCATCTCGGGCCGCGCCGTCAAGGCGTCCTCGAGCAGAGTGAGCGCATCATCTTTGCGCCCTTGTCGCGACCGCGCACAGGCCAGGTTGTACTGCGCCGTGGTCATGATCATCGGGGGCGCACCGGCTGCCTGCATGTCGGCGAACATGTCCTCGAAGAGCTCGTTGGCGGGATCCTGCTCTCCGTTCTCCCGCAAGTACTCGAAGAGATGAACCCGCGGGTGCAAGTAGCTGTTGCGGAGGACCGCCTCCGTCGTGTTCTTTGCCGAGTACCAGTCGAAGGTCCGCTCGCCGACACGTCCGTAGAGCTCGATGATCTCGCTGAGCAGGTGGTCCGACCGCGCGGCGGCGTCGGCGAGCGGTGTGCCGATTCCGTTGGGCAGCTCCGCGTCGTTCACCTCGTCGGTGTTCTCGGGCGGTGGCGTAGGCTCGCGGCCTTCACTGAGATCGGTGAGCGCGTTGCGCATTCGCTCTCTCCACATTCCCAGATGAAACATCAACAGTGCGGCGGGCCAACCCCGGGGTGCTGACTCGTTCTGTCGCGCCCGCTCGACGAATTCCTGCTCCGCCTTGCGCTCGGCTTCGAGCGCCTGTCGAATCGCGCCGGCGTCAGGCAGGGGTCATGTCCAGCGTCTGAGTGCCCTTGAGGGTGATCGGTCCGGTCAGCCCGGGATTCGCGGCGCCGGCGGCCATGTTCAACGACATCGTCGCGTCGAGGGGGCCGGTGGAGTGCGACTTGACGACCCGGTGGGCGGTGGCGTCGATCCATGAGGTCACGTCAGAGATGGAGGTCCCGGTCATGGTGATGCCCTGCAGCCCCGCCGCCGCTCCGCCGGAGGGGATCAGCGACGTCCCGGAGCTGCCGACCATCGCCGAGAGGTCGATGGTGAGGTTGAAGCTGGAGTTGATCTTGCTCTCCACCACTGCGGTGTCCACGCTGCCGACCTTTTCGTCGCGGAGGTACTTGTTGTCCGTCGTGACCTTGCTCGAGCCAGAGCCCAATGGGTTGGGCTGGTCGTAGCTCTTCGACCACGTGTCGCCGGGTTTCACTGGCTTATCCGGCAGGATTGCCGACACGAGGCCGCCTTCGGATCCCGTCACACCCGGCAGCGAGCTGTTGCCGAACGCGCTGCCGTTGATGCTGACGATGTGCCCATCGGACGCGATTTTCATATCCACGTTGGTCGTCGTCGTCGTGGTCGTCGTGTTGGTGGTGCCGTTCACAGTCGACTTCAGCGACATGTCGGTCACCGCGATGGCAACGTCGGCGGTTCCGCTCGAATCGACCGACTTCACTGTCAGCCCTTCTTTTGCCGTGATGTCCAGGTCCAGCGGAACCGACATGCCCTCGGCACCGATCGTGTATTTGAAGGCGGCGTGAAAGTTGTACTTGTACGTTTCCCCTGCTTTGTAGGCGAGGGAGAGGGAGTGCGCCTGCGCCGCCCCGAACGAGCCGCAGCCCGCGACGAGGGCCAGGACGAACGCGAGCACCGCAAGCCTCTTCACGGTTTCAGCATAGTGCTGGCTTTGGGCTATGCCGCGGTCTTAGGAGCGGTTTCCGCCGCCTCTTGCGGCGCGGCCGCGGCCTGCGCCTCGGGCGGCGCCACCGGCACGATCTGGCGGAAGCGCCCGATCGCCTCGTCCCAGCTCGCCAGCATCTCGGCGGCCTTGCGGCTGCCCGTGCGCCGGAGGTGCTCCTCGACCAGGGCCCTGAGCTCGTCGGCGTCTTCCTCCGGCACGTCTCGAGCCACGACGCTGTCGACGTTCAGCTGCCGAAACTCGAGCGCGTAGGCGACGCCGCCGGTCATCCCGGCGCCTGCGTTCCAGCCGACCTGACCGAGGGCAACCGCAACGCCGCCGGTCATGTACTCGCAGAAGTGATCGCCCGCACCTTCGACGACGGCGACGGCCCCCGAGTTGCGCACGCAGAAACGCTCTCCAACCCGGCCCGCGATGAAGAGCTTCCCACCCGTCGCGCCGTAGCAGATGGTGTTGCCTGCGAGCACCGGGTCGTCCCCGCCGTCCTGTCCGAAAGGTCTGATCGCGATGACTCCGCCGCCCATGCCTTTGCCGACATAGTCCTGCGCCTGTCCTTCGAGGGTCAGCTCGACGCCGGCGTCGAGAAACGCGCCGAAGCTCTGGCCCGCGCTTCCTCGATACTCGCGATGGTCACCCGTCGTCAACGAGGCGCCGAGCGTCCTTCGCGAGTTGTCGATGTCGCCGCTCGGCGGCGGCGCGTCCGGCGCGTCCCCGTTGCGGCTCCAGAGCCGGTGCCGGGGCAACGACGAGTCGGTGGGGGCGAGGACAAACGAGAGGTCGAGCCTGGCGCCCGGAACCTGCTCGAGGAGCTCGACGCGCCCCACCACCTCCTGCAGGCTGCGGGCACCCAATCGGGCGAGGTGTTCGCGGACCTCTCCGGCGATGAGGAACAGGTAATTGACGACGTGCTCGGGTCGGCCGTCGAATTTGGCGCGCAGGTCTTCGCGCTGCGTGGCGATTCCGGTCGGGCAGGTGTTGAGGTGGCACTGCCGCGCCATGTCGCAGCCCAGCGCAACCAGCACGCCGGTGCCGAACCCGAACTCCTCCGCTCCAAGCGCTGCGGCGATGACGATGTCGCGCCCGCTGCGGATGCCGCCGTCCGTGCGAAGCGTGACGCGCTCGCGCAGCCGGTTGGCGACGAGGACCTGCTGGGCTTCGGCCAGACCAAGCTCCCACGGCGAACCGGCATTTTTGATCGAAGACAGCGGCGACGCGCCGGTGCCGCCGTCGTGGCCTGAGATGAGGATGTAGTCGGCTCGAGCCTTCGCGACGCCCGCGGCGATGGTTCCGACACCCGCCTCCGAGACGAGCTTCACCCCGATCCGCGCGCGTGGGTTCACCGTCTTGAGGTCGTGGATGAGCTGCGCCAGATCTTCGATCGAATAGATGTCGTGATGCGGTGGCGGCGAGATGAGCTGCATGCCGGGCTGCGCGTGGCGCAGGCGCGCGATGAGGCTGGTCACCTTGAGTCCGGGCAGCTGGCCGCCCTCGCCTGGCTTCGAGCCCTGCGCGATCTTGATCTCGAGCTCGTCCGCGCGCTTCAGATATTTGGGCGTGACGCCAAAGCGCGCGGAGGCAACCTGCTTGACCTTGTTGTCTCTTCTGATGGGGGAGGGCCTCCCATCCCCCCGACGCACTCCATCCATTTCGTCATACGTGTCGGGGTCTTCGCCGCCCTCACCGGAGTTGGAGCGAGCTCCGACCTGGTTCATGGCGATGGCGAGCGCCTCGTGCGCCTCAGGCGAAAGCGCACCAAGCGACATGGCGGTGCTGACGAATCGCTTGACGATCTCGGTCGCCGGTTCCACCTCGTCGAGTGGAACTGGCCGCGTACAGTCGTCGAACTGGATCAGCTCGCGCAGGGACTGTGGGTCGCCCATGCTCGAGAGGCGGCGCCACTCGCGATAGGCTTCCACGTCTCCCGTTTGGGCCGCTTTCTGTGCCGCGCGCACCGCGAGCGGGTTGTAAGCGTGGTGCTCGCCGGCCTTGCGGAACCGCATACGCCCGTGATCCGGCGTGGGGCCGGTTCGCGCGCGTGCGTTCTGCTCCAGATCGGAGAGGTTCGCGCCGCCGACTCGCGAAGGCACTGCTGGGAAGCACATCTCCATCACCTCGGTGCCGAGACCGAGCGCCTCGAGCACTTCTGCGCCGCGATAGCTAGTGACGCAGGAGATGCCCATCTTCGCCATCACCTTGAGCAGCCCCGCCTCGAGAGCTTTGCGATATCGCGGCGCTGCTTCGTCGCCGACCGTGGCGAACGCGAGGTACGGATGCACCGCCGTGGCGCCGATCGTGATCAGGCATGCGATGTCATGCACGTCCACCGCATCACCGGCGATTGCGACGATGTCGGTGGCCATGCGCCGTCCGGCTGCGAGCAAGTGCGAATGAACCGCACCCACCGCTAGAGCCATCGGCACGGGCAGGCGGTATTGACCTGAGCGGCGGTCGCTCAAGGCTACGACGCCGTCCACCTCTTCAGCTTCGCGTCGCAGCCGCTGCAGGGCGCCGCTCAGGGTTTCGTCGGGGGCGTAGGTCGCGTCCAGCACCGTCGCGTCCTGCAAGACGCGCGCCAGCTCGGCCGCGCCGAGGACCGGTGATTCGAGCTCCAATAACTTCCCGTCGGTCGGCACCGCCGGGTGGTGACGTCGCAGCAGCTCGCGGTCAGTACCGCCTTCCGGCTCGAGCGTGAGGCGCCTCGCGCCGAGCAGGGTGCGGAGTGACATCACCGCCTTCTCGCGCAAAGGGTCGATCGCGGGATTGGTGACCTGGGCAAATCGCTGGCGCAGGTAGCCGTAGACCCGTCGCGGCGTGCGGCCCAGCGGCGCGATGGGGATGTCGTCGCCCATCGAATAGACGGGTTCGGCGGCCGACTCGGCCATGACCTCGACCACGAACTTGACGTCCTCGAATCCCCACCCGTGAAGCGCGTGATGCCCGGGAAGGTCTTCGAGCGGCTCGAGGTCGACGTGGTGCCGCTGGAGGGGTACCAGCACTCGGTCGGCCAGCATCCCGTAGTCATGCCGCGCTGCGGCCCGCTCCTTGGCGTCCGCGTCGCGGAGCAGCGAACCGTCCCGCGTGTCGACCAGCAGCATCTGACCCGGCCCGAGCCTCCCGCGCTCGACGACCTCTTCCGGAGGCATCGACACGACGCCGGCCTCCGAAGCCGCGGCGACCAGGCCGTCGCGGGTTCGCTGCCAGCGCAGCGGCCGGAGGCCGTTCCGGTCAAGGGCCGCGCCGACCACGATCCCGTCACTGAACGCGAGAGCTGCGGGTCCGTCCCACGGCTCGAATCGGATCGACTGGTAGCGGTAGAAATCGCGCACCGGCGCGGCGAGGTCTCCGCGCCCCTCCCATGCCTCGGGGACGAGGCTCATCAACGCCTCGCTCACCTCCCAACCTCGGTGGACAAGCAGCTCGAGCGCGTTGTCGAGCGAGGCGGAGTCAGACCCCTCCGGCCAGATCACCCCGCGCAGCTCGGGCTCGAGCTCGGGCTCGCGGGCGTGCATCCACGCCCGGTTTCCCGTAACCGTGTTGATCTCGCCGTTGTGCGCGAGCATGCGGAACGGTTGGGCGAGTCGCCAGTCCGGCATCGTGTTGGTCGAGTAGCGCTGGTGGAAGACCGCCAGGCGGCTCTCGCAGGCCTGGTCGTGCAGGTCCAGGTAGAAGTCGGCGAGCCGAGTGCCCGCCATCAGGCCCTTGTACACGAGCGTGCGGCTCGAGCACGACGCGACGTACATCCTCACGCCTTGCTCATCGGCGCTCTTTTCGGCACGTCGCCGGACAAGGTAGAGGCGGCGCTCCCATTCGCCAGGGTCGAGGTCTGGGTTTTCGATGAGGCCGTGCCAGATCGCGGGCATCGTCTCGCGTGCTCGGGAGCCAAGAGACTCCGGGTCGACGGGGACGGCACGCCAAGCGTAGATCTGCATGCCCGAACCGGCGACCGCGGCCTCGACCACGGCGCGAGCGCGCTCGTCCCATTCGAACAGCGCGACGACGGCATATGGACCGCTGAGCAGACGTTGGGGAACCTGGATCAGCAGCCCCGCGCCGTCGCCGCTCTTGCCGTCCGCGTCCAGGCCGCCGCGGTGCGCGAGGCGTGCGAGCGCGGTGACGCCAAGGCCGACGGCTTCATGGCCGAGCTCGGGCGTGGCCACAAAGCCCATTCCACATGCGGCCCGGCTTTCCGGGAGGTCACCTGGCCACGCGAGGCGCGATGAGTCGAGCGCGGGGGGCACTGAATCGGAAGGCTACCTGGAGTCGCCGGCACGAGCTAGTGTGCCGATCACAAAAAGCTCAGCGAATTTGTTATGCGATCGCTACATGCCGAGCAAGGACTGCACGCGCAGGGCGACGGAGAGGTTGAGGCGCGTCTCCGGGTCTTCCAGGTCCAGGCCGGTGATCTCCCGGATCCGGTCCAGGCGGTAGCGAAGCGTGTTGGGATGGACACGCAGTCTCTGCGCCGCCTGCTGCTGCTCCCCCGTCTCGAGGTATGCCCGCAGCGTGGCGACGAGCGCTCCCTTGCGCGCGCTGTCGTGCTCGATCAACGGTCCGAGATGGCGCCGGCTGTAGTCGACCAACCGCTCGTCGCTGACCGCCGCGAGGAGGCCCGTGAGCCCGAGCTCGGGAACCGCAACCACCTGGCTCCACCGTTTGAACCGGGCCAGCGACTCCATGACGGAGGTGACCTCGCGCAGGGCTCCCGCCACCGATGACGGGGCCTCGATCGGGGCGCTGAACCCGACAGACACTGTGAAACCGGGCTTCCAGTCGGCGACGGCCTGGCGGATCTGCAGTCCGAGGGCGTGGCTTCGCGCCTGGTGGTCGACGACCTCGGTGCCCAGGGGCAGCAACGCGACCACCTGGTCGGAGCGGCCCTGGACCAGCGCCCGCGGGTAGGTCGTTCGAACCACGTTTGTGACCCGGCGCAGGAACTCCCGCTTCAGGGCCTGGATCGCATCCTCCGAGATCTGTCGCGCCTTGTTGAAGCCGCGAAAGTCGTCGATGTCGACGAGCACGACGATGTGGCTTCCATGCAGCGGGTAGCCCAGATGCCGGGCCCGGCGTTGGGCCGCGGCCTCGTCGCCATACGTGCCGTGGAGCAGGTCTTCGAGGTATTCGCCCCTGACGCGCCCCTCGACCTCGGAGAGCTCGCGCTCCTTGGCGACGGAGAGGGCAAGCACGAGAGCTGCCTGCTCGATCGCCATGAATGCGAGCTCCTCGTTGTGCGGCGGGTGGTCGAGGATCGAGATATAGCCGAGGACCTGGTTGGAGGAGAGGATCGGCGCGATCAGGCGCTCGCGCGACATGCCGAGGTGTGGGAACGCCGGGACCTTGACCGGGCCACGCTTGGCTTCGACCTCGCGCAGCATGCGCTGGATCTGCGGGTCGAACAGCACCCGCTGCGGTGTCCCCTGGCGGAGGATCGTCTCTTTGCGGTGGGGGTCCGCGCTGCCCCCTGCGTGGGCGAGGAGGTGGAAGCTTGCATCCTCCACGACGACCGCGCTCTCGAGGAGGTCGGCCAGCGTGCGGCAGATCTCGTTCACGCCTTTGCCGTCCAGGACGAGCTCGGTGAAACGGTGGTGGATCTCGATCGAGCGCTTTAGCCGCCAGTGCTCGGCGTTGATGATCCGCTCGAGCAGGGGGGCCATCAGGTCGACGAACTGGACGTCGGAGGGGACGGTGAACAGTGGAACCTTCAGGCGGTCCGCCTCGGTCACCATCTCGGCCGGGACCTTGCGCATGTAGGGCAGCGGCCGCACGACCAGACCCGCCCCACCTGAATCCGCGATGCGGGCGACCAGGCGGATCTGCGCTGAGACGTCGTCCTTGATCGGGAACCCGCTGGTGAACATCAGGTCGCCCGCACGGGGCTGCACCTCCGGCGTCTCCATCAGCCGGACCCACTCCACCCGCCGGTCGAGCCCGTCGGCGCCGGCGATCAGCTTCGCCTGGGCCAGCACGGACCGCATCACCTCGCGCACGGTCGGCCTGGGCTCCTGGACCTCGTCCTCGACCCTCTTCGTGGCCATGATTCCCAACTTTAGGGTGTGGACGGGGGACAGGCAAGCACGGCATGGCGTTGTGCCTCGGTCACTAGGAGGACCACGACACACTGCGTTACCGTCCAGGCATGACCTACGAAGAGGCCCCGGCCTGCGAGCGTCACGACGCCGACGTGTCGATGCAGCTGCGCACCATGCACTCAGACGTGTCGCGGCCTGACGTCGTGGTCGGATTGTTCGAGTGCCCGGACTGCGGGCACGAGCGCTGGCTGCCGATCAAGACCTCGTACGAGGCCAGCGAGGCAGCAGTCCCGGCGGCTTAGGCACCCACCGCTTAGGCGCCCACCCCGGATAGTCCGGACTATCCGGGAATGCTCTCGACCGAAACCACGGTTAGTCCGGACTATCCGAAATGACCGGGTTTTTAGTCCTTTGCGATCAGCTCCCGGAGGACCAGGGGGAGGATGCCTCCGTGGCGCAAGTAGCCAACTTCGATCTCGTTATCGACACGCGCGCGGGTGGTGAAGCGCTTGACCCTGCCGTCGTCGCTTGCGGCCGCGATCTCGAAGTCCTGCCCCGGCTTGATGCCTTCCAGGCCGCGGATCGTGTAGCGCTCGTGCCCGCTCAGGCCGAGCGTTTGGGCGCTCTCGCCTGGCGCGAACTGCAGTGGCAGGATGCCCATGCCCACAAGGTTCGAGCGGTGAATGCGCTCGAAGCTCTCCGCGATTACGGCGCGTACGCCGAGCAGGAGCGGACCCTTGGCAGCCCAGTCGCGTGACGAGCCCGAGCCGTACTCCTTGCCTGCGATCACGATGAGCGGCACTCCCTCGGACCGGTAGCGTTCAGACGCTTCGAAGATCGTGCTTTCCGTTCCGTCCGGGAAGTGACGCGTCCAGTAGCCCTCGCGCTCGACGAGCTTGTTGCGGAGGCGGATGTTGCCGAACGTCCCGCGCGCCATGACCTCGTGGTTGCCGCGGCGCGCGCCATAGCTGTTGAAGTCACTCCTCTCCACACCGTGCTCGACGAGGTACTTGCCGGCGGGGCTGTCGACTGGGATCGCGCCGGCGGGTGAGATGTGGTCGGTCGTCACAGAGTCTCCGAGCACCGCCAGCACGCGCGCGCCGTCCACATCGCCGAGGACCGGCGGCTCCGGGCCGAAGTCCTCGAAGTAGGGCGGCTCCTTGACGTAGGTGGAGCTCTCTTCCCACTGAAAGATCGGGCCGGTCGGCGAGCTCATCTTCTTCCAGTGCTCGTCGCCTTCGAAGATGCGGGAATACTCGCGCTTGAACATCTCCTGCTGCACGCACTGCTGCACGACCGCGTTGACCTCTTCTTGCGAAGGCCACAGCTCGGACAGCATCACCGGCTTGCCATCCTTCGTGTGCCCGATGGGGTCCTTGGTGAGGTCGAGGTGCACGGTGCCGGCCAGCGCGTACGCGACGACAAGCGGCGGCGAGCCGAGGTAGCTGGCCTTGACCAGAGGATGGATGCGTGATTCGAAGTTGCGGTTGCCGGAAAGCACCGCGACCACGCTGAGATCCTCCTTCATCACGGCCGCCTCCACCTCGGGACTGGCCAGCGGGCCCGAGTTTCCGATGCACGTGGTGCAGCCGTAGCCCACGAGGTAGAAGCCCAGCTTTTCGAGCGGCTCCATCAACCCGGCGGTGTTGAGGTAATCGGTCACGACTCGGGAGCCGGGGGCCAGGCTCGTCTTGACGTAGGGATGGACGGACAGCCCGCGCTCGACCGCGTTCTTCGCCAGCAGCCCCGCGGCCACCATGACGGATGGGTTGGAGGTGTTGGTGCAGCTGGTGATGGCCGCGATCACCACGCAGCCGTTCTCCAGCTTCGCCGTCGGCTCGGCCGCGACCGCGACCGCGGCACGCCCGTCGACCGGACCACCTTCACCGGTGAGCCGCGAGATCGCTTCCGGGCTTGGCTTTGGGTCGTGAGCGAACGCCGCGTTGAAGCTCTCCCAGACTTTCGGCAGCGGAGCTCGGTCCTGCGGGCGCTTGGGGCCCGCGAGGCTTGGCTCGATCTTGGTGAGGTCGAGCTCGAGCAGCTCGGTGAACCGCGGGATGGGATCGCCGTCGCGTCGGAACAGGCCCTGCTCTTTGGTGTAGCGGTCGACCAGGTCGATCTGTTCCCGGCTGCGGCCGGTGATCTCCAGGTAGCGGAGGGTTTGCGCGTCGACCGGAAACAAAGCAGACGTGGCCCCGTACTCGGGACACATGTTGCTCATCGTTGCGCGGTCGGGGACGGAGAGGCTGGACAGCCCGTCGCCGCAGAACTCGACGAACTTTTCGACCACGCCGTGCTTGCGCAGCATCTCGGTGAGTGTCAGCACGAGGTCGGTCGCGGTCGATCCCGCGGGCAGCGCGCCGTGGAAGCGCACTCCGACGACGACCGGCGACGCGAGGTAGGCCGGCTGGCCGAGCATCGCGGCCTCGGCCTCGATACCGCCGACTCCCCAGCCCAGGACGCCGAGTCCGTTGACCATCGTGGTGTGCGAGTCCGTGCCCATGAGAGTGTCGGGGATGGCGACTCTGTCGCGGACCTGCACGACCCTGGCGATGTACTCCAGGTTGACCTGGTGACAGATGCCCATGCCCGGCGGCACGAGGGAGAAGTTGTGGAACGCCTGCTGCGCCCACCGCAGGAGCGAATAGCGCTCGCGGTTCCGCTCGATCTCCTTCTCTATGTTGCGGGTGTAGGAGTCGCGGAAGCCGAACGAGTCGACCTGCACCGAGTGGTCGATGATCAGGTCGACGGGCACCAACGGGTCCACCTTGCCGGCGTCCTTGCCGGCTCGCCGCATCGCGGAGCGCATCGCGGCCAGGTCGACCACAGCCGGCACGCCGGTGAAGTCCTGCATGAGAACGCGCGCGGGGAGGAACGGAAGCTCGCTGCCGGGCGATGGGGCCGGCCACTTCGCCAGCGTCCCGATGTTCTCCTCGGCGGTCGTGCCTGCACCGGCGAGGCGGATGAGCCCCTCGAGGAGGACTTTCACGGTCATCGGAAGGCCGTCGCCCAAACCCTTGAGCGGGTAGAACTCGAGGTCGGTTCCGGCAAGCCTCGCCCGCTGGATCATTCACGGCAAAGATACCGGGTCTTTTGATCCGTCCTCGATCGGCGGCCGAATTGGTCCTTGACAGGAATTTGAGACCGGAATAGATTCCCGCTAAACCGATTTACTCCCGCCTCTTGAACGTGTCCTGATCGGGACCGATGAGGGGGGTTAGGTTTGCCTGAATCAAGGGAGGAAGACTTGATGGCCTGGATCCGTTGGGGTAAATCGGCGGGGCTCACCCTGCTCGCGCTGATCGCCATGGTGGCGACGGCGTGCGGGAGTGGCAGTGGCAACACCCCGACTCAGACCCTGAACCGCAGCGGCACGATCACCATCTGGCACGGTTACGAGGGCACCTACCTCGACGCCAAGAAGGCGATCTACGACTCGTACACCAAGCAGTATCCGAACGTCACGATCAACCTGGTCCACAAGCCGAACCTCACCGACGCGGTCACCGCGGCGGCAGGCGCCGGCCAGGGCCCCGACGTCGTGGCCTGGGTCGACGACCAGATCGGTAAATGGGTGAAGCTCGAAGCCATCAAGCCCATGGACGCCTACGTGTCCAGGGACTACATGAGCTCGCAGTTCACCCCGGCCGCGGTGGACGCCGCGACATTCGAGGGGAAGACCTACGGGATGCCCGAGTCTGTCGAAGCCATCACGATCATCTACAACAAGAAGCTGGTCAACAGCAGCCAGATCCCGAAGACGACCGATGGCCTTGTGACTTTCGCCAAGAGCTACAGCCAGACCAACCCTGGGTCATACGGCGTGGTCTGGAACCCAAAGGACGCTTACTTCCAGGCGCCGTGGATCTACGGTTCGGGTGGTTTTTACGTCAAGGCCGACGGCAGCGTCGGTCTGAACAGCAGCGGCACCAAGGCCGGCTTCAACTACGTGGCCAGCTTCAAGGGCGCGATGCCCGCCGGTGTTGACTACGGCATCGCCGACACGCTGTTCAAAGAGGGCAGGGCGGCGATGATCATCAACGGACCGTGGTCCGTGGCCGACTACGTCAAGGCCGGCGTGGATTACGGCTACGCCACCCTGCCGACGGTCCAAGCCTCCGGAAAAGCCGCCTCGCCGTTTGTCGGAGTCAAGACCCTGATGCTGGGCGCTTACTCCGCGAACCCCGCGCTCGCGGTCGATGTCATGAAGTTCTTCTCCAACCAGGCCAACCAGACCAACATGGTCCTCACGACGCGAGAGATCCCGGCCAACAAGCTGGCGCTCGCTGACCCGAAGGTCCAGGCCATTCCCGACATCGCGGGGTTTGGCGCCCAGGTGAAGAACGGCGTTCCTCTTCCCAACACACCTTTCATGTCCGCTCTGTGGGACCCTGTCGCAAAGGCGCTCGAAGCCGTATGGACGGGTAAGCAGTCGGTGGACGATGCGTTACGCGATGCACAGACCGCCGCGGAGAAGAACGTCGCTCAGCTCAAGTAGGTAAGTGGTCGAATTGCGGGGGCGGCAGTCTCTGCCGCCCTCTGCTTTCCGCTGATCCATGTATCGGGTACGTGCGGGGACGACGCTCGCGTATCTGACGCCGATGATCGTCGGTGTCGGCCTGATCAGCTTTTACCCGATTCTCTACAACATCTTCATCTCGGGAACGAACCAGAACCTCTATCACTTTCGCCACTACACGTTCATAGGCCTGACCAACTACCAGAACCTGCTCAAGACCTTCGACGCCGACTTCTTCATCGTGCTCGGCAGGACTTTCCTCTTCGTCGCCATCTGCATCCCGCTGTTCCTGGCGGTCGGGATGCTCACGGCTCTGGCGCTGAACCATCCCGCGGTTCGCTTCAAGGCGTTCTGGCGGGTGGCGCTGATCGTGCCGTGGGCAGTACCCAGCTACATCACGGCGCTGGTCTGGAAGTTCTTCTTCAACGGCGAGTTCGGGACGCTGAACCAACTGTACAGGCTCGTCGCCGGCCCGCAAGCAGGTCTTCCGTGGCTGACAGATCCAAACTGGGCGTTCGCGTCGATCGTGCTCGCGAACCTGTGGATGTCCTACCCGTTTTTCATGGTGGTCATCCTCGGCGCGCTGCAAAGCATCCCCAGCGAACTGTATGAAGCCGCCGCGGTCGATGGCGCCGGGGCCTGGCGCAAGTTCTGGCGCATCACGCTACCGCTGCTGCGCCCGGCGATCCTTCCGGCGACTGTCCTCAGCGCCATCCTCACGTTCAACACGCTCAACACCGCTTACCTCATCACCACAGGCGGACCGTTTGTGAGCGCCGCAAAGCCTGGAGCCACCGAATTCGTCATGGTCTATGCGTTCCGCGAAGCCTTCCAGCTCTTCAACTTCGGCTACATCGCAGCGTTCGCGGTCGTGATCTTCGCGATGCTCTTCGGTGTCACGCTGGGCAGCCTGCGGTTCAGCGGACTCGTGCGTGAGGAGGCTCGGTGAGGATTCTCGCGCGCTTCGGGGTGCCGGCTCTCCTGTATGCCTTCCTGTCCGCGATGGTTATCTTCGCCCTGTTCCCGGCTTTTTTCGTTGTGCAGGCGGCGTTCCGTCCGGGGCAGTCGCTCTACTCGCTCACCCTGAGCCTCTGGCCGGACCATCCGACGTTGGACAACTTCATCTACATCTGGACGAAAAAGCCGTTCCCGCTCTGGCTCCGCAACAGCGTGGGGGTGTCGGTGGGCACAATGCTGGCCGGCCTCGTCGGCTCGGCGACCGGAGCGTACGCGTTGTCGCGCTTTCGCTTTGCCGGCAAGCAGATGACGCTGATCCTGCTGCTTGCCATTCAGGCCTTTCCGTCGGTGCTCGCGCTGATCCCGATCTACTTGATCCTCAAGACGGTTGGCCTCCTCGGCTCGCCCTTCGGGCTCGTCCTGGCGTACATGTCGATTGCGCTGGTCTTCTGCACCTGGAACTTGAAGGGCTACTTCGACACCATCCCTCGTGAGCTCGATGAAGCCGCGCTCATCGACGGGTGCACGGTGACCCAGGCGTTCTGGCGCATCATCCTTCCGCTTTCCCTACCTGCCCTAGCAGTGACGGCGCTGCTGATGTTCCTCACGGCCTGGAACGAGTGGGTGATGGCCTCGGTGCTGCTGCTGGACGAGAACGCGTACACCGTCCCCGTCGGCCTTTGGGGTCTGCAGAACGACTACAGGGTGCCGTGGGGTTACTTTGCGGCGGCCTCGCTTATCGTCTCGGTTCCGGTGATGGCGCTCTTCCTGGGGCTGCAGCGGTACTTCCGAACCGGATTGACCGTGGGCGGCGTCAAGGGCTGATCCGAACCCACCGGCTCGTCATTCTCGCGGGCGCGCTCGTCGCCGCGCTGGCCATCGTTGCGATCGTCGTCTTTCGACCGACCAGCGGGTGGACGTCGGACCTGGCGCCTGTCGCCAACGTAAGCACCGATCATTGGACCACCGGCGACAAGGACGCGATCGGGACCGCCGCCACCCGCCAGTCGAACGTATGGTTCACCGCCGCGCATGGCACGCTGGCCGATGTTCTGTATCCGACGGTGGATGCCGACAACCTGCGGCAGTTCGGCTTCGTTGTCACCGACGGGTCGAGCTTCTTCTTCGACGCCGCCACCCAGGGCGTCGCAAGCGCCCGGGTCACGGACGATCGCGCGCTCACCTACGTGCTGCAGGTCGATGACCCTGCGCATGGATTCAGCCTGGTCACCGAGGTGGCGACCGACCCGGATCGGCCGGTGGTCGTGGTTCGGGCGCACCTCACCGGCCACACGTCGAACCTGCAGGTTTACGGCTACCTCGTGCCGCACCTCGGCGGCTCAGGGGCAGGGCAGACCGCCTTTTTCGACGGCTCGCGGGGATACGTGAACAAGCGCGGCCTGTGGCTTGCGGTCGGAGGCGACACGACGAAGGACCAGCGCACGGCGGGCTATCTGGGCCACGGCGACGGTTACGACCAGCTCCACCACGATGCGCTCACCTCCCGCTTCCGGCAGGCCGGGCCCGGCCGCGTGACGCTGACTTGGAAGCTCAACAGCGGGGGCGGATCCTGGGTCACCGAGCTCGCATTTGGCGCGACCCGCGCCGCGGCCGATGGCGAGCTGGACGCGACGGAGAAGGTGGGGGCGCAGGGATTGTTCGACGCGTACCGGTCGGGCTGGCGCAAGTACACGTCGCAACTCAGCGCGCCCGCCGGCGACGCGTCGCTCTTCTTCTACAGCGCCGAGGTGATCAAGATGGCCGAGGACAAGCTGCACCCCGGCGCGATCGTCGCCTCGCTCGCCCGCCCCTGGGGCGACGGCGCCTCTGACGATGACGGCGACGTCGGCTATCGCAAGGTGTGGCCGCGCGACCTCTATCACGCCGCCAGCGGGCTGCTTGCCGCGGGCGACACGGCGACCGCGTACGACGTGCTCCGTTTCATGGGGAGGCAGCAGAGGTCCGACGGCAGCATGCCGCAGAACACAGACCTGAACGGCACCCCGGTGTGGACCGGCCAGCAGCTGGACGAGACCGCCGACGCGATCCTGCTCGCGGTGCGGCTTGCCGGGAAGGCTTCCGGGCCGGACATCGAAAAGGCCACGTCTTACTTGTTGGGCAGGGGGCCGGCGACGCCGCAGGAGCGCTGGGAGGAAGCAGGGGGATACTCGCCCGCGACCATCGCCGCGGAAATCGCTGCGCTGCGTGCAGTCGAGCGCTGGGAGATCGCCACGAACCAGGTTGTCGATCGCGCCGTCCCGATTCAGGACATCGTCACGCAATGGGATCGGTCGCTGGAATCGTGGACGTTCACGCGCACGGGATCTTTCGGTCCCGGCTACTACCTGCGCATCTCACCCGACGGCAAGCCCGACACGGCTGAGCCGATCGACATCGCCAACGGCGGGGGCGTGTGGGACCAGCGCCAGATCGTCGACCCAAGCTTCCTCGAGCTGGTGAGGCTTGGCGTACGGCAGCCCAACGATCCACGCATCGTGGCGACCCTGACGGTGGTCGACCAGCAATCCGCCGCAGGAACGATGTGGTATCGGTATCCGCGCGACGGCTACGGGGAAAAGAACACCGGCTCCTCCCCGCCGGGCCAGGGCCACGTGTGGCCACTCCTCACCGCCGAGCGCGGCGTGTACACGGTGCTGGCGGGCGGCCACGGCATGCCGTATGAGCTGCAGCTCCAGTCGCTGGCCGGCGCGGATCAGCTCCTCGGTGAGCAGGTGTGGGAGGGTTCGGGCTTGCCGACCGGCTCAGCCCGGCCGCTGGTCTGGGCCCACGCCGAGTACATCATCCTGGCCAAGGCGGTCGCGACCGGAACCGTCGACGACCGACCAGCCTGAAGTCTTGACGTTGAGCGAGACCACGACGCGCTCCTCGCCGAGCACCCGCTCATAAACGAGCCGATCGGCGTCGACCGACAGAGTCCGGCGTGACCCTCGCCGCAGCGCCGGCGACTCCGCTCGCAACCGCCCGAGCTTCTGGAAATGCGCGAGCAGGTCGTGGTCCTGGTCCGCGCCCCAAAGCATCGGCAGGCGAGCTTCGGCGTTTTCAGCCACCCCGTCGTGGCGCTGGGTCAGGCCCACCTCGGTGCCGTAGTAGATGACGGGCATCCCGGGAAGCGTCATGAGCAGTGTCGCTGCGAGCTTCAGGCGCTCCGTGTCTCCCCTGGCCATCCACAGGAACCGGTTCATGTCGTGGTTGTCGAGGAGCGTCGCCAGCGCCAGGCCTGGGAGGGCGGTGTCGTGCGCGTCCATCCACGCGGCGAAATCGACGAGGCCCATACGGCGACGCGCAAAGGTCTCCCGCGCCATGTGGGCGAAGTCGAAGTCGAAGATGGCGTCGAGGCGTCCCGCGTATCGCGCAAGCCAGTCGAAGTGTCCGGTGGCCTCGCCGAGCACGAGAGCATCAGGCTTGGCCGCGCGCAGGCCGCGGCGCAGCTCGATCCAGAAGGCTGGGTCTACCCCGGCTACGTGGTCGCAGCGAACGCCGTCCGCTCCGTATTCGGTGACCCAGTGCTGCGCCGCTTCGATCAGGTATCGCTGCACGCGGCGGTTGCCGGTGTCCAGCTGCGGCAGCGAGATGACGTCGGCGAAGCAGCGGTAGTAGTGCGGCCACTGCCAGAAGCGATAGAACTCCGCGGCCTCACCCCCTTGCGCGATCGCGTCGCGAAAGAGATGGTGGCCGCGGCCCGTATGGTTCGGCACGAAGTCGAGCAGCACGCGCATGCCTCCGGCGTGGGCGCTTTCGATGAGGCGCTTCAGCGCGACCTCGCCTCCGTAACGGGGCTCGACCTTGAAGAAGTCCTCGTGGTCGTAGCCGTGATGCGATGGGGTCTGGTGCACCGGCGTGAGCCACAGCACGTTGCAGCCGAGGCCAGCGATGTGGTCGAGGTGATCGCGAACGCCGTCGAGCGTCCCGCCATAGAGTGCGGTCGCCGATCCTGGTGCAGGCAGCGCGCCGTCTGAACGGGCGAACCGGTCGACCATCAACTGATAGATCACCGCGTCGCGGGTCCAGTCCGGCGGATCGGCCTCGGCCCCCAACGCGAACTCCTGGCCGCCCGGCCGGGGATCTGATGACGAGGCCCAGAGCCTGCCCGAGCCCGTTTCGACCCGGATCCTGTAGCGGCCGCGCGCGGCCGGCTCTTGGGTCACGGTGCTCGGTCCCAGGTCCGCGCGAACATCTACCTCCCGAGCCGGATCAGAGCCGGCGGCTGTCAGCCCGCCATGGAATGCTCCGCCGTAGAGCGCGCGACCGCGATGGATGTCCTGCGCGTGCGCCTGGTGCTCGAAAAAGAAATCTTCGCCACCCCCGATGGTCGGAATGAGCTCATGCACCGCCAGCAGAAAGCGCGCGTGCGCGGCGAGGTCGATGCCATCGTCCCCGATGAACAGGTCGAGGCTCGACCGCCTTTGCAGCGCGGTGCGGAGGGCCTCGACGTTGGCTTTCGGCAGCGCCGGTGGCGTCACCGCCAGCTCGGGTCCGGGCCCGCCCTTCAGGCGTTCGTAGCGCTCGCGCAGCTTGCTGCCGTGGGCGAAACGGAGGTGCTGCTCGAGGCCCCACATCAGGAGGCCGTCCAACCCCCGGTGCGACAGCGCCCATTCGAAAAACGCCTCGGCCGCGCCGCGCTCGCCGCAGACGTCGAGCGCGTTCGCCATCAATACGTCCTCGCCTTCCTGGTCGATCGCGATGAACTCGCCGGTCGGCATCTGGTGCTGGGCGATCACCAGGACGCTCCGCGCATACGTTGCCTGCACCGCGTCCAGGTCGGAAAGGTTCGGGATGTCCTCGACGATGGCCGCCCTGGTGGCCCCGCCCAGAGGTGGAAGGTCGAAGTCGCCGAGCCTGATCTCGTCGTCGACCGCCGCGTACCGTCCCTCACCAATGCGCAGCACGTTGGTGCCGCGCACGTAGCTCAGCGTTTCGTTTTCGCGCGCGAAGAAATAGGCGATCACGCGACCGTTGCCGACGGGCGCGATTTGCCTAGCAGTGCGCCCGGCGCGCGCCCGGCGTTTCACCGGCCGGCGGCCTTCATCTCGGCGACGATCCGAGTCACGCCGTCCGCTTGCTCGATGTCCTCGATGGGCAGGGGCAAGGCGAGCCGCCAGTTGGGGAACTCGTCGATCGTTCCCGGGACGTTAGGTCTCTCGTGCACGCCAAGCGCATCCTCCATGGCAACCAGGACAATGCGCGGCCGTCCGCGCGCCAGATGGCGATAAGCCGCGACCGCAACATCGACCGGCGAGGTTTCGTCGGGAAGGTGCGTGAGGCTGACGAGCTTGTCGCGCAGGTGATGCAGGCGGTGCTCGGGTTCGCTGTGCGTCCAGATGCCGGCGATGGTCGGCAGGTCGTGCGTGCCGACCGCGGCGACCGCGTCACGCGGCCATCGTGCCGGATCGGAGCCTTCGAACCACACGAGGCGGTAGGACAGCGAGCCCTTCTTGCGCAGGTGCCTGCGCACCGGGGGCTCGACGAGGCCCAGGTCTTCGCCGATGACGAAGGCTTTCGCGCGCCGGCTTTCACTGGCCAGCAAGGAAAGGAGGATCGGCGCCGGGTACTTCACGTAGGCGCCCTCGGCAGCGGTCATTCCGTCGGGGATCCAGAAGAGCCGGAACAACCCCATCACGTGGTCGAGACGTATGCCTGCCGTGTGCCGTCCCGCGCTGCGGATCGCGTCGACGAACGGCTCCCATCGGGCGCGGCGCAGAAGCCACGGGTTGAATGGCGGCAGGCCCCAATCCTGGCCATCGCGGAAGAACTCGTCGGGCGGCGCTCCGACGCGCATGTGCGGCGCGACGTATTCGCGCCACCGCCACGAATCGAAGCCGTCGGATGCGAAACCCACAGGAACGTCGGTGATGAGACCGATCTCGCGCGAGGCGCGAGCCAGCTGACGGTCGACGTGGAACTGCAGCCACATGTGATACGCAACCCGGTTTCGATCAGGCTCGGCGGAGTCGTGCGGCCAGCTGCGCCAGGCCGGGCCGTGCCGCTCGCACCTCACGTTGAAGTTCGCGAAATTGCGCAGCGCTCTGCCCTGGACGCGCAGGTAGGAGTCGAGGCCCCTGGGTTCTGGAGCGATGCGAAAGACCTGCTCGAGCGCGCGCGTCTTCAGCTGGAACACACGGTCGTAGTCGATACGTCGCTCGCCGTTCAAGACTCGAGCTTCGTTGCGCGCGGGGGCTAGGTCGACATGTTCGGCACCGTCGACGTCTTCCACCCGCAGGTACACGATGTTGCGAAAGCGGCGCGTCGATGCGTAGTAGGGCGAAGGCTGGTACGGCAGCGTGGGCGTTTGCGCGCCCAACGGGTTGAGGAGGATGAGGGATGCTCCAGCCCTGCGCGACCAGCGCGCGAAGCGTCGAAGGTCGGCGAGGTCGCCGATGCCCCAGCTGTCGCGCGAGCGAAGCGCGTAAAGCTGAACGGCCCAGCCCCACGTGCGCTCGGGCGCCGGCCAGCACGGATCGTCGGGAAGTCGCGGCCCGCGCAGCCGGGGAGGGCGTTCCGTCGCCGCGCCCATCGCCTCGAGCATCGCGTACTCGACCTGCGGCGGCGTCTCGACGACATCCCCCTGCCACCCGTGATAGGCGGGCAGGATTCCCCAGCGGCGAGCTCGGTCGGAAATCAGGCCAGTGCGCGAAACGGTTCGGGTTGGTAGCCGGCGAGGACGACCTTCCAATCCGGCAGCGCCTGCATGACGGTCGGATCGTCCCGCACGAGCCATGAGAGGTGGCGCAGCGCGTGCTCGAGCACCGCGTCGACGCCGATCGACTTTGGCGCCGCCATCGCCTCACCGCGCGCGATCTCGGCGCGTCGTACGGGCGTGATCGTCAAAGAATCCGCGGGAAGCGCTGAGGGCCGCGCGACGACGGCGATGTAGGTGAGGATGATCCGGCCCTCCTCGTGCCTCCACGACGTGGAGTGGACGACGGCTGGGGTTAGCGGGTACCACTTCAAGACGTCCAGCACGACGTCTGCGGGCGTTGCCGAGGGAGGCAGGCCGACGCGCAGCGAATCGGCGTGCAGCGGCTTCATCCAGAAAAGGGCTCCGTCGCTGAGCCCGACCGGCAGGACCTCGAGCGTCTGGGCCGTGAAGCGAGGTGACCACGGCACAGAAGAGACCGGCGGACCGATGGTGTCGATCAGGGTCTGGATCGAGGGCTTACTTCTTCGCGCCATTGCCTTCTACGACGCGCCAGATGGCGCGGACCTGGGCCGGCGTGATCTCCTGCTGGTGCGCGGAGCGCCCATGCTCCTGGATGTTCGAGATGACCTCCGACCTCGAACCGCGGGTCGTCCACCCGCACCTGCAGGTGACTTCCATCAGCATGCCAAGAGCCTACCTTGTGAGGGCGTACCATGCCGCACATGGCGGTCGCCGAAGACCTCGAAGTCGCGTCCTTTCTAAAAGGGCAGCCCAAGAAGCTGTTCATCGGAGGCCGCTGGGTGGAGTCGGCGGGCGGCAAGACGTTTGCCACGCATGACCCGGCGACCGGCGATGTGCTTGCTGCCGTCGCCGAGGCAAACGCCGAGGACGTCGACCGCGCCGTCGCGGCGGCTCGCAAGTCATTCGACCGCGGCACGTGGAGAGAGCTGCCTCCCGCCGAACGGGCAAAGGTGTTGTGGAAGATCGGCGACATGATCGAGGAGCGGGCGACGGAGCTCGCCCAGCTCGAGACCCTCGACAACGGCATGCCGATCAACGACGCGCTCCTGTTCCATGCACCGCTGGCGGCCGCGACGTTTCGCTACTACGCGGGCTGGGTCACCAAGCTCGACGGCGCGACCCAGCAGGTCTCGTTTCCGGGCCAGTACCTGAGCTACACGCTGCGCGAGCCCGTGGGCGTGGTCGGGCAGATCATCCCGTGGAACTTCCCCCTCCTGATGGCCGCCTGGAAGTTGGCGCCTGCTCT
>Ga0209806_1000414_pt1 | contig 28995 bp, 25 predicted proteins | sample GraSoiAngelo_152_FD_186166 | JGI IMG/M metagenome (GOLD analysis project Ga0209806, IMG submission 186166) | Grasslands soil microbial communities from the Angelo Coastal Reserve, California, USA - 14_1009_12_30cm (SPAdes) (version 2) | ecosystem: Environmental > Terrestrial > Soil > Grasslands ... | reverse complement strand
CGGAACGGATAAGATTTGCCGCGGTGCTCGTCTTCGTCGGTGTTTGGATGTTCGTCGTTTATTTTCCGCTCGCCCACATGGTCTGGGGAATTGACGGATGGATGAACGGCGTTTGGAATCCGCGCGCCAAAGTTACCGCGATCGATTTTGCCGGCGGCACGGTGGTGCACATGTCCTCCGGATGGTCAGCACTCGTGCTTTGCGCTTTGCTCGGGCCGCGGCTTGGTTTTCGAAAAGAAATCATGGCGCCACACAGCATGGTGCTTTGCATGGTTGGAGCAGGAATGCTTTGGGTCGGTTGGTACGGCTTTAACGCAGGCAGCGCCCTCGGCGCGGATGGAATTGCGGCGAACGCATTCATGACTACAACGCTCGCGACTGCGATCGCATCGTTCACCTGGGCAATGTTGGAGTACGCATTGCGCGGTAAGGCGAGCGTGCTCGGATTTTGTTCCGGCGCCGTCGCCGGTTTGGTCGTGATTACCCCGGCCTGCGGCTACGTCGATCCAACCGGCGCCGTCATCATCGGAATCGCCGCGGGCGCGGTTCCATTTTTTGCTTGTACGAAATTAAAATCGTGGTTCTCCTACGACGACGCGCTCGACACGTTCGGCGTACACGCCGTCGGCGGGACGCTGGGATCATTTCTCACCGGCGTTCTGGCAACGGCGCGAGTGAACTCGAACCTCGTCGGAACCGTCGCCGCCCAAAACACGCTGGCGAACAAATTAGGCCACGTGCTTTGGCTTGAGCAACTGAAGGCGATCGGAATCACCATCGCGCTTGCGGTTGGTGCAAGCGCGATCATTGGCACCATTGTGAAAGTGTTCATCGGTTTGCGGATCGCTCCGGAAATTGAGCGACAAGGGCTCGATATCAACGAGCACGGCGAAGAAGGCTACATCGTTTCGGGATAGTGTTCCGAACGAAGCGTCGGTACAAAAAAAACGCGCGGCCTCTTGGCCGCGCGTTTCAAAACCTGATGTCGAGTTTAGTTTCCGCCAGTAGCTCCACTGTTGCTCTGGATCTGTTTCACCATCGCGTTGCCGCCCCGATCGATGTGGCCGGTTCCAGCGGTCGCGGCTGCACTGCTGCCGGTGGTATCGTCCACTTCCACCCAGCGCCCGCTCAAATTACTGCCAGTTTCTGCTGGCACGTAAACCATATGGGTGTGTTTCTTGACTTTGTTGGCGGCGTATTGGCCGGTCAATTTGAAGTTCTGGAGCGTCGGCTTGCCGCTGAACACTTTCATATTATTTAGCGACGCCTTGATCGTGCCGTTGACGAAAAGGAGCACTTCGTAATCGGTCACCGGAAGCTTGCCGATGCCGTAATGTCCGTTCTGGTCGGTCCTGACGATTCTCTCGCCACTCCCGTCGTTGCCTCGAAGGTGCACTTCGGCGCCCGCCACCGGCTGACCTTTGGCGTCTTTAACGTCGCCCTCTAATCTAGCTGGGCCGACTGGTTGCGCCGCCCAGGCGACCGCGGCTGAAATGAGGAACGTGGCAAAACAGATTTGGAGCGATTTGATAAACATAAGGCCGCAATGTTACACAACCGCGATCCATTGCGCAAGTGATGTCAGGTTTCCCCTGATAATTCGGGAATTCTTCTCTACTTCAGTGGAAGTTCGGCATGTCGGCGCCCTTGGACTGAAGCTGTCGCACCAGATTGTTTCCCTGATTGTTCAACCGTTCAGCCATTCCTGACGGCATCGGTTTTCCGTCATCCTCGACTTCCATCCATTGGCCAAGATGCGTACCGGTCTGCGAAGGGACCCACACATAATGTTTCCCTTTCGTGAACGGTTTGGCCGCGGCGCCGTTTTGCAGGTCGAAATTAAGCGACTGCGCTTCGCCGTTCTTCGTCCTGACATTACTAATCGAGGCTTTCGTCGCGCCCGCTATCAATAGGCTGACGCTATAAGTCCCAGTCTCCAATCCCGGGTAACTGTAATGGCCCTTCGAGTCCGTGTGCACCTTGCCAATTTTATTCGCATCGCTGCCTTGAATGCGAACCTCCGCACCTTGGACCGGCTGCCCCTTGGCGTCCTTGACCGTGCCATAGAGCGTGGCCATTGCGTTGGCGTGCAGGCGAGGTGAAACGAACAGTGAAAGCGCAATAACTGCGATAATGCGAGGGAGGGTTTTCATGCCGCCCAAAATACGACCTCGCCCGGCGTTTGTAAAACGCGATTCAGCTCGCCCGAATTGGTGCCGGCGGAGGGACTTGAACCCACACGATCTTGCGATCACTGGATTTTGAGTCCAGCGCGTCTGCCATTCCGCCACGCCGGCGTGTCGAAAGGGAGCGAAAGAATACGGAGTTCGCGCCCAAGCTCAAACGCTTCCGACCAGATCGAGCGGTTGCAAACTGCGCGGTGGCCCAAAAATTTCGCGCAAAATAATCGCGTCCCGCAAACCGGATGCCGATCCTAGCAACGCAGCGATGTCGATTCTTATTTCCGGCGACTTAGCGATACGTTGGGTAGCAAACGCGTAAGCTTCTACCGCCGTTTTAATCACTGGAAGCGGTTCGAGCGGCGGCTGGCCTTGCTGAACTTCGAAGGCGGACGCCTCGGCAACTTTCGGCGGAAAAGTTTTCGCCTCTCGCGTGGGCGGAATCTGACGTGGTAAGCGGATTTTGCGCTGCAACTCCGCAAACGGCGCAATCGGTGGTCGGACAGGAGCAACTGGCCGAGGTGGAATGTCGGTGCGTGGCGCGACCGGCGCTGGCGGCTTGGATGTAGTCGGCTGTCCGAGCGCTTCCAAAAATTTCCGAATGCGTTGTTCGTCTGTTTCATCGGCATCGCCCGAAAGCGGGCGAGACATTTGCGATGGGGGTGTCGATATTCGTCTTGTATCGCCTGGGCGCCTGCGGCCCTTGCTCGCAGCCCTGGTCAGGATTTGAAAGAAAATCGCGATCGCGATGAACAACAGGAAAAGCAGATTATCCAAATGCGCCGCTAGCATTGCTTTTACTTTCTATTTTCTTTAACTCGCGTCCGTCCGTGGTTTGTCCGTTCCCGCAATCGATTCACGCATCGACGTATCGGCCTGCACATTTTTCATCCGGTAATAATCCATGATGCCGAGATGACCCGCGCGAAACGCTTCCGCCATCGCCATCGGCACTTGCGCTTCTGCTTCGACGACCTTGGCGCGCATCTCCTGCGTCTTGGCCTTCATTTCCTGCTCCACTGCGACCGCAGCGGCGCGACGCACCTCCGCTTTTGCCTGGGCAATACGCTTGTCGGCATCCGCTTGTTCGCTCTGCAATTTCGCACCGATATTGTCGCCAACATCCACGTCGGCGATGTCGATGGAAAGAATTTCAAACGCCGTATTGCTGTCGAGTCCCTTCGCCAACACTGCTTTTGAAATGCGGTCCGGATTTTCCAGCACATCCTTGTAAGAATCAGCCGAGCCGATCGCGCTCACGATGCCTTCGCCCACGCGTGCGATGATCGTTTCCTCGGTCGCGCCGCCGACAAAACGATCGAGATGCGAGCGCACCGTCACGCGCGCTTTCACTTTCGCGCCAATTCCGTCCTTGGCCACACCGTCGATGGTCGTTCGGCCCATCGTCGGATTGGGCACGTCGATGACTTTCGGATTAATGCTCGTCCGCACCGCTTCCAGTACCGTTTTGCCTGTGCCCTTCGTGGCCAAATCGATTGCGCAGGCGCGATTGAAATCGAGCGAGATGCCGGCCTTGTCGGCCGCGATCAACGCGAGGATGACCTGAGTCACGTCGCCGCCCGCGAGGTAATGCGCTTCCAGCGGATCGCTCGGCACTTCAATGCCCGCTTTCACCGCGGTGATGCGATTGTCGACAATCAATCCGACCGGCACGCGTCGAAGGCGCATCCCGATCATTTTGCCCATGCCGACCGGCGCATTGGCGATGCGCGCCCGGAGCCAGATCCCGAAAAAGTTGAAAAGAACGATCGCGAAGACGAAACCGAAAACAGCGAGCACCGCGATTCCGACAAGATAAAGAGCGTCCATAGGTAGAGAAAGCTAGACAGGATTAACAAGATTCACACGATTTTTGTTCCTTAGAAATCCCATTTAATCCGGTTAATCCTGTCTTCTCGTCTGGTGCAGCTTTTCGTTGCAATCCGCGCGAGAAGGAATACGCATTGCGCGTTATGACGAGAACGAAGGTCGCAGTGGTGGGCGCTTCCGGTTACACCGGTGAAGAGCTGGTGCGTCTCTTGCTCGCGCATCCGCAGGTCGATCTTGTCGCGGCGACGTCGCGACAATTATCCGGCAAATCGCTGGCGGACGTGTTCCCGCGCTTCGCGCATCAGAAAACTGCGAACACGCTCAAATTTTCCGATCCCGACCCAAAAGAAATCGCGCGCGGGGCGAATCTTATCTTTCTCGCACTTCCGCACGGCCTCGCTGCCGAATTTGCGAAGCCACTTTTGTCGGCTGGCGCGCGCGTTATCGATCTTAGCGCGGATTTTCGGGTAAAGGACGCCGCTGTTTACCAGGAATTTTACGGTGACGATCATCCCGCGCCCGATTTGTTGGGCCAATCGGTTTACGGTTTGCCGGAGATTTACCGGGAAAAAATCCGGGAGGCGAAGCTGGTCGCCTGTCCAGGTTGTTATCCGACCAGCATTCTCATTCCGTTGCGACCGTTGATTCGCCGGAGAGCGATCGATCGTAAAACAATTTTGGCAGCAAGCATGAGTGGCGTCAGCGGCGCCGGTCGAAAAGTCGAACCGGATTATCTTTTTTCTGAATGCAACGAAAGCGTGCGGCCCTACGGCGTTCCGAAACATCGACATCTCTCCGAGATCGAACAGGAATTGTCGATTTTGGCCGGCGAAAAAATTGTGATTCAATTCACGCCGCATCTCGTTCCGGTAAATCGCGGAATCGTGACCACGATTTATTCCGATATCGCTGGGAATGTTGTGAAGATGGATCCGGCAGTGCTTTTTAATGGCGCCTACGGCGAGGAGCCGTTTGTTCGTTTGCTTGGCGAGGAGCGTCTGCCCGATACCAAAAACGTTGTCGGCACAAATTTCATCGACATCGCCTGGAAGATCGACAAGCGCACGCGTCGTCTCGTGGTCATGAGCGCGATCGATAACATCGTCAAAGGCGCGAGCGGCCAGGCTGTTCAATGCATGAATCTGATGCTCGGTTTCCCCGAGACCGCTGGGCTGATTTGAAAAATCCTTTTCGACAAATTTCCGGTTCGATGTGCGCGCCGCGCGGTTTCAAATGCGCCTCGGTTTTCTGCGACATCAAGAAGCTGGGAACGGGCAAAGGTTCAGAGAAGGGACAAAAGCGCGATCTCGCTTTGATCGTTTCCGATGTCCCGGCCGCGGTGGCGGGAGTATTTACAACGAACCAGATCTGCGCCGCGCCGGTGAAAGTGAGCCGAAGAGCTGCGGCGAAAGATTTCGCGCGTGGAATCGTCGTGAACTCCGGGAATGCAAATGCGGCAACCGGCCCGCGAGGCATGAGAGACGCGCGCAGCATGATCCAGCTCGCGGCAAAAGCCTTATCTATTAATGAGAACGACGTTCTTGTCTGCTCGACTGGCCGGATCGGCGTCGCGATGCCGATGAAAAACATTGAAGGTGGCATCCGCGCGTGCGCGACGCGTATCGCAAGATCTATATCGAACGCGCGACAGGTTGCCGAAGCAATCATGACGACTGACACGCGGCGCAAAGAAATCGCGGTCGAATTTAGGATCGGAAGATCGACAATCCGGATCGGCGGGGTTTGCAAAGGCGCCGGGATGATTCAGCCAGGAATGGCAACGATGCTTGGGTTCATTGCCAGCGACGCGGCGATTGAACCTGCGGCGCTGAAGCGCGCACTCAAGATCGCGGTTGAGCAAAGTTTCAATCGAATTACGGTCGACGGCGACATGAGCACGAATGATTCAGTCATCGCGCTCGCGAATGGACTCGCCGGGAATTCGAGATCCCAAATTCGGCGTTCGCAATTTCAGAATGCGCTGAATCATGTCTGTCTCGAGCTGGCGAAAATGATCGTGCGCGACGGCGAAGGGACCTCGCGATTTGTGGCGCTCCATCTTCGCGGTGCGCGCAATGATCGCGAAGCGGGATCTGCTGCGCGGGCGATTGCCAACAGTTCGCTCGTGCGGACGAGCTGGGGCGGCGGCGATCCGAACTGGGGCCGTATTCTCTGCGCGCTCGGATATTCCAAGGCAGGCGTCGATGAAAGGATTGTCGATGTTGGTTACGCCCAACCCGGCAGCCACAAAATTGTTTTTGCATTTCGGCGTGGTCGTCCGACAAATGTCGCCTTGAAAACGCTGGCGAGAATTACTTCCGCACCCGAGTTCGATTTGCACGTCAATCTCCACCGCGGCCGCGGTGAGTTCGTGCTTTACGCGGCGGACCTGACTGAAGATTACGTCGCGTTCAACAAGGGCGACATCACTGATCCCGCGACGCTAGGCGGCTGAAATGGCAAAAATTAATGTAACCTGTTTCAACCCTCGCATGCCGCTTCGCGACTTCCTCTCGCTGGCCAGGGAGAGGATTGAGGTGAGGGCCGCGTAATTTCGACTGGAAATGGAAGAATTTATTTCGAAAGCGGCGACGTTGGTCGAAGCGCTGCCTTACATCCAGCGTTTCCGCAGCCAGATCTTCGTCGTGAAGTACGGCGGCAGTTTTATGGACTCGCCCGATCCGGAAGAGCGGCATCGCGTCGCGCGGGATCTGGTTTTTCTTGAAGCGGTCGGAATCAATCCAGTAGTGGTGCACGGCGGTGGCAAAGCGATCACGCGGGCGTTGGAGGAAGCGGGCGTGAAATCTGAATTCCTGCGCGGCTATCGCGTGACCGACGCCGCGAGTGCGGAAATCGTCGATCGTGTTTTATCACGCGAAATTAATCCCGACATTGTGAAGGCGATCCAGGATTTCGGCGGGAAGGCACGTGGTTTCGCCGGCCCGGATATTTTCCGGTGTCGAAAATTTTCGGCAAAAGATGAAAAGAATGGAGATGTCGATCTTGGATTCGTCGGCCAAGTTTGTGACGTCAACGTGGAGCCGCTCCGGGAGTGCATTCGACGAAGTGTGACGCCAGTGATTAGTCCCACCGCGCTCGGCGACAGCGGCAAAATTTACAACTGCAACGCCGACATCGCGGCGGCAAAAACCGCGATTGCGTTAAAGGCGCGCCGTTTGGTGTTCATGAGCGATGTGCCCGGGTTGCTCCGCGATCCACAAAATGACGCGAGTTTGTTAACTCACTTGGCAGTGGGTGAAGTGCCGCAATTGCGAAAGGCCGGCGTGATCGGTGAAGGAATGATTCCAAAAGTGGACAGCGCGCTGGCTGCGATTGAAAGCGGCGTTGAAAAAGTGCAGTTCGTCGACGGAAGAATTCCGCATTCAGTGTTGCTCGAAATTTTCACCGACGCGGGAGTCGGGACCGAAGTCGTGTTATGAGGATTGAAGAAAACGTTCAACGGTCCGAGCCGGACGGGCATTTAACGGCCGACGTCCAACGCTCAAATGCAGAGCATGTGCGTGAAGCGTTTGAGAAGTTTGTTGTTCCATCATATTCGCGATTCGATTTGGTCTTGGAGCGCGGCGAGGGGAGTTACGTTTGGGACGTCGACGGGAAGCGCTACCTCGACCTCGCTGCCGGAATCGCAGTCTGCTCGTTAGGCCATGCCCATCCCGAGATGACCAAAGCCCTGACCGAGCAATCGCAAAAGCTGATCCATGTCTCCAATCTATATTATAATGAGTTCCAGGGGTGGCTGGCGAAACGGATTGTCGACCTTATCGCGCCGGGGCGAGTCTTTTTCTGCAACAGCGGCGCGGAAGCGAACGAAGGCCTGTTCAAGCTGGCCCGGAAATTCGGACACGATGACGTCCGCTACGAAATCATTACTACGGTCGACTCGTTTCATGGGCGGACGCTGGCTGGGATTGCAGCGACCGGACAGGAAAAAGTGAAAAAAGGTTTCGGCCCGGCAGTTGAGGGATTCAAGCAGGTGCCGTTTAACGACCTTGAAGCGATGCGCGGCGCGATCACACCACAAACAGCTGCGATTTTGGTTGAACCGGTGCAGGGCGAAAGCGGAATCACTATTGCGACGCCGGAATATTTGGTTGGACTGAGAAAACTTTGCGACGAGCGCAAGTTGCTCTTGTTGTTCGACGAAGTTCAGGCCGGCCATTTTCGCACTGGAAAATTCCAAAGCTGGCAGCGCATCCTCGAAAACGAACATGTTGACCTTGTCCCGGAGGCGGTTTCGATGGCGAAGTCTTTGGGAGGCGGATTTCCGATGGGCGCATTTTGGGTGCGGGAGAAATTCGCCAACATTCTTTCGCCCGGCACACATGCGAGTACGTTTGGCGGCACACCGCTGGCCTGCGCGGTTGCTTTAAAGATTTTCGAAGTAATTGAGCGCGAGAATCTGGCCGAAAACGCCCGCGAGATCGGGGATTTCCTTTTGCGCGAATTACAAGGACTTCAGCAACGATTTCCGAAACTGGTGAAGGCCGCTCGCGGGCTCGGTTTAATGATCGGGATTGAATTTCAGCCGCAGTTCAAGGCCACTGATATTGTGAAGGAACTGCACGAGCGAAATGTCCTCACCGTGCCGGCGGGTAATTCGGTGATTCGATTATTGCCGGCTCTGAATTTGCGAAAGAGCGAAGCGGAGGAAGGTTTGCGCGCGATCGAGGAAGTCATTCTCGATCTTGCGAAAAACTCCTAGCCACAGATGAACACAAATGTTCACAGATTCAGATCGAGTTTGTTTATGCTGCCATCTGTGTTTCATCCGTGTGAATCTGTAGCGAGAAAATGAAACATTTGCTTAGCATCGAGCAGCTTTCGCGGGGGGAGATCGAGCGGATTTTGCGCCAGACAGCTGAGCTCAAAACAAATCGCGGCAAAATTTCGGCGCAGCCACTGGCCGGACAAACCTGGGCCCTGATTTTCTCCAAACCTTCTACCCGAACGCGTGTTTCTTTTGATGTCGGAATTCGCGAGCTCGGCGGCGAGACGATTTACTTGAACGCGGCGGACGCGCAGCTTGGTCGGGGCGAATTGATCAAGGACACCGCGCGCGTGCTGGCGCGAATGATTCACGGCGCAGTCATTCGGACCTACGCCCAGAGCGACATCGAGGAGTTCGCCGAGTTTTCAGGTGTGCCGACGATCAACGCGCTGACCGACGACGAGCACCCGTGCCAAATCCTGGGCGACATCTTCACGATCATCGAAAAACGCGGTAAGATCGACAAAACGGTGCTCGCGTATGTTGGCGACGGCATTTCAAATACCGCGCGGTCGTGGCTTTTCGCGGCGGGGAAACTCGATTTTGAATTGCGGATCGCGTCGCACAAAAAATATCAGCCGAAAAAGAAATTGCTCGAACGGGCGGGCGGCCGGGTGACGTGCACGGACGATGTCGCCGCTGCAGCGCGCGATGCCGACGTGCTTTACACCGACATCTGGGTGTCGATGGGGAAAGAAGCGGAGGAAGCACGTCGCGAAGCCGAGCTCGGACCGTATTGGATCAACGATTCAGTTGTGAAGTTGGCCAAGCCGGACGCGCTGGTGATGCACTGCTTACCGGCGCACCGCGGACAGGAAATCGATGAGAAGACTTTTGAAAACCATGCTCAAACGATTTTTGATCAAGCGGAGAATCGATTGCATGTGCAGAAAGCCATTCTGGTTCAGCTAGCAAAGTGACGCGGTTGATCCCGGATTGCGGTGCGGCATTCGCTTGCACGTCGTACAGACACTGTAGATGACCGGTTCATCGCTGGCAGCTCTGCCCGCTTTGATGACCCGCCCGCATAAAGCGCACACGGTCCCGCCGCCCTCCTTTTTCGCGGCGTTCCGCTTTGCCGGCCGATCTCCCCTCTTTCGCTGGCGTGGCATCGAGACGGAATCGTCCATCGACGACCGAATGGATGGAAAAATTCTAGGACTTTTTGAGCACTTCGGATAAACCGTTCGCGGCCAAAATTTTCGGCGGCAGGAAAACTTTCTAAGTGGCTAAGATTTTAGGCACGCGAAGGATTTGGTGCTCGGGGCGGGACTTGAACCCGCATGCCTTTCGGCATACGCCCCTCAAACGTACGTGTCTGCCATTCCACCACCCGAGCGCGTCCGGCAAATTTAATCAGGAACGCAGGAAAGCAAGAAACCGAGGCAAAGGAAAGCAGCCTGAATTTCCCTAGATTTCTGGTTTCCAGATTTAATCTGCGCAAATCTGCGTAATCTGTGGATGAATGCCTGGCGAAGACTGGATCAAACTCGATCTTCACATCCACACCCTCGACGATCCAAAGGACGTAATCGATTATTCGGCGCATCAACTTCTCAAGCGCGCGAAAGAGCTCGGCTTCGGAGTGCTCGCGATCACGTTGCATGACGCGGTGTTCGATCGCGCGGAAGTTTTCGCTGACGCTGCGGCATTGGGAATTTTGCTGATCCCGGCGGCGGAAGTGCGTTTGCAAGGCGCGGATGCGATTTTGCTGAACGTAACCGCAGCCGAGGTTGCGGGATTAAAAAATTTTGACGACCTCCGTCAGCTTCGCGCCGGCCGCGGATTGTCGATCTTCACCATCGCGCCACATCCGTTTTACGTGCTTGGTGGTTCGATCGGCGAACGTCTTCTCGACGAGATCGATTGTTTTGACGCGATCGAGCTCTGTCACTTTCACAAAGGATTGCTCAACCCAAATCGGCGCGCGGCGAAAGTGGCCGCCCAATTTGGCAAACCGTTGATCGCCACTTCCGACGCGCACCAATTGCATGCTTTCGGGCGTCATTACACGAGCATTCTGCGCCCGAGTGGATTGACGGTCGAGAACGTTTTTGCCGCTTTGCGAGGGGGTTCACTCCGCCTAACGAGCCCGCCGGCGTCGATTGTTGATCTTGCCAGCGCGATTTACTGGATCTTCCTCGCACATCCGTTCAAGCTCCGACAAACGCAACGCCGGGGCGGAACGCCTGCGACACATTCTCACACGTCCAGCCTTGAATCCAAATCACAAACGTGACAGACGTTAAGCGATGAGAATTCTGCTGGTCGTTTTCCTAGCATTCGCGTTCGTCGTTGGTGGCTGCCAAACGCCTGAGAAAAAAAAGGAAAAACTCAAGCAGGCCGAACTCAAGAAAAAAGCCAAAGCAGATCTCCGCGAGGAGAGCAGCGATGTCGATTTTCAGGCGTTCCTTGGCCGCCTTCGCAAAGCCGTGGCGAAACGTGATGTGGAGACGCTCAAATCGATGATGACGGATGATTTCGGTTACAAACTCGAGCCGCCCATGTCCGGTCCCGGTGTTTTTCAATATTGGGAGCAGGAAAACCTCTGGCCCGAGTTGGACGGCATTGTGTCGGAGCGATTTGTCAAGAAAGGCGCTTTCATGGTCTCGCCGCCGCAATTTGCCGATCCGTCGCTCAATTACGACGGCTACCGGATCGGGATCGCACGGGTCAGGGGAAGTTGGAAGTTTGCCTACTTCGTTAACGGCTGACGCGAAACCTAGCTTTTTTGGTTTTGCCGCATCGACCGCCGTTTGTGTTCGTGCGAAATTTATTGCGGCAAACAGGCCGCGGCGGGTTCAAGTGGTGTTGAACACGCTCCCGACAGCGCGTTGAACAAACATCACTGAGTAGTCGCGGGTGCTGGCGGTCGCGCTTGCTCCAAGTCGTAGATCGCGCCCCAAGTTCCTGAAGCGGCGAGTGTTGCGGTTTTCTCCCACGGGCGCGTGCTCGATGCGTAATTCGTTTTCTCTTCGCCTCCCCAAAAAATGTAGCGCACGTGAAGAGTTCGGGAGAGGTCGCGCCAGTTCGGGGCGCCTTGCATCAGTTTGGTGAGCAGTTCGTTCGTTTTTCCGTATTCGTCGAATCCCTGCGTCCAAAGATGACCTGGATATCCCATCACCACTTTTCGACCGTCGAGGAGCAGTGGGTGATTATAGGTCGGCCAGGCCGCGAAACGCGCCTCGAGCGGCATTTTGCGAACGGCGAAGCCGACCGCATCCACTTCCCCGCGATTGGCGAAACCGAAACCGTCTTTACCCGCGGCCAGACCGCCAAACAAACTCACGAACCCGGAAGCAAAAAGCGCAAAGCAAACCACCGCCCGAATCGGCAGCTCCCATTGTGCAATTAATTGCCTCCACAAAAACGGGAGCACAATGAAGTAAGCCCAAATTCCTATTTTTAAATTGTCCCAAATCCACGGCGCGGTCTTGATCGAGAAAAAGAAAATGAAGATAGCGGTCGCGGCGAAAATGAACGCAACTTCTTCCGGCAACTTTTCTTTCCCACCAAATCCGCCTTTTACAGTACGGGCTGCACACCACGCAAGCAGGATCAACGCGAGGAAAATTACAACCGCCCACCTCCAGCTGAATGCATGTCTCCCGATGCGCCAGCAGGCCAACACAAATGCGCCTAACCCGATTGCAATCGCCGCTGACAATCCGAATCGCTTCGCTTCGCGCGATTGATACAACTGCCACGCGATAAGCCCGATCAGAGTGAGAGCCAACGGAACGAGGATTCCAAAATTGAAGAACCAGAATCGAAAGAACGGCATTTTGAACTCGCCCTCGTTCTGGGCCCATCCCGGATGAAATTCGAGAACGGAACCCGCCTGAAAATGATCGCTGATGAGCCAGACAAAAAACGTGGCTGGAATTAAAGCGCTTAGAACAAGTGTGAGGACATGTCCTCGGATTTGGGGATCGCCCGCGACGAAGAGACAAACTAGGACAATGCTGAGCGCCATGAAGGTGTGGAGATGAAAGAGCGGCATTGATGCATAAAGCGAAAGCTCAACCCAAAACGGAAGCGGGCCGCTGCGATGTCGATCTTCTTTACTCCGAAAATATTTTTCGCGCCAGTGCCAGAGCAAAACTAAACCGGCCGGAAGCGCGTAGAGCAACCCACGCTGGGTCACGAACATGGTCAGCGGAATACTTTTCCACGCGATGTTGTTGACGTCCTGATAATCGACGAATTTAAAATTGCGCAGAAACTGAAAACCGGCGAGGCCGCCATTGAAAAGAAAACCCGCGATCGCAAAACCGCCGCCCCAGCGATAGAACGCGTAGAACGTAGCTACGGACGCGAGCAGACCGACCCAGACCAGGCCCCGAATCAGATCGACATTTGCCTTCAGCAGCAGCGCGTTGAAGAAATCGATCCCAGCCGGGTAACGAAGATGATTGCTGACCACGTAGATCGGATTGGATGGCCAAAGCCGGACGCCGTTGGCGAAAAAGTTGATGTGAGTGACGTGAAGACCGAGATCGCCCAGGTTCACCGGCGATTGAATTTTGAGTTCAGTTCCGTCGACAAAAAGCAGCCAGCAAAATGAACGGACCGCGAAAATGGTGAAGAAGCCGGCCAAAATCCAGAAAGGCAGATTGCGATATTTCGATGCTTCGGATCTGTCGCGATCTAAAGCGTTGGTCCGCGACTTCGGATCCGATGTTCTAAGATATGCTAAGAGAGCGAACGCCGCGGCTAAGATAAGAGCGGCAAATGCGACCGGCGTGCTCAACCCGCCGGTAAGCATCCCGATTAACAGTCCACTAATCGTGGCGAAGTTTACGAAAGTTAAGCCGCCAGAGAGCCATTTCATTTCGCTGGACTTGGACTCGGCGTCGGGGCTGGAACCGCTCCGGTGAAATCCGGCCATTGTCCCGGAAAGAAACTCTTGAATATCCGCGCGCTGAAATACGCCTTGGACGGATCCTGATAAGGCCGAATCGTTACCGGGAAGGTGTAGTAAGAATCGTGAAGTTTTGCTTCGACCGCGGTGATCTTGTCCTGCTGCACGAGGAGAAAATCGCCATCCACTTTGTCCGGCATGTTGTTCTTCTCGTAATAGCCGACGCGGCCGAAATCGTCGAGCATCCATGGCAACGGATAAGGGCTCGCGCGAATAATGTGACCAACCAGCTGATAAGCGCGCGGATCGGAGTGGGCCAGTTGGAGCACCGGATCGGTGAATTTGTAAATGTCGTTATAAGTCTGGACATAGACGTACGGCTCGGTGTCGGTGGTGCAGCGGAAATAATTCAGCCAGATGCAGTGCCCGAGCGACCAGCAAATCAGAATGCTCGCGAGAAGTTTTATCATCTCCGGACTTCTCAACGTCACCAACAGCAACGCAGTCCCGAGAATCAGCGCATACGGCCACATATGATCGTACGTCGCCGACCATTTGTTTGTTTGCGCATAATAAACTGTGTAGGCGAGCAAACCGAAAAGCAGGAGCGCGCACCATCGGTAGGTAACGGCAGCAAATCGCAGAGGCGCAGTTGGAACAAGCGCGCCAAAAATAAACAGGAACGGCCAGATGAAACTGATGATGCACCACGGCGTTTTGTATTTGACGATGCTGTAAGCGATCAGCGTCCCGACGCTGTAAATGGCGAGATAGCGCAGACTCATCGCCTTGAATCGCAATGCGAAAATGCACAGAAGCAGACCGGCTAAAACGGGCAGCTCATAATGACTGATGAGCGCGAGCCAATAATACCATGGCTTCTCGTGCCCGTGGCCTTCGCTCCCGGTTCGGAACCACGGCAAATACGCCTGGTAAAGACCTTTGATTCCGTTCCAGTGAAAGAATGTCCCCGAATAAAAGAACACGATCAGTACGATGCCGGTCCCGATCACGACGGCAAGATCGACATAGTTCCAGCTTTGCGTTGCCGGACGAGGGTCGTCGAGCTTGCTGAAATAATTTGATACGTAACAAACACCGGCCGCGATCGCGGCGCAGCCGATGTGAAGAATGTAGGTCTCCTTCGACAGAATCATTCCGGTCACGCCCATGCCGGCGCACCAAAGATAATTTGCGGTCCCGGATTTCCAGAGTCCGAACAGCCCGTAAAAAAACAGCATCGTGAAAAGCACAAGCCAGACTTCGTGAATGGAGTAGCGCCCGTAAAAAACAAAACCGGGCGAGAGCGCCATCGCCAAGGCAGCGAGTCGGCTGACGGTTTGGCCGACGAACGGTTCGAATTTTAAAGTTAGCCAGACGCAACTGATGCTGACGAGCACGACCGGCAATCGCAGCGCCCAAAGATTGCGGCCGAACAATGTCTGCGAAAGCAAGAGCACGTAAAAATGAAGCGGGCCATGATAATTGGTCGGATCGTATTTGTAGAAGCTGGTCTTGACCATTTGATCGACAAACCAGCCGTTGATGCCCTCGTCGAAATGCGGCGGCTTCATTCCGAGCAAAAAGAATCGAAGAAACGCGGCCAGACCGATGATGAGCCACGGCATCCATTCGCTTGCGGCGAGGGCGTTTTTCCAGCGTTCCATATAGTCGCCGAGAAGCGGAAAATCCGCTAGCGCACCAGCTTCGGCGCTGCTAGCTCTTGCTGTGCGAATTCTCGTGACCGGCGGCTGCGGCTTCATCGGGAGCAATTTTATTCGCTATATTTTGCAACATTACAAGCCGACCTCGGTCACAAATGTGGACGCGCTCACTTATGCCGGCAACCTCGCCAATCTCGACGGCGTGGTCGAGGAACATGGCGAGCGCTACGAGTTTTTCAAAGCCGACATCGCCAATGCCGATGCGATGGACGCGCTCACCCTCGAGCATCAGTTTTTTGCCATCGTCAATTTCGCGGCCGAATCGCACGTCGACCGCAGCATCAACTCACCTGAGAATTTCATTCACACCAACGTCATCGGCACGAGCGTCCTCCTCAATTCCGCGCGCAAACACGGCATCCAGCGTTTCGTCCAAATTTCGACCGATGAGGTTTACGGTTCGTTAGGCAAGACCGGGAACTTCACCGAAAAATCTCCGCTCGATCCGAGCTCGCCGTATTCTTCCAGCAAAGCCGGCGCTGATCTTCTCGCGCTCGCGCATCATAAAACTTACGGCCAGGAAGTCATTATAACGCGCTGTTCGAACAATTACGGGCCGTATCAATTCCCGGAAAAATTAATTCCGCTCATGATCATCAAAGCGTTGCGCGATGAGCCGCTGCCGGTTTACGGCGACGGTATGAACGTCCGCGACTGGATCCACGTTCAGGACCATTGCGCCGGCGTTGTGGCCGCGCTGTTCGAGGGAAAACCGGGCGCCGTTTACAATTTCGGCGGCAGCAACGAAATGGCGAACCTCGACTTGGTGAAAATGATTTTGAAGCAGTTAAGCAAACCGGAAAGTTTGATTTCGTTCGTGAAAGATCGCCTCGGGCACGATCGGCGTTACGCCATCGATTCGTCATTTGCGCAGCGGGAATTGAAATGGAAACCGCGCCAGGATTTTAAGGAAGGACTCGAGAGCACGATTCAGTGGTACATCGACAATCAGGCGTGGTGGCAACCATTGCTCGAGCGCGCCGGACGTTACTGAGCGATGCAAATTCTAATCTTGGGCGCTGGCGGCCGCCTCGGCGGTGCGCTCACGCGCGAGTATCGAGAAAAATTCGACGTCGTCGGATTGAATCACCCGCAGGTTGACCTCGCGAGGCCGGAGCAAGTCCGAGATAAACTTTCGCCAGTTGCGTTCGACCTACTGATCAACTGCGCCGCGATGACAAATGTCGATCTTTGCGAATCGCAGCGAGAGCAAGCTTTTGCGATCAATGCGGAAGCGCCAAGGCTTCTCGTGCAAATTTGCAGCGAGAAGAAGGCAAAGTTAATTCACTTCAGCACCGATTACGTTTTCGACGGCGAGAAAGGCCAACCGTACGTCGAAACCGATCGCGCCAAGCCGATAAGCGTTTATGGCGAGTCGAAACGGGCAGGGGAAGAAAATGTTTTGGCGATGCAAGATCGACATCTCGTCGTCCGCGTTTCGTGGGTTTTCGGTCCTGACCGGCCGAGCTTCCTTGACGCGATAATCAAGCGTGCGCGAGAAAAAGAAGAGATCGACGCCGTCGCCGACAAGTTTTCGACGCCGACCTACACCCGCGACATCGCCGTGATGCTTTCTCGCTTCTTCGATGTCGATGTTGCCGGCGGCATCTTACATTTTGCCAACAGTGGCCAATGCAGTTGGCAGGAATATGCCCAGCACGCGCTCGATTGCTGCCACGCGTCAGGCGTTCGGCTTAAAGCAAAAACCGTCGACGCATTGAAACTAGCCGACATGAAAAATTGGATCGCGCGGCGGCCGGTTTACTCGGTCCTCTCCACGGCGAAGTACGCCAAGCTCGCCGGTGTTACACCTCGCCCTTGGCGAGACGCCGTGGCTGATTATATTGAGCGCTCGTATTCGAAGAGATGAAAACCCGCATATTGACTTTCACATTGTCGATCTTTCTCTGCGTGGCCGCGCGCGCGGAATTAAAATGGGAACAGAGCACCATCGATCTGCACCCGTCGGTCAGCGACAAGACAGCAGTCGCGCATTTCAAATATCAAAACACCGGCACGACTCCCGTGCATTTTAAATCGGTGAAGGCGTCGTGCGGTTGCACGACAACGCAAACCCAAAAGGAAATGGTGAATCCCGGTGAAAAGGGCGAAATCGTTGCGACGTTTACTATTGGCGATCGCACCGGCCAACAAATAAAGACTGTCACGGTGCAGACGGACGATCCGAATCCCGCGCAAGCCACAAGCATTCTCACTCTCAAGGCGACAATCCCGCAGTCGCTTGATATCAAACCGGCATTTGTTTACTGGCAGAGTGGCGAAGAGCTGAAGCCGAAGAAAATCTCGATCAAAGCGACGAAAGATTTTCCGGCGAAAAACATTACCGTGAAATCGAACAGCCAGAATTTTGAATCGAAAGTGGAACCCGGCAGCGCGTCAGGGGAATGGACGATTGAAGTCACGCCCAAAGACACAAGTCATCCATTCGGGACGGCGTTGTTGGTTCAAACTGATTACCCGAAAGAAGCGCCGAAATCGTTTTACGTGAATTTGCAGGTCACGAATCCGCCTGGAGCCCCGCCGGCGCTAAAGCCAAATGCTCCCAACGCGCCAGCAGTTAAAGCTGCCACTCCCCCGGCAATTCCGAAGGCGTCGCCGTCCGCCGGCGTGGAACGCTGATAGGTGAAATTGCGCGCAGTTCGAGAAGGGCTGCTCCTCGTCGTGCTCGCTTGTTTGCCAGCGATCGGCGAAGGAATTTATTTTCGCGACAAAATTTCCTGGCAATCATCGATTCCCGCCTCGGAATTAGTCACGGTCGATCAAGCACGCGCGTGGGGCGATGGTGCGATCTGGATCGACGCCCGGCCGGACGAGGAATTTGCGCGCGATCATGTTCCCGGCGCGTTTTCATTGAATGAAGACCACTGGAATGAACTGCTGCCGCAATTTCTGCCAAACTGGTCGCCCGAGAAGAAGGTCGTCGTCTATTGCAGCGCCGAAAGCTGCAACGCCGCCCGCGATGTCGCAAAACGATTGCGCGACGAAGCGCAGCTCAAAAATGTTTTCGTTTTGCAAGGCGGCTGGGAAGAATGGCTGAAGAAGAGCCGATGAACGAAACCTTCCCGCCCGACCCCCACCTCAATCCTCTCAACGCTCCACCCTGGCCGCGACCCCATGGGAGGAAGACGCGAAGCGGCAGGTGAGGGTTATATGAAATTCTTCTGGCGTATTGTCGACCTCATCGTCGGTGGCATTTTTGTTTACGCCGGCGTAGTTAAGGTCCTCGACCCGGTTCAGTTCGCGAATGACATCGACAATTACAAAACCTTGCCGTGGTTCGTTAGTGTGCGGCTCGCAGTTTATCTGCCGTGGCTGGAAATCTTTTGCGGCCTCGCGCTCATCTTCCGATTTCTTTACCGCGGTGGTTTGTCGATCTTAACCGTGTTAATCGCAGTTTTCATCGGCGTGACAATCGCCGCGAAAATGCGCGGCCTCGATATCACCTGCGGTTGTTTCGGGCACGCCAGCAAAAATTGGAACTTCAGCACGCATCTGGTTCTTGATCTGTTGATTCTTCTAGCGGCGGTCGTGTTATTTTCGCGTGTCCGCCGAACTGAAACATCCTAGCGTCGCCGGCTTCATGCGAAGAGCGATTTCTTGTCAGGTGTTGCTAGTCGGGCTTCTGTTCGCCGCTGTCGGCCAGCCAGCATCAGCTGGCGATCGTAAAGAGTGGGTCAAGCTGACTGACTGCCGCTATGTCGATGGTCCGGACAATGACGGCGACAGTTTCCGAGTTCGCAGCGGCGACAAAGAATTTACCGCGCGCCTTTACTACGTCGACGCGCCCGAGACCAATCTCCGGCAGGGCGACCGCACGCGCGATCAAAGCCTGCATTTCGGCATTACGTTGGATGAAACGATGAACGCTGGTGAAAAAGCCAAAAAGCGCGTGCAAGAACTTTTGCAAAAGCCTTTTCTGATCTGGACGCGTTGGGCGACGGCAGGAGGACGCGGCCGTGAGAGCCGATATTATGTGATCGTTGAAGTCGACGGGAAAAGTCTCGGTGAGATTTTGGTAAATGAAGGATTGGCGCGGGTGAAAGGCGTCGCGCCTAATTTACCTAGCGGCGAGCACGCGAAGGCATACATGGAACGATTGGACGATTTGGAAAGCGCAGCGCATGAAAAGCGACTCGGTGCGTGGACAACATCCACGAGCCAAAAGCCAGAGGTTAGCCCGACCGCACAGCAATCTCCGTAATCTGTAGACGGCAGCAGCATTGAGCGCCGTTGAGATTTGACGCGCGCATTTTGGTCGCGCTGCGAACATTTATCGGGGAACACAGTTCGTTCCGTACCGTGAAATGGTCGCTGGACATTCTGAAAGGGAAATGGCTGGGGCATCCGTTGCACCCGATTCTGGTGCATGTGCCGATGGCGATGTGGCCCGGTGCGCTCATCTTCGATTTGCTTTCGAAATGGCAAATCGGCGGCAACGCCATGGTGCGCCTTTCCTTTTACGCGATCGCGTTCGGCCTGATCGCGTCGTTGCTGGCGGTGCCGACCGGTTTAGTTGATTGGACCGGAATCAAAAAAGAAAAACCGGCGTGGAAGATCGGTTTGTATCATTTAGCGCTGAACGTGGTCGTTACCGCGCTCTTTGCGATCAATCTCGGTCTGCGCCTCCAGGATTTTCGTGATGCATCAATCGTGGCGACGGCGCCGCTGACATTGTCGATCTTGGGAACGGCAATATTGATTGTCTCCGCCTATTTGGGTGGACGAATGACTTACCACTACGGCATCAGCGTCGCACGGATGTCGAAAGATGAATGGCGCGAGATCGCGCAAGCCGGAGGCGCCAATCTCCCACCGGAGTAAGATCGAGAAGTTGAAAGATTTCCTCGAAGGCAAACCGCTTCGGCATCCGATCCATCCGATGCTGGTTCATTTCCCGATCGGACTTTTGCTTCTCAGCTTTTTGATCGACCTGGCCAGTCTTGCCTTCCCGTCGGTGCCGAATCTCGTGCGCGATTCGTTCTACGCGATGCTGCTTGGACTGATCATGGCTCTCGTCGCGGCCGTGCCGGGTTTGGTCGATTACACCGACATTCGCAGCGATCATCCGGGCAAACCGACTGCTACCGCGCACATGATTCTCAATTTCATGGTTGTCGTCGTTTATGGAATCAATTTGGGCGTGCGTTCGTCTTCACTTCTCGATCCAAAAATTTCCATGGGCCCGTTGATTTTGTCTCTCATCGGCGTCGGGCTTCTCTCCGCGTCCGGGTATCTCGGCGGCCGTCTCGTTTACGATCAAGGCATCGCGGTCGGCCGGCATAAACGACACATGCCGACGCCGCGGGACACGATCCACCTGACCACGCCCATTCCCGGTGCAGAAGGCGTCTTTGTTCCAATCATGGCCGCTCAACGGCTTTGCGAGCGCGAGACTTTACGCGTAGCAATCAGCGCTCAGATCATAACCATCGTCAAGATTGACAATCAACTTTTCGCCTTTCAGGAATTCTGCACCCACCGCTTCGGTCCGCTTTCCGAAGGCAGCTTCGACGGATTCAACGTCCGATGCCCGTGGCACAACTCCTGTTTCGACGTGCGCACCGGAAAAGTCACCCACGGCCCGGCAAAAGTGGACCTGAAAATCTTTGAAGTGGAAATGCGCGAAGGCAAAGTCGGCATCCTCCTGCCGCGGCAAACGAAATCGGCATGATCCGGAAACTGAAATCCGGTTACCGTTTGTATTCGCGAAAGAAAAATCCGAAGACGGGAAAACGCCGAAACCTCGGCACGTTTAAAAGCAAAGCCGCCGCCAAGAAACACGAAAAAGCAGTGCAGTATTTCAAAAGGCGTTGAGAGCGAAATCCGAAAAAGCGGCGCTTGGTTTTCGGGTGAAATCGGGATGGGCGGCCGCGGTTCTGCTGAGTGGCTCGGCTCGTTCGCCACGCGTCTGCCACAGTTTTGCGATCGATTTGTGCGACCCAAAAATTCCTGCAACACGACAGCCTTACCATGCCGCGATGGGTAAATTGGAGACAAATGCCGGGAGGGTGAGAGCCCGGTTGCAAATTGTCCGCCGCATTACAAAACAATCGGTTATGAAAGTTCTCGCCGATTGTCGCGCGAAAAACCTCAAGGTTCGCGGTGCAGGGCTCGTGGTCGGCAGCCAGATTGATCCGGAGTCGATTGCAAATCCGCACATTCGCGCCCACGCGCTCGAGGGACAATTATTCCCGACAACGCTTGTCGATGCTTTGCGTGCAAAACGGGTCCGCTCGGTGGTTCTCACCGAGCGCGATGCCTACGAGGAAGCAGCGGCTCGGCTAAGGAAATCAATTGGCGAAGTTCGACGTGTGATCCAAAATCTTGGACAGTCTGTTGAAGGACCATGGCGCGCCGAGCAGAAGCTCGCCGCTCTCGCTGCGTGGCTCGCCCTGAGTCGATGATGTGAAGGTTCGTCCAGCAACAAACGCAGATCGCGATGCGATCTGGAAAATTTTTCATGAAGTGGTCGCCTCAGGCGACACGTATCCGCTCGATCCGAACATTTCTCGCAAGGATGCGCTGGCCTATTGGTTTCAACCTGCCGCACACGCTTACGTTGCAGAACTTGACGGCTTAAAGCCGTCAAGTTTTCACAGCGGCGAGATCGTGGGGAGTTACACGTTGCACTCGAATCAATCGGGCGGCGGCGGACACGTGGCGAATGCCGCGTTCATTGTACCGAAAGACGCGCGCGGGCAGGGGATTGGCCGTGCAATGGGCGAGCATTGCTTGAACGAAGCGCGCCGGCTCGGATTTCGCGCGATGCAATTCAATTTCGTCGTGTCGACCAACGAATCGGCGGTCAAACTTTGGCAAAGTCTCGGAATGAAAATCATCGGCACGTTACCGGGCGCGTTTCGGCATCCCGAAAAAGGGTACGTCGATGTTTATGTCATGTTTCAGTCGTTTGAGCAGGCCTAACGAACTTTCATTTGAAAATTCGGAAGTTCGGCCGATTTGCTTAGCGTGACCGAGCGATGCAGACCGTGATCCAAGTGATCGCGACCGGGCGCGGATCGTTGCGCAGTCAGATCACGCGAGATCCGCAGTTGGAGAAGAAATTTGGCTTTATCAAAGCCTGGTCCAAACAACCGGGCCGTCCGCACGGTTGGGCGAAAATCCATAGTGCGCGAGATCTTCATGGCGCCATTAATCTGGAATGGCACGGCCGGAGTAACACGCTGATTTGCCGCGTGGTGACCAAGCTCGGGCACAAACCGAACTCAATCATTGGCGATTTCATCGATTATCTCCTCGCGCGCCATCAAAGCCGCATCCTCGCCATTCACATCATGCGGCGACCACGACAAAGCGAGTAAGCCGGGAGCCAGTAAGTCGTTGCCCTACTAGAGTGTTTGCGCTGTAATGGGCGGCTGCTTCAATGAAAGCGGCTGCTCCTGAGCAAAGCGTCAATACTGGCATTGGCGGCGTTGCGTTTGTTACCACTCAGTGGAGCGTCGTTTTAACCGCGCAAGGGCAGTCGCCGGCCGCGGATGAAGCCCTGGAAAAACTTTGTCGCACTTATTGGTGGCCGCTTTACGGATTCGTTAGGCGCAATGGCTACAATCCGGAAGAAGCGCAGGATCTGACCCAGGGGTTTTTCGCGCTGCTTCTGGAGCGGCGCGATTTGGACGTGGTCCGTAAGGAGAAAGGCCGCCTGCGGTCGTATCTGCTGGTTTCGCTCAAGAATTTCGTAGCGAAGGCGAAACGTCGCGAAATGGCAGTGAAACGCGGAGAAGGCCGGGCGCTTGTCCCGCTGGATGAATTGCTCGCGCGCGAGCGCGCTGATCTCGAACCGGCAGATACGCTAACCGCGGACCGAATCTACGAGCGGCGGTGGGCCTTGACGTTGTTAGAACAAGTGCTCGCACGTTTGGAATCGGAGTATCGAACCGCGGGCAACGCCAAGCTGTTTGATCACCTGAAGGAATTGCTCTCGGATGAACCTGACCGAAAATCTCAGGCCGACATCGCGGCTGAATTGGGCATGACCGAAAACGCGGTGAAGCAAGCCTTTCATCGATTGCGTCAGCGTTATCGAGAATTGTTGTGTGACGAAATCGCGCAAACTGTCGCCGTGCCCGGCGACGTCGAGGATGAGTTGCGACATTTCATTTCGGTGCTCCAGACGTAACCCGCGAAAGAATTTGGAGCAGTACACGTAGAGATTACTGACCGATTGAGCACGGCGACGGATAAAGTTGAGAGAGTTTGCGCAAAATGCGGGGCGACCGTCTTTGCCGATGCCCCCCATGGATTTTGCAGCGTGTGTCTGTTTCGGACAGGGCTTGGATCTCTTCATGACGAAAGCGCCGATTCGGAGGAACCAAGCCGAATACAGATGCAATTCGGCGACTACGATTTGCTGGAAGAGATCGGGCGCGGTGGACAAGGCGTGGTTTATCGGGCGCGGCAAAAGAGTTTAAATCGCACGGTTGCACTGAAAGTTATTGGTCTGGGCCAATGGTCTAGCACGCCACATTTGAGGCGTTTTCGGCACGAGGCTGAGGCCGCAGCGAGTCTAGAGCATCCGCAGATTGTTCCCATTTACGAAATCGGCGAGCGCGACGGCTCTTGCTACTTCAGCATGAAATTCATCGAAGGCGGCCAGCTTGATGCAGTCCTTAGACGAGAGCCGATGTCGATCCGGCGTGGGGCGGAGTTACTCGTAAAAGTTGCGCGCACGGTTCAATTTGCGCACGAACGCGGAATTTTGCATCGCGATATCAAGCCGGGAAATATTTTGCTGGATCGACATGGTGAACCGCATTTGACCGACTTCGGATTGGCGCGCCTGATCGAACAGGAAAGCACGGTTACTAATTCGTTCGATGTTCTCGGAACACCGAGCTACATGGCGCCGGAGCAAGCCGCGGGTCGGACCAAAGAGCTGACCGCAGCAGCAGATGTTTACGCGCTCGGCGCCGTTTTTTATCAAATGCTCACCAGTCAGCCGCCTTTTGCTGGAGGGACGACCTACGAAACCATTCGACTGGTTTTGGAAACCGAGCCGCGAAGTCCCCGGCTTTGGAATCCGAAAGTCGATGTCGATCTTGCCACGATTTGTTTGAAGTGTCTCGAGAAGGATCCCGAGCGTCGTTATTCTTCCGCTCTCGCGCTGGCCGAAGATCTCGAACGCTGGCTGCGGCACGAGCCGATTCGGGCACGACGCAGCGGGATTTTCACGCGAAGCCGAAAATGGATTCGGCGAAATCCGGTGGCCGCCGTCTTGGTACCGTCGCTCGCCGCGCTTGCTGGCGTAGTAGGTGTGATGGTTTGGAATAGCGAATCAAACCGTCCACCGTCGGCGGGAATCGCCGTGCTACCATTCGAAAACCTGAGCGATGCTAAGGAGAACGTGTTCCTGGCTGATGGCATGCAGGACGATATCCTCACGAAGCTTGCCAAAGTGGCCAACCTCAAAGTCATCAGCCGCACAAGCGTAATGGGTTATCGAGGGGAGCGAAATTTGCGGAAGATCGGGCGCGCACTAAATGTCTCTCACGTGCTAGAGGGAAGCTTACGCAGGAGCGCGGGCCGGATCCATTTAAACACCCAGTTAATCGACACACGCACCGACACGCACATTTGGGCTGAGCAATACGATCGTGAGTTGAACGACATATTCGCAATCCAAAGCGAGATTGCCCAAAAAGTCGCTGAGCAGCTTCACGCCAAAGTTTCTTCTGCCGCAAAATCGGCGATTGAGCGTGCGCCCACGGCCGACATTGCAGCTTTCGATCTCTACACTCGCGCCAAGAATCTTTTCCTGGCCGCTACCAATAGCAATAGCGGAAAAGAAGATTTGCTCGAGGCCGCTGATCTATTGAACCAGGCGCTCGCACGAGACCCTTCTTATTTCGAAGCTTATTGCCAACTCGGCGGAATTCATGATTTGCTTTACATCCTCGGCCACGACCACAGCCCTCGCCGTCTTGGTCTGGCTGAGGCTGCGGTCGATGCAGCGCTTCGTCTCCGGCCCGCTGCTGGTGAGGCACACCTCGCGCGCGCTGCGAATCTTTACAGTGGGTATCTGAATTACGACGAAGCGCTGAAAGAGCTCGAACTGGCGCGCAAGAGTTTGCCTAACGACTCCCGCGTCTCAGAGCTCGTCGGTTTGATCAAGAACCGGAGGGGCAACTTTGAAGAAGGCTTGATCGAACTGGAACGCGCGATGGAGCTGGACCCGCGCAACGTTTATAGATTGGAACAGATCGCGGGGAGCTATTGGTTCTTGCGGCGTTATCCGGAAGCAAGAGTGGCCTTCGATCGCGCGCTAGCGATTGAGCCAAATAATATCCAGATAAGAATGTACTGGGCAAAAATAGACCTCGCTTGGAAAGGCGATACTCGTGCGGTGCATGAAGTGATTGACTCGCTCCGGGAAAACAACCCGCGTGCAATCCACCAGGTTGCCGACAGTTGGGTTGATTGCGCGTTGGCTGATCGCGATCCCGCAGCCGCAAAGGCCGCGTTGATCGCGGCCGGCGAAAACACGCCATTCAATGACAACGCGGTGCATTTCAGTCGCTCGTTCGTCGAAGGCTGGATCGCACGACTGGAAAAGAATGAGCTCAAGGCGCGTGCCGCGTTTGAATCAGCCCGGGCAGAGCAGGAGAAAATTGTGCAAGCGCAACCAGACTATGCGCCTCCGCTGTGCGTCCTCGGGGTGATCGACGCTGCTCTGGGTAGAAAACAAGAGGCACTAAGCGAATGCCGCCGCGCGGTCGAGCTTCTGCCAGCGCAGAAAGATGCATTCAACGGGCCGCTGATGATTCAATGGTTTGCGATCAGCGCGGCGTGGGTTGGCGAGAAGGATCTCGCGCTTGAACAGCTTGCCAAGGTCGTGAGCTACCCGAGTTCCCTCAGCTACGGCAATTTGAAGCTGCTCCCGTTTTGGGATCCACTGCGGGGCGATCCGCGCTTCGAAAAAATCGTCGCCTCTCTCGCGCCGAAATAAGTAAATCGTCGAGGGACGGCCTCCGAGCCGTCCAAAACTGGATCGCGCACAAAGATACGGGCGATTGGTAGTGTGTTCGCTCGAACGAACGCATTACCGTGGCGATTGACCCCAATCGCCTTGCTCGAAATATAGAACGCCGGCGGTTCGGTGAACCGCGCCCATCTACTCATTTTTCCGCATAACCTCGCGCCAGCTTTGGGACAGTACACCTGTGAACGGCCACACGATTTTTCAACCGAACAAAAAATATGAAGAAACGGAAAAACAATTCCTCAGGTGCTTGGGCGCTTCGAATCACCCTCTCGGTCCTTCTGGTATTGGTCTCGACGATCCTGCTGGTTTCGAGCTTCAAGGCCGCGCCGCCGCCGAGCATCTCACTAGGCGGCTCCAGCGCGACAACCTCGACGACATCAGGCGCCAGGATCTATGTGACTACAACTACGCAGAAGATCGGCGGCATCGGCACCGGCGGCTGTTCGTTGCAAGAGGCCATATACTCGTCCGTCCTCCACAACAGCTTGGACGGTGGCGCGCATGGCGTCGCGATTGACGCAACCGATCCCGACCATTTCATCACCACCGAATGCGTGATGGGCACCGGCAATGGGGATACCATCGTCCTGCCCACCCGCGGAGTGTTCTCCCTAGACAGCTACTTGGACGGCGATGCTCACAACCCCTACGGGCCCACAGCGACTCCGATTATCTTTTCCACCATGACCATCGAAGGCAGTGGGGCAACTCTTCAGTGGACGGGAGGCAGCGCGAACGTGCGTTTGTTTGCCGTTGGTCCTGCTTCGATAACGATTAATCAATCTCCCCTAAACACGACGGTCTCAGGCACGGGCGGGCTGACGTTGCGCAATGTTTATATCAAAGGCTTTCATGTGAAAGGCGGCGATGGCGGCGGCGGCGGCGGCGGCGGCGGCATGGGCGCGGGTGGCGCCATTTATGTTCAGAACGGCACTCTCATAGTCGAGAACAGCACGTTTGACAGTAACAGCGCGGTCGGCGGCAATGGCGATATGAGCAGCACCGGCGGCGGAGGAGGAGGAGGAATTTCGGGCAATGGCGGACAGAATCCAGACACTCCCAGCGGCGGCGGCGGCGGCGGCGGCGGCGGAGCGAAGGGCGGCGGCGGGAAGTCCACGATCCTTGCAGACGGTACTAACGGCGGCGGCGGTGGCGGGACTGTCTTTTCTGGTAGCGACGGGAGATCCACTCCCGATGATGGTGGCTCGGGCGGCTATCTATGCGGCGGCGGCGGCGGCGGCTTCAATAGCAACGGTCATAACGGAGGCTGCTCTGGCGGCGGCGGCGGCGGTGGCGGCAGTAAGAATTCGTGTTTTGGCAACGCTGATGGCGGCACTGGTGGTTACGGCGGGGGCGGGGGCGGGGGCGCCGGCAATGGTGGTAATGGCGGCTTCGGCGGTGGTGGTGGCGGCGGAAATGGTGACGGTTGCGGCGGCAATGGCGGTCGCGGCGGCTTTGGTGGTGGTGGTGGGTATGGTCAAAGCGTGAGCGGGCCTGGTCCCGGCCCCGGTGGTGGCTTCGGTGGGAATGGCAGCGACGGCGGCGGTGGCGGCGGCGGAGCCCTCGGCGGCGCCATTTTCAACGACAGCGGCAGACTGACCATCCATAATAGTACCTTCTACAACAATTCCGTGGCTCGGGGGGTAGGTGCAAACAATGGCGGCGACGCGGGCGGCGCAATCTTTTCGTACTACGGCCCAACGGACATCGAGGATTGCACGATCAGTGGCAATCAGGCCACGGGATCGGGCGGAGGCGTTGTGGTCGTTGGGGTGTACTACCCTCACATTCTTACGCTCAACAACACCATCATTGCTAACAATGGCGCAAACGAATGTTCCGTCATTGGATACCCGTTCACAGGCGCCGGCAACCTGATCATGCAAAACGGCTCGGGCAGCGCATGTCCCGGTGTGGTGACGAACGTCGATCCACAATTGCAAGCATTGCAGCCTGCCAGTACTAACGGCGGCCTAACACCGACCATGGCGATTCCTTTGTATAGTTCCGCGATGGGCGTGGCTGATGCCGGAACATCGATCGCATACGACCAGCGATATGCCAACCGCCCCCAACCAGACAAATCGCCGCGCAATGGCTACGACATCGGCGCCTTTGAAGTCTGCCGGCGTTTCGTCGGGCCCAGTCTCGAAGCCGGCCCGTGCGGTTACACTATCATCAACCCGCCCACGACCACCTTAACCATGCAAGTCTCGCCCGTCTCGCGCTCTGGAAGTTACGGAACAACCGATCCGGCCCCGGGAACTCACGACGAGGATGTTAATAGCGTGGTTGTTATAACGGCGACGCCGAATAGGGGCTACCACTTCATCGATTGGACCGGAAACGTGGCCGACCCTACCGCCCGTTCAACCACGGTAACGATGAACCAGTCGCAGACCGTCACCGCAAACTTTGGCATCGGGGCGCCTTCACCGACACCTACTCCAACTCCGACGCCTACACCCACCCCAACGCCCACACCAACCCCGGGTCCGGCTGTAATGCTGAGCCCGACTCCGGGATCTACCTTTACTTCGTCAAGCGTCACTTTCCAATGGAGTGCGGGAAGTGCTAATGCTTATGTT
>Ga0209806_1000410_pt1 | contig 29221 bp, 22 predicted proteins | sample GraSoiAngelo_152_FD_186166 | JGI IMG/M metagenome (GOLD analysis project Ga0209806, IMG submission 186166) | Grasslands soil microbial communities from the Angelo Coastal Reserve, California, USA - 14_1009_12_30cm (SPAdes) (version 2) | ecosystem: Environmental > Terrestrial > Soil > Grasslands ... | reverse complement strand
TTGGGCGTTTTGTATGGATGACGTGAAGATCGTCGAGTCCGGCACATCGGCGGAATGGCGTCCGTGGGAGCCGCCGATGTGGCTCATCGCGCTCGGTCTCTGCGCGGCACTGCTCGTGGGCCTCGTGCAATCGGGCAACGTACGCGATCCGCGCCTCGGGAACGAGGCGAGCCCGTCGCCGTGCGTGCCGACGGTGGTCACGCAAGCAGCTGGCACGAGCTACACGTGGACCTTCTGCCCGGAGCGCTAGGGCAGCAGGCGGACGAAGACCTCGCTCGCCAGCAGGCGGCCTCGCGCGGTGAGCCTCGCGGAACGACCCTTCAGCTGGACGAGGTGAACCTGCTCGACCTCGCGCAAGGCACCGCGCACACGCGCCGCGGCGAGGTCCCCGAAGCGCGCGGCGTAGCGGCCCAGATCGAGACCTGAATCGAGTCGCAGCGCGAGCATCGCAGCCTCGCTCGGCGGATCGGAGTCGTCGTCCACCGCGCGCGGGCTCCCGGATTCGATACGCGAGATGTACGCCCGCAGGTCGACTGGGTTCGCCGAGCGCGCGCCTGCCAGGTGGGTGTGCGCGCCGGCGCCGACGCCGAGCCAATCCCGGTCGCGCCAGTACCCGAGGTTGTGGAGCGAACGCTTTCCGGGCCGTGCCCAGTTCGCGATCTCGTAGTGACGGTAGCCGGCGTGACCAAGGGAGCGCTCCGCCACCCGGTACATGCGGGCGATACCGGCGTCGTCGGGCTGCGCCGCGGAGGCCGCGCGACGCCAGCGCTCCAGGACCGGCCAGCCGCCCCCAGGCCAATTCGGGATGGAGCCGTCCGGGTCGAGCCGCAGTTCGAGCGGGTAGCAGGAGAGGTGGTCGGGGCCGAGAGCCGTGGCGATGCCGAGGTCGCGCTCCCAGCCCGCGATCGTCTGGCCCGGCCAGCCGAAGATGAGATCGAGGTTGACATCGAGGCCCGCGGCGCGAGCGACTTCGAACGCGCTGAGGCTGTCGTCCGGCTGATGGGTCCGCCCGAGCGCCCGCAGGCCGGCCGGGTCGAAGCTCTGCGCGCCGAGCGAGAGGCGCGTAAGCCCGAGCGCGAGCCAGGCCTCGAGTCGCGCGCGGTCCAGGGTCGCGGGATTCGCCTCGAGCGTCACCTCGCGCGGGCGAAGCACGAAAGCGGAGCGCAGCGCGTCGCCGAGGCGCGCGATCTCCTCGGGCTCGAGCAGACTCGGCGTGCCGCCGCCGAAGAAGAGGGTGCGCACGCGCGGATGGCCGAGGAGCTCGCCCTCTCGCACGATCTCACTGCTGAGCGTCTCCATGTAGCGGTCGCGGAGCGCCGTCGTGGCGGGCGCGGTCGCGAAGTCGCAGTACGGGCAACGCGACGCGCAGAACGGAATGTGCACGTAAAGACCGATCCCGCGTATCACCGCATCACCCCAAGCGGACTTGGCAGCTCGGCATCGGACGAGAGCTCGGCGGTACGCCCGAGATCGATGAGCCATTCGCGGGATTCGTAGACGAACGCGAGAAGGTGGCTCGGTCGCCAATCGCTCTCGGTCACGATCCGCTCGTCGCCAAAATCCGGAAGGAGCAGGACGTAGGCCGTGGCGCGGTCCACGACACGCGCACCGGAGACGCCGAACCCGCCCACCCGCTCCGCGCCGCCGAGCGCGGTGATGATAGAAACGCGGAGCGGCGCCACGACCTCGGCGAGGCGCGCGTCCTCGTCGGACGGCGCGACGCCCGCCGCATGCTGGAGCGCCACGGCGGAGCGTGCCGCGTAGAGCCCCTCGAGCAGGCCCCGCGTCTCGCGCGAGAGCTTTTCCCACATCGCGGCGCCGTCGTTTTCGGACACGGCACGGAGGAAAGTCGACGCCGCGATCTGCGTCGGGTGCTCGAACTGGATCCTCGGTGCCTTCACGTGTCGTCGCCGATCCGGAGGACCGCGAGGAAGGCCTCCTGCGGGATCTCCACCGATCCCACCATCTTCATCCGCTTCTTGCCTTCCTTCTGCTTCTCGAGCAGCTTCCGCTTGCGGGTGATGTCGCCGCCGTAGCACTTCGCGAGAACGTCTTTTCGTTTTGCCTTGACGGTCTCGCTGGCAATGACCTTCCCGCCGATCGCCGCCTGTATGCGGACGTCGAACATCTGCTTCGGAATGAGGCCACGCAGCTTGTTCACGAGCACGCGGCCCGACTGTTGAGCCCGCTCGCGGTGCGTGATGATCGAGAGCGCGTCCACGAGCGTGCCCGAGACGAGGATGTCGAGGCGCACGAGGTCCGCCGGCCGATACTCCGCGAACTCGTAATCGAGCGAGGCGTAACCGCGGGAGCTCGACTTCAGCTGGTCGTAGAAGTCGACGATGACCTCGGAGAGCGCCATGTCGTATTTGAGCATCGCCCGCGTCGGATCGACGTAGCTCATGTCGACGAGCGACGCGCGCTTGGTCTGCGCGAGCTCCATCACCGGACCCACGTGTGTGGTCGGCACGATGACCGTGACTTTCATCCAGGGCTCGCGGATCTCGACGATCGTCCCCGGGTCGGGCAGGAGCGCCGGGTTGTCGATCGGGACCTCGGCGCCCTTCTGCGTGATCACGCGGTACTCGACGGACGGCGACGTGGCGATGAGGTCGAGGTCGTACTCGCGCTCAAGACGCTCCTGCACGATCTCGAGGTGGAGCAGGCCGAGGAACCCGGCGCGGAATCCGAAGCCGAGGGCCTGCGAGGTCTCCGGCTCGTAGATAAGGGACGCGTCGTTCAGCCGGAGCTTCTCCATGGCGTCCTTGAGCAGCGGGTAGTCCTGGGCGTTGGAGGGATAGAAGCCGGCAAAGACCATCGGCTTCGCGGGCCGGTAGCCGGGGAGAGGCGCCCTGGCGGGGCGGGCCGCGAGCGTGAGCGTGTCGCCGACGCGACAGTCCGCGACCGCTTTGAGGCCGGTCGCGACATATCCGGTCTCGCCCGTCTCGAGCCGAGCGATGGGCCGGGGGTCGGGCACGAAGACGCCGAGCTCGAGCAGCTCGCTCTCGCGCTCGGTCGCCATGAGGCGGATGCGGTCATGCGAGGCGAGCGAGCCGTCGACCACGCGGACATGCGCGACGACGCCCTTGTACGCGTCGTAGTGCGAGTCGAAGATGAGCGCGCGGAGCGGCGCGGCCACGTCGCCCACCGGCGGGGGCACCCGCTCGACGATCGCATCAAGGAGTTCGTTCACGCCGGCCCCCGTCTTGCCCGAAACGAGGAGGATCTCGTCGTCGCGGAAGCCGAGCGTGGTCCGCAGCTCCTCCCGGACGACATCGATGTCGATGTTCGGTAGGTCGATCTTGTTGATGACCGGGATGACCTCGAGGCCCTGCTCGACCGCGAGGTAGGCGTTCGCGAGGGTCTGCGCCTCGATGCCCTGGGACGCGTCGACGAGCAGCACGGCGCCCTCGCACGCGGCGAGCGAGCGACTGACCTCGTAGGTGAAGTCGACGTGGCCCGGGGTGTCGATGAGGTTGAGCTCATGCTCGCGCCAGGCCATGCGCACCGCGCGCGCCTTGATCGTGATCCCGTGCTCGCGCTCGAGCTCCATCGAGTCGAGCAGCTGATCGCGCATCTCGCGGAGCGGCACGGTGCCCGTCGTTTCGAGCAAGCGGTCGGAGAGCGTCGTCTTGCCGTGGTCGACGTGCGCGATGACGCTGAAGTTTCGGATCTGCGCGAGCTCGGCCATCTATGCCAAGGCTATGGGGTACTCCCGCCGCCCGTGCTCACCCCGGAACGGCGGCGGGTCTAGGGCGCAGTCGCGTCCGGACGACAGCGAGGATCTCCTGCAGCTCGCCAATCCGGAGGAGGTACGCGGCGGCGAGGTAGACAGCTCCGCCGACACCCGCGGCGAGGATCGTCTGCAGCAAGAGCGTGAGCTTGGGTGGGTCCTTGACGAGGTCGAACGGCAGGTTCGTCACATTGATGAAGCCGAACATGGCCACGCCCATGAGAAGGCTCGCGCAGACCTGCTTCAGCGTCGAGACGCCGAGACCGACGAGCCGCAGGCGAGCGCGCGAGGCGAGCAAGGTGAAGAGGAGAACCGCCTCAAGCAGGGTCGCGATCGAATTCGCGAGCGCGAGCCCATTGATAAACAGCGTCGGCGCGAGCGTCACGCTCAGCACGATGTTCGCGCCGATCGAGATGAGGGTGAGGGCGAGCGGCGTCGTGGTGTCCCGCGAGGCGAAGTACACGCGCGCGAGGATCTGCACGAGGGCGTGCCCGGCGAGGCCGAGCGAGTAGAAGAGGAAGGCGGCCTGCGTCAGTTCGCGCGCCTCGGGACCGAAGCTTCCGTACTGGAACAGGAGGTTCACGATCGGCCGGCGCAGCACGATCATCACGATCGCCGTCGGCAGGGTGAGGAAGAGGATCCAGCGGATGGCCTGCTGCACCGCGTCGCGCATGCGGCCGACCTGCCCGAGCGACGCGTAGTGGGAAAGCGTCGGGAAGACGGCGGCGCTGATCGCGATGGAGAAGACCCCGAGCGGCAGGAGCAGCAGCTGGTTCGCGTACACGAGCGCGGTCAGTGAGCCCTCGGGCATCCCCGAGGCGAGGTACGTGTCGACGAAGAAGACGATTTGCACCGCACCGAGCGCGAGCGTGCGCGGGCCGGCCAGGCGCATCACGTCGCGCACACCGGAGTGCGAGAGATCCAGAGAGAACGAGTAGCGCGTTCGACGGAACGTGAGCTCGGGGAGCTGGACGAGCCACATCACGAGCGCGCCGACGACGACCCCGATCGCGACGGCATGGATGCCGAGGAACGGGTATCCGAACTGGGTGAACAGGATGATCACGAGGTTGTAGACGAGTGGCGCTGTCGCGCTCGATAGAAACTGCCGGTACGAGTTGAGGATGCCGGTCGTGAGCGACGACAGTCCCATGAAGATCGGCGAGAGCAGCATCAAACGCGTGAGGTCGACCGTGAGCGCTATCTGCCTGGGGTCCCGGAACGGAGCGACGAAGGTCGGTACGACATAGGGCGCGGCCACCCACATCACGATCGAGAACCCCACGAGCAGGAGCAGCACGGCATTCATAACGCTCGAAGCGACGTGCCACGCCTCCTGCTCGCGTTCCCGTGCGAGGTAGCTCGTGAACACCGGAATGAAGGCGGACGCGAGCGCGCCTGCGACCACCAGGCCGAAGATGGCGTCGGGGATTTTGAACGCGGCCCAGAACGCGTCGAGCTCCGGGGTCTCGCCGAAGTGCGCGCCGATGACGGAGAGGCGCAGCCAGCCGAGGATCCGGCTCGCTACGAGGGTGACGATCATGATCGCGGAGGCCCGCGCGATCGACATCGGCAAGACCGTTGATATTGAGGCATCGGGTATCGTTCGCACGTATGCCGGCAAAGAAGCGCAAGCGCTCGGCCCTCAAACGCATCCGTCAGACGCAGCGGCGCACGTCCATGCGGACGATCGGCCGCTCCGCGGCGCGGACGGCCGTGCGGACCGCCCGCGAGGTCATCGCCAAGGGCGGCGAGGCCGCATCCGAGGTCATCTCGGCGGCGGCGAGCGCGCTGGACAAAGCCGCCAAGCGGGGCTCGATCCACAAGAACAGTGCGCGCCGGCGGCGGAGCAGGATCGCGAAAGCGGCGACGAAGGCGAAGAAGAAAACCTAGCCGCCGAGCTCCTGCTCGATCTTGTCGAGGTGCTCCTTGCGGTGGATCGCGCGGGACAGGTTGAACGGGGGTCCTCCGGTGGCCCGGATCTTCGCCAGCATCGCATCGCTCAGCGCCTTCACTTTTCCGTCCGCCTCCTCGGCAAGCCGGAGCGCCAGGTCTGCCGCGTCACGCGGGCGAAGCGCGAGGCAAAGGGGTTTGGCCGACTCGTTCACCGCTTCCGTGTTCTCCGGCTCGTAGGCCGAAGGGGGAACGCCGCGTGCCCACTTGTCGAGCCAGTAGATCGCTCGCGCATCCCAGAAGCCGATGTGCGCGAGGACTGCAGCGATCGTCCAACCCGCGGGCATCGGCCGACTCAGATCAGCGTCGTTGAGCCGGCTTACGAGCGCGCGAAGTCTCGCGCGCTCTGCGTCAGTTTCGACATCGTGACTGCGATCCTGCTTCTCCATGAACGAGTCCAGAGATTAGGGGAGTACCGACAGAGAGGACGCGTGCGGGTGGCACGGGGAGCGGGTTGCGCGCGAGCCGCTCACCGGCCGCGTCGCGGGTGGCTGAGGACGTCACGGGCGGAGCGGACCGGTAGGCGAGCGCGCGACCCGCTCCTCGGGACAGGACCCGCACGCGTCTGCGCGGTTTAGGCGCTAGATCGGGACGAAGTAGGTCTCGCAGGCAAGCTCGACGAGCTCGGGCGTGAGCTCGGCCGGCTTCAGGAGGAAGCGCGAGGCGGCACCCAGGTGTTGCATCAGGTCCCTGGGGTGACACGAGCGGAGCGGGATGTTCCGCTCGCGGGCGTACGCGGCGATCCATTCGGCGGCTTTCGGATAGAACGTGATCTTCTGCGTCTCGCAGACGCGACGCAGGATCTCGGAGAACTCCTGCTCCGTCGGCGGCTTGACCTCGATCTTGTACTGGATGCGCCGCAGGAAGGCTTCGTCCACGAGCGAGGACGGCGTGCGGTTCGTCGCGAAGACGAGGAGCACGTCGAACGGCACCTCGATCTTCCGGCCGTCGGAGAGCGTCAGGAAATCGACGTCGCGGTCGAGCGGGACGATCCAGCGGTTGAGGAGCATTTCCGGCGAGGCGCGCTGACGGCCGAAGTCGTCGATGAGCAGCACGCCGCCGCTCGCCTTCATCTGAAATGGAGCCTCGTGGACCTTCGAGTTCTCGTCGAACGTGAGATCGAGATCTTCGAGCGTGAGCTCGCCACCGACCTCGACGAACGGACGCGCGATCGGCACCCAGCGGCGGTCGAATCGCGCATCGAGGGCGACCAGGGGACGGTGCCGCGAGGGGTCGAAGACTCGGATGATCTGCTGACCAACGAGGATCGCGTACGGCAGAACGATGCTGCCGCGCAGCATCGTGGCGAGGGTCTCGGCGATCGATGACTTCCCGGTGCCGGGAGGCCCGAAGAGAAAAATCGACCGCCCGCTGTTGATCGCCGGGCCGAGCTGCCGGAGAGTCTTCTCGGGGAGCACCAGGTGCTTCAGTGCTTTGCGAATCTCCTCGAAGGTGACCTGCATGCTGCCGATGGACTGCGCACGAACGCGATTCACGTACGCGGGCAGCGGAACCGGCGCTGCGCCTACATAGCCGTTCTTGCCGAACGCTTCGCGCGCGCGCTCCTGGCCTTTCGCCGAGATGACATAGATGTACGTCGCCGCGGCCATACCCGAGCTGCCCTTGACCTCGACGAGGTGCTCGCTCTTGAGGAACTCGAGGATGGCCTGGAGGATCTTCGGGAGCGGCAGGCAGATCGTGTCGGCGAGATCGGCCGCCGTGGCCTGCCCCTTCTGGTAGAGGATCTTGAGGACGAGGTCAGAGATGAATGCCTGGGTGAGCCCCGTCTCCTCAATGGCCACCGGTGCGATGGGGGCGGGAGCCTCCGCGGATGACGTCGCGGCCGGCGCCATTTGGGGCACGCGCTCTAGCAATGCCATTTATTACTCACTCCCGCTCGTCTGTTTGGCGTCCGCGTGAGTTTAGGGGCGACCGGTCTCCCCTTTATGGGGGGAAATCGTTTCAATCAGTAACGGGCGATGCGGTAGCCGTGACGGTCCCCACTACCATTGGATTGCCTAATCCATCTGGAGCGGGGAAACCACCACCGGGGCGAACCTGCGCACGCAGGAGGGGCGCTAAGCACGCCGCCCGAGCCCGACAGCTAACCTCGCAGGCTCCGCGTGATCACGGCGGAGGTCTCGCGATGTCCGGACTCCTCGAGCGAATCTTCTTCTACCAGTGCGCCTGCTGCGAGCGATCGGTGCCATTCGGGCGCTACCTGGACGGCGCGTACTACTGCCTCGAATGCTCTCGTGGCGAGCACCGCCACGCCGGCTGGGGCAGCAAGACCGCTTAGAGCGCGGCCTCCTGCCGCGCGACCGTACCCGCTGATCCATCGACGGTCACCTGCTCGCCCGTCGCGATGCGACCAGTAGCGTCAGGCACACCGACGACGGCGGGGATCCCGTACTCGCGCGCGACGACCGCGCCGTGCGACATCATCCCGCCCATCTCCATGACAAGCGCGCCGGCCGTGAGGAAGAGCGGCGTCCAACCCGGATCGGTCGAGGGGGCGACGAGCACCTCGCCGGGCTCGAGCCGGGCGCCAACCGGCGAACGAATCACGCGCGCGATCCCACGTGCGATGCCCGGTGAGGCCGGAGTTCCGCGGATCGCCGCGTCCGTCGCAGGAGCGAGCTCGGTCTCGGCATCCGTCCCATCGGAGAGCAGGACGCGGGGAATGTGGCGACGCGTGAGCTCGCGGCGGTAGAGCCCGCGGCGCTCGACCACAGTGTCACGCAGATCCTCGCCAGCGATCGCGCGACGAAGCTCCGGCAGGGTCAGGAAGAACGCGTCGTCCGCTGCATCGAGCAGCCCCCGCCCCGCGAGCTCCGCGCCCACCGGTGCGATGAGCGCGTGCCCGAGAGCGAAGATTCGCATGATCTGGAACTTCGGCTGCTCGCGAAGCCCGCTGAGGAGCCGCACGCGTCCGAGAAGGAAGCGCAGGATGACCCGACGCGGTCCATGCAGACGCGCCGCGAGCGTCTTGATCATCGCTTCGGCCTCGTGAGCGCCGCGAGCGAACTGCACATCCGGCGCGGTCGCGTCGTCTCCCAGGCGCAGGTAGTTGGCGATCGCGCCGAGCAGGTGCGCGGGGTCTTCGGACCAGCGTTTCACGCCCAGATCGATCTCGGCGATCGCGCGGTGCCCGTAGCGCTCGAGAAAGCCGGTCATCTCGCGCTGAAGCAGCGGCGGGAGCGCCCGCGCTCGGTACTGGGCCGAGAGCTCGGCGGGGCTCCGCGCCACGAGTGCATCACGCGATGCGGGGTCCTCGCGCGCGGCGCGCGCGATACGCCAGAGCCCGAGGTCCATCTCGGTCGTGGGGTTGTGCGGTAGGCCCCGCAGGACCGTCTGCAGCTCGCCGGGTCGCGCATGGGTGCCGAGCAGACGGTTGGCGAGCGCGTAGGACAGGACCCCCGGGATGACCAGACCGACCATCCGCGGAAAAAACTTCGGTGGGAATTTCAGGATGAGATCCTGGTAGGCGTCCAGCCGGTCGGAGGACTTCTCCGGGATCCGAATCGCCGCGATGGCCCGATCGAGTTCCGCCAACAACCGATTTCGCGTCGCGTCCGGCCACACCAGGGCGCGGACCGCGTTCTGGGGGGCGCCGGTGTGGAGCGCAGCACCGAGCACCCGCAGGCGGGACCGCGACGCCGATCCGCGCGGACGCAACCGTGGATCTTGGAGCAGCTTTTCGAAGATCGCCTTGCTCCGAAACTCCATCACGCTCATCACGCGCCCGGGCACTTCCCTGCCGAAGGGATCGCGGAGGACAGGGGTCAGGTCGATGAACACCCGCATTGCCGACTCGGCGTAAAGCGACGCGCCAGCGGAGGGATCCCGGACCGGCCTCCCGATCGCCGCGGCGAGTCCCGAGCTGAGAAGCCGAAACGTTTGCAGACCCATGGGCGTGAACGGAGCGAATACGCCTTGCGCGACGTTTGCCGAGAAATAGACGTGCAGGTCCTCCTCGTCATCAGGCGCGGCCGAGGGGAGCGGATAGAGCGTGGTGATGTCGCGCGACTGCACGATCCAAACCGTCCCGTCCTTGTCGATGGCCCACTCGATGTCCTGCGGACGTCCGAAGTGCTCCTCGATGCGAGCGCCGAGCGCAGCGAGCTCGCGGAGCTGCGCGTCGCTCAAGATGTCGCCCCGTCGCTCGAGCACGGCGCCCGATCGCGTGTTGACCGTGTAGTGGTCTGGATTCACCGCACCCGAGACGAGCTGCTCTCCGAGGCCCCGTACCGCCTCGATCGCGGCGCGACGGCGGCGCCCGGTGATCGGGTCGGCCGTGAAGAGCACGCCCGCGCTCTGTGCCTCGACCATTCGTTGCACGACGACCGCGAGCCGGAGTCCACGCACCGAGACCTCATGTGTTTGGCGATAGGCGACGGCGCGGTCGTTCCAGAGAGACGCCCAGCAGCGGCGGACCGCATCGAGGACCGCGTCCGCTCCGGCCACACCGAGGATCGTGTCCTGCTGGCCGGCGAAGCTCGCATCGGGCAGGTCCTCGGCCGTCGCCGAGGAACGGACCGCGACGGGAGGCGCGCCGAGCGCGCGGTACGCCTCGCGGGCCGCGTCCGCGATCCCGGCCGGGACCGGTGACGCGGCGAGGCGCACGCGTGCGCTCGCGGGCGTTTCACCGGTGGCTCCGGAGGCCTCGGCGGCGAGGGCGTACGCCGCGGTCGTGATCACGAACCCGTCCGGGACCGGAAAGCCGGCGCGCCGCAGCTCGCCAAGGTTCGCGCCTTTGCCGCCGGCGTCGGGCAGATCCGTGGCGGTCAGCTCATCGAGCGACCGAACCAGCATGCCGTGATGCTAGGCGCGTCGTGAGCGCGGGAACGCGTCGCGGCCGGGGTATCGCGCACGCGCGCCAAGATCGCGCTCGATCTCCATGAGCCGGTTGTACTTGGCGACGCGGTCGGTCCGCGACAGCGACCCCGTCTTGATCTGGCCGGTGTCGAGGGCGACGGCGAGGTCCGCGATGGTGGTGTCCTCGGTCTCGCCGGAGCGGTGTGAGATCACCGTGGAATAGCCCGCGCGCCTGGCGAGGGCGACCGCGTCGATGGTCTCGGTCAGCGTCCCGATCTGGTTCACCTTGATGAGGATGGCGTTCGCAACTTTCTCCTTGATCCCCCGCTCCAGCCGCGCGACGCTCGTCACGAAGAGATCGTCCCCGACCAGCTGCATCCGGTCGCCCAGCGCGGCCGTCAGCTTCTTCCATCCGTCCCAGTCGTCCTCAGCCAGGCCGTCCTCGATCGAAACGATCGGATACCGGCGCGACCAGTCGGAGTAGAGCGCGACCATGCCGCTCGCGTCGAGCGAACGCTGCTCCCTGGTGAGCGCGTAGTCGCCATCGCGATAAAGCTCGGTCGCCGCGGGATCGAGCGCGATCGCCGCATCGACACCCGCGCGATAGCCCGCGCGCTCGATGGCGGTCAGCATGAGCTCGAGCGGCTGCTCGTTCGTTTCTAAGCCGGACGGCGCGAAACCGCCCTCATCTCCCACTCCGGTCGACATCCCGCGCTTGTGGAGCACGTCCTTGAGCGCGTGGAATATCTCCGAACCCATACGCACCGCCTCGCTGAACGTGGGCGCACCGATCGGGACAACCATGAATTCCTGCATGTCTGCGGAGTCCGTCGCGTGCTTGCCGCCGTTCAGGATGTTCATGAGCGGGACCGGGAGCGTTGTGGGTTCGTGCGTCGCGAGGTGCCGGTAGAGCGGGACACCTTTCGCGACCGCCGTGGCACGCGCGGCCGCGAGCGAGACACCGAGGATCGCGTTCGCGCCGAGCTTCGACTTGTTCGGCGTTCCATCGAGCTCGATCAGCGCCTGGTCGAGGCCACGCTGATCGGCCGCGTCGCGGCCCTTGATCGCGGGCGCGATCGTCTGCTCGACGTTCTGGATGGCTTTGCGCACACCCTTGCCGCGATAACGCTTCTTATCGCCATCGCGCAGCTCGACCGCCTCGTGGGCTCCGGTCGACGCGCCCGACGGGACCATCGCAGTCGCGCGCGCGCCACCGACGAGCGTGAGATCCACCCCGACCGTGGGGTCGCCGCGCGAATCCAGGATCTCGCGGGCGGTAACTGACGCGATCTTTGTGTCGCTCACCGGTCGGGTATCGCCGCGACGCCGGGCAGGGTCTTGCCCTCGAGAAGCTCGAGGGACGCACCGCCGCCGGTGGAGACGTGGGTCATCTTTTCGGCCAGCCCCGCCTCCTCCACGGCCTGGACCGACTCGCCCCCGCCGACGACCGTCGTCGCACCGCTCGAGGCCATGAGTTCGGCGACGCGGCGGGTGCCGTTCGCGAATGCGGGCACCTCGAAGACACCGAGCGGTCCGTTCCAGAAGACCGTCTTGGCGTTCCGGATCGCACGCGCGTAGCGATCGATGGTGCGGGGCCCGACGTCGACGATCGCGAGGTGGCTCGGGACCTCGTCGACGTCGTAGATCGCCGCGGCGGAGGCACCCTCGGCGTCGGCGGATGGTGCCGCGACGACGTCGACGGGGAGAAGGAGCTCCTTCCCGTTTCCCTCCACCTCGTCGGTCACGAGGCGCGCTTCGGTCTCTTTGTCCGGCTCGGCCAGCGAACGTCCGATCGAACGGCCCATCGCTAACAGGAACGTGTTCGCCATCCCGCCGCCGATCGCAAGCGTGTCGACGCGCGGAACGAGCGAGCGCAGCACGTCCATCTTGGTGCTCACCTTGGCGCCGCCAATGATCGCGACGAAGGGGTGCTCCGGTTGGTCCAGGATCCCACCCAGCGCCACCAGCTCCTTCTCGAGCAGAAGACCGGCGTAGGCCGGCAAGAGATGTGCCAGGCCTTCGGTCGAGGCGTGGGCGCGATGCGCCGTGCCGAACGCGTCGTTCACGTAGAGGTCGAAGCCGGCCGCAAGCTGTTTCGCGAACGCCGGATCGTTCCGCTCTTCCTCTGGGTGGAAGCGGACGTTCTCGAGCATCACGACATCGCCGGGCTTCATCTCCCGCACGGTCTTCTCGACCTGGGGACCGACGGAGTCTGGCTGGAGCGGCACCGGCCGGCCGAGGAACTCGGCGAGGCGTTTCGCGACCGGCGCGAGCGTGAGTTTTGCGTCCGGGCCCTTTGGGCGACCCAGGTGCGAGACAAGCCCGACGGCGGCGCCTGCCCCGAGGAGCGCGCGGAGGGTAGGCAGCGCGGCGCGGATGCGCGTGTCATCCGCGACAGCGCCGTGCTCCAGCGGTACGTTGAAGTCGACGCGCACCAGAACGCGTTTTCCGCGCACATCCGCGTCCCGGATGGTCCGCTTGTCGAAGGTCACACGGGTGCTAGCGGCCAGCGGCGACCGGGACGCGCATCTTCGAGGCGACGAACTCGGTGATGTCGGCGAGACGGCACGCGTAACCCCACTCGTTGTCGTACCACGAGATGATCTTGACCATGTTTCCGAGGACGACCGTGTCCATCGCGCTGACGATCGTGGAATGCGCGTCGCCCTTGAGATCGCTCGATACGAGCGGTTCCTCGGTGTAATCCATGATTCCCTTGAGCGGTCCCTCCGACGCGCGCTTGAACGCCGCGTTCACCTCGTCCTTGGTCACCTCACGCTTCAGCGTTGCGGTGAAGTCGACAACCGAGACCGTCGGCGTCGGTACGCGGAAGGCCATACCGGTGAAGCGGCCCTTCAGCTCAGGAATGACCAGCGCAACGGCGCGCGCGGCACCTGTCTCGGCGGGCACGATGTTCTCCGACGCCGCGCGCGCGTCTCGTGGATCGCCGGCGACCGTATCGAGCAATCGCTGACTCAGCGTCTTCGAATGGATCGTGGTGAGGAAACCCTTCTCGATTCCGAACTCGTCGTTCAGCACTTTCGCGACCGGAGCCAGGCCGTTCGTGGTGCAGGACGCGTTCGAAATGATGTGGTGCTTCTCGGGATCGAACTCCTTCTCGTTGACCCCGAGCACGATCGTCTTGTCCTCGTTCTTCGCGGGCGCCGAGATGATCACGTATTTCGCGCCCGCGTCGAGGTGCGCCTTGGCCTTCGTCGCGTCGGTGAAGAATCCGGTCGACTCGACGACGATGTCGACTTCAAGCTGCTTCCACGGGAGCTTCGCCGGATCGCGCTCCTGCAGCACCTTGATGGTGCGGCCATCGACGACGAGCGAGTCCGCCGTGGCCGAGACGTCGCCCGGGTACTTCCCGTAATTCGAATCGTGCTTGAAGAGGTGAGCGTTCATCTTCGGGTCGGCGAGGTCGTTCAGCGCGACGATCTCGACCTCCGGATGCCGCTCGAGCGACGCCTTCAGGAACTGGCGGCCGATCCGGCCGAACCCATTGATCGCGACACGAGCTTTCATGTGCGCCTCCCCAGGGGTAGGGGCCCTGACGGGGCAAGGGCCCGAAATAACCGCAGAACCGCGCTAGAAGACTAGAGGAACCATCCACTCCGGCCGGCGAGCCGTTCTCGCACGCTGATCACCGCACCCAGCATGCCGACGTCGCGGCCGAGGCCAGGCGGAACCAGGCGCACGGCGTCCGCGGCGACGCGGAAGGCCCGGGTCGCGATCGCCCGGCGCATCGGCTCGATCGTGTGGGCGGGTTCGTGCTCGGCGATGGAGCCACCGATGACGATGAGCGCCGGATTCAGCCCGTTCACGAGGATGATGGCGAGGTTGCCCAGCGCAGCTTCGGCGCGCGCGATGATCGCGACGGCTTTGGACTCTCCCGCGGCGGCAGCCGCGTACACACGCGCGGCGTCGTCCACGCCGTAGGCCTCGGCAAGAAATCGCCCAGCGGCGAGGGACTCGACGCAGCCGTAGCTCCCGCATCCGCAGCGTGGGCCCTCGAGCGCCACCGGAAGATGGCCGATCTCGCCCGCGATATTCGTCACCCCGCGAAGCATCCGGCCGCCACTGACGAGCCCTCCGCCGATGCCGGTCGAGATCGTGACGTAGACGTAATCGCGGACGCCCTTCGCCGCGCCGGCGACGCCCTCGCCGATCGCGGCCATCACGGTGTCTCGATCGACGAACACCGCATCGATCCCGAGTGCGCTCGCGAGACCGGCGGCGAGCTGGACATCCGCAAAGCCGTTGATGTTCGGCGCGTCGTGAACGATCCCGCGCACATGATCGAGCGGACCGGGCGCCGAGCATGCGGCACCCGCCAGCTCACGAGGCGACGTGCCCAGGGAGGCGAGCGCTGCCTTCGCGCTCCCCGCTATGGCCGCGATCACGTCGGCCGCCCCACTCCGCGGCGTCGGACGCTCGTCCCGCGTGAGGATGCGCGGGATCGGCTGCTCGTCGCGCGCGATCACGCTACGGATGTTCGAGGCGCCGAGATCGATGCCGAGGAAGAGGCTCAGACCTTGGGGAGCTTGCCGGCGAGCTCCGGCGACTGCAGGGCGTTCGGGTCGCCGCCGAACACCTGCTGCTGCGCCGCTTTGTAACCCTTCTTCGCTTTGTCCTTGCCGAACGCGCGCTCGGCATCCTCGTAGATCTGTCGCACCAGCGTGGCGAGGTACGGGACGGCCTGGTGTTCGTCGAAGCCCTCGCGCTCGAGCGCGGCCGCATCGATGAGGTCGTCGACGACCGGCAACGGGCGATCGATCGGGTCGGCCTGTTCGTCGACCCGCATGAGCAGATTCGAAAGGCGTGTCTCGATCTTCCCCTTGCCGTAGCCGCCGCTGTTGTATTCCATGAGCAGCGCGTTCGAGAGCGAAGCGAGCTTTCCCGTCTTGCTCGCCGCGGGCGACACCGGTTCGATGTGGGCGATGGCCGTCGGCGTTTCCTCGCGGCGGAAACGACTCAGGAATCCCCCGGTCTTCTTCCTTTCCTTTTCCGCGACAGCATCGGGGCCGGCAGGCTGCTGCGCCGGCGGTGCCCACTCGTCCGTCCGCGATGCGGGCGTTTCCTGTTGCGGCGCGAGCGGCCCTCCCCACGGATCGGCGGTCGGGGGCGCCTCTTTGGGTTTGGCGCTCGGCGCCCAGGCGTTGGCGGGCGTTTCGGTTGAGGCTGGAGGCGGAGTCGTCCACGACGTCGCTGGCTTGCCGCCGCCTGGCGCGCGCCACCAGTCCGTCGGCTGAACTTCCTGCTTCGGTGCCTCAGGGGCCGGGGTCGGCGGCACGTTCGCCGCGGGCCCCGGTGCGAAAAGACCCGAAAGCGACGACAGACGGTCGTCCACCCCGGGCGGCACCTCGACGGACGGAGACGACTCCGGTGCGGGACCGAAGCCACCCATCCGCTGCTCGATCTCAGCGCGTAGGTCCTCGCGCACCTCCGGTGCCGGTGCAGCCGACTCCTTCACCGCGGGCGGCTCGGGTGGGGTCCAATCGGGCGCGCTTGCCGCCCGCTCCTGCGGAGGCGCTTCTTTCGTTGGTTCAAGTGCCTCCGGGGCCGGCGGGGCGCTGCTCGGCCAGTCTGGCTCTGCGGACGACTTCTCCGCCGTCTGCGGAGGCGACCACGCCTGGGGTGGCGGGACTGGCTCGGGCTCCGGTGGGGCGCTCGGCTGGGGCGCCGAGTGCGCCCGTGGCGGCTCCGCCGGCGCCGTCTCGGGCGCAGGGACCGCTTCGATCACGCCATCCTTTACCAGGCCCACGAGAAGGGTCAGCGTCTGCATCTTTCCAAGACGGAGCTGTTCGGCGATCGCTGTGACATCGCGCTCGCCGTTGACGGCAAGGAGCGCGCGCCAGCGGTCGGGCGTGAATGTGACGGCCCCCTGGTCGGCAGCCTTCTCCGAAAGACGAAACCGCATGCGGTCGTCGGGTATCGACGTCCGGATCGCCGAGATGCGGTCGCGCGCTTCCGCGGCCCGCTTCAGGAGCGTGACAAGATCCCCGCCCTCTAGGTTCGCTTCCGGCGCCGACTCCCACGCGGTGAAGACGAAGTCGGCCTGCGGGATGGCGAAGATGGCGCCGAGGGCGTTCTCGCCCCCCTCGCCGTCCATGACCGCGGCCACCAGTCGGCCGCTGGCAAAGCCGAGCGCGCCGACCTTGGCGTCACCGCGTACCTGTAGCTCCCCTGTCTTCGATGTTCCCGCGAGGAGCCCTATGACCGATTCGAGCGGAAAGTCGCTCGTGGAGCCGCGAAGGGTCACCGCAACGCTGCCTCGGTCTGCTTGTCGAAGACGTGGAGCTTCTTGAGATTCAGCCCCACGCGCAGGGTCTGGCCGGGCTTGGTCTGCGTCTGGGTCCCGACGCGAGCGACGAAGCTCGTGGTGTCGGCCGTCAGAAGAAGCTGGAGCTCGTTGCCCAGGAACTCGACGACCTCGACCTTCGCATCGATGGGAAGCTGCCCATCCTGCCGCTCGGTCGCCATGTCGTTGATGTCCTCGGGTCGGATACCGAGGATCACGTCGCGTCCGACGGCGTCCGCTGCCTTGCCGCTCAGTGGCGCCTTGAAGAACCCGGCGTCCGCGACGGCTTGACCGTTGGACCCCGTCACCTTCGCCGGAAAGAAATTCATCGACGGGGAGCCGATGAAACCGGCCACGAAGAGGTTCGCCGGACGCTCATGCAGCGTCTCGGGCGTGTCGAGCTGCTGGAGCTTTCCCTCGTTCATGACGGCGATCCGATCACCCATGGTCATGGCCTCGACCTGGTCATGAGTGACGTAGATCGTGGTCCGTCGAATCCGTTGATGGAGCTGCTGCAGCATCGCGCGCGTCTGGATGCGCAGCTTCGCGTCCAGGTTCGAGAGCGGCTCGTCCATGAGGAACACGGCGGGCTCGCGTGCGATCGCGCGGCCGACAGCGACGCGCTGCCGCTGCCCACCGGAGAGCTCCTTCGGCTTGCGCTTGAGGAGCTGACCGATGCCGAGCATCTTGCCGACCTCGTTGACCCGACGATCGATCTCCTGCTTCGGCATGCCCCGCAGCTTCAGGCCGAACGCGATGTTGTCGTACACGCTCATGTGCGGATAGAGCGCGTAGTTCTGGAAGACCATCGCGATGTCACGATCCTTCGGCGGAACGTCGTTCACCACACGCTCGCCGATCCGAATGTCGCCGGTCGTTTGCTCCTCGAGGCCGGCGAGCATCCGGAGCGCTGTCGTCTTACCGCAGCCGGAAGGTCCCACCAGGACGAGGAACTCGGAATCGCGTACGGCCAAGTTGAGGTCGTTGACCGCGACGAAATCCCCGAAGCGCTTGGTGACGTGATCGTAGGTGACAGTCGCCATCTTTCCGCAAGTATGTCCCAGCGCGCCCCGGCGGGCACATCGCCTGCCAGTGCGCTCCGGGCGGGCGAGCGCCCGGAGCGCTCCTAGGGCAAAAGTCGCGTTGGCGTAAACCCAGAGGGTCGGAAGAACGCCACGGACAGCCCGACCCGGACCGCGTCGGCGCTTGAGAGCGCCTCCGGCGTATGGAGCCGGGCCAGGACGCGCACCCGGTACGCGACGGCGCCGGGCGGTGGATCGAGCGCCACATCGAACGTGGCATTTTCCCCCGCACGAACCAACCGCGCGTCGCTCAGCGCGAACTGCCGCGGTCGTCCGGTCGCGTGGTCGTACCAGGCGACACGGATGAAGGCTTCGCGGACCTCTGGATCAATGACCTCGACCGTCGCGTGAAAGCCCATCGGCTGGTCGGGCACCGGGATGAGCGCGCTCTCGATCCCCCACGCGCGACCACCCGGGACGCCAACGAGAAACTCGGGACCATCCGCACCAAAAGATCCGCGCGGCGTCGTGCGGCGGTACGGAGGCCCTCCATCGGCGCTCGTCGAGAGGGCGAGCGCCAAAGCGACCACGAGCGCGCACAGGAGGCTCGCGATGGTCTTCGACACGCGCGACACCCTAGTCGTCCAAGGACACCGTGTCTGTCCTCCATTCGTGCGAAGACGTCGCACGTTCGTGCGGGAGCCGTCGCACATTCGTGCGCACGCCGTCTCAGGCCAGCTGCACGATCCATGTCCCGATCTCGTAGGGCGCAAGACGCGCTTGCGCGACGTCCCCCTCGACCTCGAGGGGAGCCGCGGTCCGAACGACGTCGAGCCCGGTGTTACCGAGACCGAGCTCTCCTTCTCGCAGGTCAACCGGACGCGATGCGCGGATGGCCCGGTCGAAGCGGAGCGCTCCAGACGCCTCCTCGCGCCGGGGATTGGCAAGGCGCAGAACGAGCCCTCCGTCCGGTCCGGCCCGCAGCGCACTGAGGACGAGCGGCGTGGCCGGATCGATGAACGAGACGAAGCACTGGGAATGCCCATCGCCCAAGAGCGGGAGAGGCGGCGACAACCACTCACGGATCTGGCGCGCAGCGCGCGCCAGGTCCGTCCGGTCATCGAGCGGGACCACGGTGTAGCGGTAGGCGCGCTTGCCGATGGACTGCGCCGATGGCGTCGCGAGCTCGGGACCGGCATGCCCCCGGCGCTCTGGCAGGTCTCCCCGCGACAGAAAGCCGACTGCGCGCAGCAGCGTGATCGCGATCGTGCCGCCGTCGTGCAGGACGGAGTACTCCCGCAGGCCGTCCACTCCGACCGCCAGTCCCTTGGTCGCGCCCATCACCCCGACGAAGTCGTGCAGGCAGGCCTCCGCCGTGGGTGGCTCTATCCACCGGGGACGGAGGCCGAAACGATTCGACCGCTCGAGGAACGCGAAGGCCGCGCCGCTCTGGTGCGTTAGGGCGCGAGTGCCGGTCTCGCAGAGGACGCGCAGGCGCTGATCACTTGCGCGGTTATCGACCTCGAGCCGCACGTCGACTCGCCGCTCGCCCGCGTCGAGCGAGACCTCGATCCGGACCGGGCAGTCCACGAGCTCGGGCGAACGCGCGAGGCGATCGTCACGAAGGCGCGCCGGCAAACGGAGCACGAGGTCGACGGTCGCGGTCGCGCGGTCGCCCGCGACGGACGCGGCGCGAGTCCCGCTGGCGCCTTCCGATCCCACGGTGGGTCCGGCATAGGAGTAGGTGTATTCGTCGCCGCGGTCGCCTTCGGAAATGAGTCGGTTCTGGCGGCCGCCCCGCTCTCCGGTGGCCTTGTCGACGATCACGAAGCTCCCATCTGGCGCGACCTCCACGCGCAAGAGGCCGTTCTCGATAGCCGAGTCGCCGTCCACGCTCACCGCGGCGCTTTCCGCCGCAGCCAGCGGCGAGAGTCCGAGCCCCCCTGCGTGCACCCGGGTTGGGCGTCCGTCGACAGAGACGACCGCGTCGCGAGACCACGGCAGCGGATTCCAGATCATCGGCGCATCGCCGGGTCCCGCGAGCTCGGAAAGCAGCTTGTCCGCGAGAGCGCCGCCGCGTTCGCGAACAAAGGCGAAGCGCGGCGCCATGTCGATGTCGTGCACCGCGTCGATGGAGCAGCCACAGATCGAGTCGTGCGGGTGGTTCTGCAAGAGCATCCGCCAGAGGATCCGCAGCTCGTCGCGAGACCGTCCACCGGTGAGCGCGTCGAGCGGCTCGCACCACTCCAGAAGAAGCCGCTCACACGCGACGTTCTCCTGCTTGATCCAGACCCGCGTCGAATTCACGCCGCGGAGGATCGGGCGGTAGCGACCGCTCACGATCTCGCCGTTCACCTCGTGCTCAAGCGGCGGCATGGCCGCGGCGAATTCTTCGAGGCTCGCGATCCGTGCGTCGACGTTGCGGAACACCTGCCGCATCTCGCGCACCGCCTCGGGCAGCCGCGCGTACGCGTCGACGTGGTCGTCGCCGACCATGAGGAGCAATGCGTCGCCGTTGGCGTACGGCGTCAGCCGGTCGAGGATGCGCGTGGTCTTCGCCCGGACGCGGCGGCGGAGGGCGGCGGGATCCTCGTCCGGGAGACCGACGAGCGAAAGCGCGTTCGAGTAGTGGTCGACGAGATGAGCGGCGCGGACGCGGTCGCCCGACGGCGCTTCCCACCAGAACTCACTGCCCACTGACTCGCCCTGGTCGCCCATGCCGCGCGCGAATACGTAGGTGTCGTAACCGAAGGCCCGCAGGATCTGAGGCAGCTGAGCGGGATGGCCGAACGGATCGGCGACGTAGGCCACGCGCGAGGCTCGGCCGAGCTCGCCCGCGCTGCGCAGTCCCTCCTGGAGGTTGCGGAGGATCGATTCACCGGACACGAGAAGCAGGTCCGCGAGGACGTGCCACGGCCCGATGAAGAGGCGCTCGGCCTTCACGAGCGCTTCGACCCGTGGCCGGTCGGCGGGTCGTTTCTCCAGGTAATCCTGGATCGCGATGGTCTGTCCGTCGAATGTGAACGAGCGGAACTCAGCGTCGCGCTCGAGGATGTCGAGGAGGCGCGACACCATCGGGACGAGCCGCGCGCGGTAACCCTCGAAGCGCTCGTACCACTCGCGGTCCCAGTGCGTGTGCGGGATCACGAATGCGCGCCACCGGAGCCGGCGCCGCAGAAGCGCGACGGCGCGCGGCGCGAGAAGGCCCGCGGCGATGCCAACGGCCATCCCGCCAAGCACATCGAAGGGGTAATGGACCCCGACGACGACGCGCGCGAGGGCCGCGGAGGCCCCGAGGAGAAGGATCGGTGCGCGATATTTCGGGGACACCTGGGCGAACGCGATGGCGGCTCCCATCGCCAGGGCGGCGTCGCCCGAAGGGAACGAGAACGACGAGGGATGCGCGATGACGGTCTCCGGTGCCGGGAGGAGGCCCGGCGCGTTCGCGAGCGCGTCAAACGGGCGCGGCCGCCGGACGATCAGCTTCAGGATCTCGGTGAACCCCCACGCGGCGAGCATCGCGAGGACGACCGTGCCGGTCGCCGCGATCCCGCGCCGGTTCAGGCCGCGCGAGCGAAGGAGAAGGAACGCCAGGATCCACCAGAAGAAGCCGTTCCAGTTCAGATACGTGAGCGCGACGGCGATGACCGAGGTGACGAGGTTTCGCTGCGCCGCGATCGCGAGGTAGAGCTGGGTGTCGAAGTTCCCGAGCGCGGCGAGAAGATCGTTCAACGCGAACGGACGTGGCGCCAGACGAATAGCGCGACACCGACGACGATCAGGCCTGCCACGATGTAATCGAGACCGCGAAGCTGGTGCTTCAGGTCCTGCCAGTTATCGCCAAGAACCATCCCGGCCCAGACCAGGAGCATGACCCAGGGCACGGCGCCGACGATCGAGAAGACAAGAAAACGCCAGAGCGGCATGCGCGCGATGCCCGCCGGGACGGAGATAAAGGTGCGGACGATCGGGAGCATCCGGGAGAAGAGCACCGTCAGATCCCCCCAGCGAGCGAACCAACGGTCAGCGGTCTCGAGATCGTGGGCGCTGATCAGCACGTAACGTCCGTAGCGCTCGAGGAGAGGACGACCGCCGAACGCCCCGACCGCGTAACTGACCAGTGAGCCGACGGTGTTCCCCAGCACACCGGCGATGACCGCGCCCCAGTAGGTCCACTGCGCGCCGGTCAGAGGCTCCACGACCCCTCGGGAGACGCTCCAGCCGGCGAATGGGAGGATCAGCTCGGACGGGATCGGAATGGCCGCGCTCTCGATGGCCATCGCGATGACCACGCCGACGTAGCCGAAACGGCCGTACAACGAGTCGATGAAGGGAAGGACGAATTGGTCGACGGCCTCGATCAAGTCTCCGTATCGTAGTCAAGCCATGTCAGAGACTTCCGCGCTCGCGGCCGACATGCGCCGTGCCCTGCGCGCGCAGGACCGCGCCGACCTCGTCGTCGGTATCCCGAGCTTCCGCAACGCGGCCACGATCGGCCACGTAACGAAGGCGGCGGCGGAGGGGTTGCGCCGCCACTTCCCCGACAAGCGCGCGGTGATCGTGAACGCCGACGGCGGCTCCGAGGACGGCACACCCGATCGGGTGCGAGCGTCGGCGGACGGCGTGCCGACGGTCGCGGGCCGCTACGAGGGTCGGTCCGGCAAGGGCTCGGCCTTCCGCGCGATCTTCGAGGCGGTCGTCCTGCTTGACGCGAAGGCGTGCGCGGTGGTCGACAGCGATCTTCGGAGCATCACACCCGAATGGATCGCGCGCTTGATCGGTCCGGTGGTCCGCGGCGAGGCGGACTACGTCACCCCGCTCTACGCGAGGCACAAACACGATGGGACGATCACCAACACGATCGCGTACCCGCTCACCCGTGCGCTGTATGGCGCGCGCGTGCGGCAGCCGATCGGAGGCGAGTTCGGTTTTGCTGCCGAGCTCGCGAAGGTCTACCTCGGTGAGCCCGTGTGGGACACGGACGTCGCGAAGTTCGGCATCGACATATTCATGACGACGACCGCGCTTGCGCGCCGGGTACGCGTTGCGCAGGCGTTCCTCGGCGCCAAGATCCACGACCCCAAGGACCCCGGCGCCGACCTCGGGCCGATGTTCACGCAGGTTGTGGGGACCCTGCTGACGCTCGCTCGGAAGTACGCCGACATCTGGCGTCCGGTGACGGGCTCGCACGATGTTCCGGTGATCGGTGAGATCTCCGCGGTCGAACCTGAGCCGGTGAACGCGAGCGTGCGGGTGCTGGTCGAGAAGTTCCGCGCCGGCGCGGCGGAGCAGGACAAGGCCTGGGCCGACATTCTTTCGGCCGACACCCGCGACGTCGCGAGAAAGGCCGCCGAGAGCGGCAACGCCAGCGCGATCGGAGCCCGGTTCTGGGCGAAGGCCGTATACGAGATCGTCGCCGCGGCGAAGAACCGCGACGACACCGAGGTCCTCGCGCGGGCCATGCTGCCGCTCTACTTCGGGCGCGTCGCGGCCCTCATCGGCGAGGTGCAGGGGCTGGATCAAGCCGGCGCCGAGCGTGTCGTCGAGCAGCAGGCGCTCGCCTTCGAGCAGACGAAGCCGTACCTCCTGGAGCGCTGGGCCTGACGGCCTCCTTAAAGGAGGACCAGGTCGTCCTCGTCACCGAGGAGGATGGGGGCCTGCCGCTCGGCGCGATGAGCCCGCTCGGCCTCTACTACCACGACACGCAGTACCTCTCGGGCTACGCCCTCCGCGTGAACGGGTCCCGGCCCCTCCTGCTGTCGGCGAACACCGAGCAGAACTACGTCGCGACGTTCCAGCTCATGCATTCCGAAGGCGCCGTGCTCGGTACCGCGCGGCACGCCGCCGACACGCTCTCGATCCGGCGGACGCGTTTTCTCGCGGACGGCCTTCGTGAGCGGATCGGCGTCCTCAACGCAAACGCGCATCCGGTCGACGTGAGCGTCGAGCTCGAATTCGAGGCCGCATTCCGGGACATGTTCGCGGTGCGCGCCTACCGCGATCTGAGCCTTGCCCCGCTCGCCTCGACGCGCGGCCCGCGCGAGGGCGGGCTGGTCTTTGAGCGCGTCGGCCGGGACGGAGTGCGACGGACGACCGAGATCACCCTGCGCCCCGCGCCGGACGCGATCGAAGGGAACATCTTTCGCGTGGCACGAACGCTCGGGCCGCAGCAGTTCCTGCAGCTGGAGCTTGCGGTCATCCCGCGCGAGGACGGTGCCGCCCCGGCGGCGTCGCCCGATCGGTTCGACGACGCGATCGACGCGCTCAACGCTCGTTACCGGAGATTCCTGCGGTCGTGCTCGCGGTACACGACGAGCTCGGAGATGCTCGACGAGGGTCTCATCACCCGGAGCGCGCTCGACCTGCGGGCGCTGCTCGAGTTCCACCCGAGCGGACCGTATCCGACGGCCGGCATCCCCTGGTACGCGGTGCCCTTCGGTCGCGACGGGCTCATCTCGGCGTACCAGACGCTCGGGTGGAATCCCGACATCGCGCGCGGGACGCTCCGCCTTCTCGCGAGCTACCAGGGCCACAAGGTCGACGACTTCACCGAAGAGGAGCCCGGGAAGATCTTCCACGAGCTCAGGCGAGGCGAGCTCGCGCGGCTTGGCGAGGTCCCGCATCACCCCTACTACGGGTCGGTCGACGCGACACCGCTCTTCGCACTCGTCTTCGCGGAGACAGTGAAATGGACGGCCGATCGCGCGCTGTGGCGGGATCTGCTTCCCGCAGCGGAGCGGGCCCTCACGTGGTGCGACACCTACGGCGATCCCGACAAAGACGGCTATGTCGAATATGGCCACCGCCCCGGCGAGATGCGCAGCCAGGGTTGGAAGGACTCGGCGCAATCGCTCTCGGATCCCGACGGGAAGTGGTCGAAGCTTCCTGCCGCGCTCGTCGAGGTGCAGGCGTACGTCTACGCCGCGAAGATGGGCGTTGCCGATCTCTACGAGGTCGACGGCGACCGGACGCGCGCCGATCGCCTTCGCGGCGAGGCGAATGAGCTGCGGATCCGTTTCGAGCGCGACTTCTGGATGGAAGCCCAGCAGTGCTACGCGCAGGCCCTCGACGGCGACAAGAAGCAGGTCCCTGCTGTGACGAGCAACGCCGGGCATGCCCTCTGGTGCGGGATCGCGAGTCCCGAGCGCGCGGCCGCAGTCACCCGACGGCTCATGGAGCTCGACATGTACACGGGTTGGGGCATCCGGACGCTCTCCAGCAAGTACCCGACGTACAACCCGATGAGCTATCACAACGGGTCGGTCTGGCCGCACGACAACTCCCTGATCGTCCAGGGTTTCGCGCGTTACGGCCACCGCGAGGAGGCCGCCGAGGTCGTGGGCGCGCTGATCGAGGCCGGTCGCCGCTTTCCGAACTCGCAGCTTCCCGAGCTCTGGTGCGGTTTTCAGAGGGACCTCCGCTTCTCATCGCGGCCCGCCGACTACCTGGTCTCGTGCATCCCCCAGGCGTGGTCTGCCGGGATGGTCTTTCTCTGTCTGCGGGCGCTTCTCGGGATGCAGCCGGACCTGAACACGCAGCAGCTGCTCCTCGATCCCGCGCTCCCACCATGGCTCGATCGCATCGACGTCCGGGACATGAGGATCTTCGATTCGCGCGTCACCTTCCGCGTCCGGCGGAGCCAGCGCGGCGACCGCATCGTGGGCGGTCGTGGCCGAGTCACGAGGGCGGCTGCCACCGCGTGACGCGCCGGCGTCGACGCGTCGTCCTCGTCCACTACACCGCTCCCTCGATCCTCGGCGGTGTGGAGCAGGTGATGGGTGCGCATGCGACCGCGCTGCTTGAGGCGGGCGCCGACGTGACCATCGTCGCCGGGCGCGGCCGCGCGCCGCGCGGCGTGCGTATGACCCGCATCGGAGAGGTCGACTCCAGGAACAAGCGTGTGCTGCGCGACTTTCGATCTCTCGCGCAGGGCGAGCGCACGAAGGCGCACGACGCTTTGGTCGAGAGGCTCGTGCGCAAGCTACGACCGATCGTCGCGAAGGCGGACCGGGTTGTCGTCCACAACGTCCTGACCATGCACAAGGACCTCGCGCTCACGGAGGCGCTCGTCCGACTTGCGCGCGACCGCCCCGGCGTCGTGATCGCGTGGACACATGACCTCGCCTGGTCCGACCCGCAATACGCGAACGAGCGCCATCCCGGCGACCCGTGGGGTCTCATCGCCCGCGCCCACCCAGGTATTCGCTACGTCGCCGTGTCGGACGAGCGGGCGGACCAGCTGGCCGCGCTCGCGGGTCTGCGGCGCGAGGGTGTGGCGGTGGTCCCGAACGGCGTCGACATCGCGGCGGCGCTCGGCCTTTCTTCGGCCGGGGCGCGGATCGCCGAGCGGCTCGACCTCTACCGCGCCGATCCGCTTCTCGTGCTGCCCGCCCGGCTCACTCGACGAAAGCGCATCGAGGCCGCCATCGCGGCGACGGCCGCGCTCCGGGGACGAGGTCACGCCGCGATGCTCGTCGTGACCGGCCCACCCGGACCGCACAACCCGGCCAACGCTGGCTACCTCGCCGAGCTCAGCGCGCTCGCCAAGCAGGTCGAGGGGGTCCACCTCCTTCACGAGCTCGGGCTCAGGGCGCCGTATCGAGTCATCGCGGACATGTACGCACTCGCCGATGCGCTTGTACTGCCCAGCCAGAGCGAGGGGTTCGGGATCCCGTTGCTCGAAGCCGCGCTCCATCGCCTGCCCATCGTCTGCAGCGACCTCGCCACGCTGCGCGCGCTCGCCGGCGATGCGGCGACCTACGTGCCGCCGGACGCGTCGGGCGAGGTGATTGCGGACGCGATCGAGCGATCGTTGGGTGAGCCCGGACCTCGCTTTCGCGCGCGGGTGCGCGCGATGGCCTGGTCGCGAGTCCTCAAAGAGCGCGTGGTCCCACTCGTGCTTGAGGGAACCGCATGAAGGTCCTCGTTGCGATCACCGATCCCGAGCGCGAGAGCGGACTCCTCGAGACGGCGGCCGCGCTCGCCTGCGAGGGCGAGGTCGTGGTCGCCTCGGCGATCGAGGTCACCGGTGACGCGACGCTCGCCTCCGCGCAACCCGAGGCACGCGCTCGGCGCCGAGCCCTCGACGCCCTCGCGGGCGAGCTCCCGGGCCGGCACCTCCGAAGCCTCGTGACGGTCGCGCGCGTCGGCTGGGATGCCATTCGCGAGGCCTGCGCGACCGAGCGGCCGGACCTGCTCGTCATTGGTTGGCGCCGCCCCGGATGGGACGTGCTCGGGACCACGATCGAGGAGATCCTGCGCCTGCCGCCGTGCGACCTCGCAGTGGTGAAGGGTCGACCGGCGCACGCCAAACGCATCCTCGTGCCGGTCCGCGGCGGCAGGTACGCGCAGCTCGCCGCGCGACTCGGGATCGAGCTGGCGCGATCGCAAGGCGGTTCGGTGACTCTGCTTCACGTCGCCGAGCGGGGCGGCGGCAAGAAGCCGCAAACGCTCTACCAGCTCCTCGGCGAGCGCGCGTACGACGAGCGCGTGGAGCGGCTTGTCACACGATCGGGCGATCCCGCGAAGGTGATCCGGGACGAGCTGTCCGAGCACGACGCGATCGTGTTTGGCGCCACCGGTCGCGAAGGCGCTCGTGACCCGCTCGGCCCCGTCGGCCAGGCGATCATCGGTGAAGCCCGCAACGCGGTTGTCGTCCGCACCAGCGCGCCGCTCGCCTCGCCGGTGTTCGTCGAGCGGACTCGTCTGCCGGCGGAACGTGCCGAACGCAGTCGCGTTCTGGGGGAGATCGTCGACAAGTGGTTCGCCGAGAACACATTCAGTTCCACCGAGTTCGCAGACCTCCGCCGGCTCGTCGAGGCAAAAGAGCGGCAGGGGATCCGGATCTCGGTCGGCCTCCCGACGCTCAACGAGGAGGCCACGATCCGCAAGGTCATCCGGGCCATCCGCTCGCGTCTCGTCGAGCGTTTTCCGCTGGTCGACGAGCTCGTCGTGGTCGACTCGCGCTCGGATGACCGCACGCGCGAGATCGCGAGAGAAGAGGGCGTGCCTGTCTTCATCCACGACGAAATCCTCCCGGAGCTCGGGAGTTACCGCGGGAAAGGCGAGGCTCTCTGGAAGAGCCTGCATGTGCTGACTGGCGACATCGTTGTGTGGATCGATACCGACGTCACCAGCGCCCATCCGAAGTTCGTTTACGGCATCGTCGGTCCCTTGCTGATGCGGCCGGATCTGCAATTCGTGAAGGCTTTTTACCAGCGACCACTCCATATCGGAGACGAGCTGCAGGCGACCGGGGGCGGCCGCGTGACCGAGCTCGCGGCGCGCCCGATCCTGAACCTGTTCTTTCCCGAGCTGTCGGGGATCGTCCAGCCGCTTTCCGGCGAGCAGGCCGGACGACGGACGTTGCTCGAGCAGCTCCCCTTCTTCTCGGGCTACGGCGTCGAGACCGGTCTTCTCGTTGACACGTTGCAGCGCACAGGTCTCGGTGCGATCGGGCAGGTGGACATGAAGCAGCGCATCCATCGGAACCAGTCGCTCTACGACCTGTCGAAAATGAGCTTCGAGATCCTTCAGGTCGCGATCAAACGAGTGGGCGAGGCGCACGGTGCGAATCTGCTCGAGGAGGCCAACTTCACGATGAAGCTCATCGCGGCGGGCGGCGGCAAGCTCCACCTCGAGATGCACGACATCATCGACGTGGAGCGCCCGCCGATGGCGACGATCCCGGCATATCAGGCGAGGCGTAGCGCCGCGCTCGATACTGCCACCGGTTGAAGGTCCTTCGCTCCGTCGCAGAGGCCCGCGCGTTCCGCACGGCGTCGGCCACGGCCTCCATCGGGTTTGTCCCAACCATGGGTGCGCTCCATGAGGGACACGCCTCGCTCATCGCACGTGCCGTCCGGGAGAACGACCTCGCGGTGGTCTCGATCTTCGTGAATCCCACGCAGTTCGGCCCGCAGGAGGACTTCGGGGCGTACCCGCGCGATGAGCCGGCCGATCTCGCAGCGTGCGAGCGCCTCGGGGCCACGATGGTCTTTGCGCCGACCGTCGACGAGCTGTACCCCGCGGGCGACGCGACCCGCGTGCAGCCCGGCCCGATCGCTGCGCGTCTCGAGGGCGCCGCGCGACCGGGGCACTTTGTAGGAGTGGCGACCGTTTTGACGAAGCTGTTCGCGATCGTGCGTCCCGACGTCGCGTACTTCGGCCAGAAGGACTTTCAGCAGCTCCGCGTGGTCCAGACCGTCGCCCGCGATCTCCGGCTCGCCGTCCGCATCGCCGGATGCCCCACCGTGCGGGACCCCGATGGACTCGCGATAAGCTCGCGGAACCGCTACCTCTCGGCGGAGCATCGCCGGAGCGCTCTCGCGCTCTCGCGGGCGTTGCGGGCGACGGAAGTGATGTGGTCTCGCGGCGAACGCGATCCCGCGA
>Ga0209806_1000409_pt1 | contig 29228 bp, 32 predicted proteins | sample GraSoiAngelo_152_FD_186166 | JGI IMG/M metagenome (GOLD analysis project Ga0209806, IMG submission 186166) | Grasslands soil microbial communities from the Angelo Coastal Reserve, California, USA - 14_1009_12_30cm (SPAdes) (version 2) | ecosystem: Environmental > Terrestrial > Soil > Grasslands ... | reverse complement strand
CGTCACGGCTTCATGCCCTGCGGCGACGTCCGGCCCCACGCCGGGCCCCACAGGAAATGCCCGAGCAGGATGCCGATCACGACGGCGATGACGAACGCTTCGCCCGGATACGAGTGCACCGAGGATCGGATGTAGTTGCTGATAGGAGTGTGGTTCGTGAGCAGCGCCCAGCTCTCGAATGCGAGGAGAAGCGTGATCACGCCGAACAGCGCCGTCACAGTCCACGAAAAAATATTGCCGATCACCAGCGAGTCACCACCACCTTCTTTCGCGTATAGAAATCGATTCCGTCAGTTCCATGCACGTGCAGATCCCCGAAGAACGAGCCTTTCCAGCCACTGAACGGAAAGAACGCAAAAGGCTGGGCAATGGGCACGTTGATTCCCGTCATGCCTGATTCGACTCGCTCCCGGAACTCGCGACCCGCCCGACCGGACTGGGTGAAGATCGTGGCCATGTTGCCGAGCGATGACTGGTTCGCCTGCTCGATCGCCTCGTCGAGGGTGGCGGCGCGGCTGACCGACAGCACCGGGCCGAAGATCTCCTCGCGGCCGACCGCCATGCCCGGCGTCACGCGGTCCAGGATCGTCGGTCCGAGGAAAAATCCGCGCCGGGACATCTCGTGCCTTCCATCCACGACGAGCTCCGCCCCCTCGTCGACGCCCTTCTCGACGTAGGCGGCGACGCGATCGCGGTGCTCGGCGCGGATCAGCGGGCCGACCTGAACACCAGCCTCGTCGCCTGGCCCGACGACCATCTTCGATGCGGCGTCGCGCAGCGGATCGAGCAGGGTGTCCGCGGCTCGGCCCACCGCCACCGCCACAGACCCGGCCAGGCAGCGCTCCCCGGCATTGCCAAAGGCCGAATTCAGGATGGCGGGGACAGCAAGCGCGGGATCCGCGTCGGGCATCACGACGATGTGGTTCTTGGCTCCGCCCAGGGCCTGCACGCGCTTACCGTGCGCGGCGGCCTCCGTGTAGACATGGCGCGCCACCGGCGCCGAGCCCACGAACGAGATCGCGCTTACCCCCGGGTGGGCGAGCAGCGCCTCGACCGCCTCTCGCGCCCCGTGGACGACGTTCAGGACCCCTGGCGGAAATCCCGCCTCGAGGAAGAGCTCGGCCAGCCGCGCCCCACCGAGCGGGGTCCGCTCCGAGGGCTTGAGGACGAACGTGTTTCCCGCCACCACCGCGAGCGGGAACATCCACAGCGGGATCATCACGGGGAAGTTGAACGGCGGGATCCCCGCGCAGACGCCGACGGGGTAGCGGTAGAGGTCCTGGTCGACGCCGCCCGAGACATCTCGCAGGGTGCGACCCTGCAGGAGGGTCGGCGCCCCGCACGCGAAGTCCACGACCTCGATGCCTCGTCTCACCTCTCCACGGGCTTCGTCAAGCGTCTTGCCGTGGTGCCGAGTGACGGTGGCGGCCAGCTCCTCGAAGTGTTCTTCGAGGATCGACTTGAACTTGAACATCAGCCTGACGCGGTCCATCACAGCGGTCCGCGACCAGTCGCGATAGGCAGCCGCGGCGGCGCGGACGGCGGCGTCCACGTCGCCCGCGCCCGAAAGCGGCACCCGGTCGATCACCTCGCCAGTGGCCGGGTTGTAGACCGGCAGCGAGCTGGTGCCGTCGGCCGCCGCGCGCGATTCGGAGCCGATGAGGTTTCGAATCAACGTTGATACCGTACTGCGCATGGCTCCGTCCGCACGCGAGCTCCTCGAGCAGGCTGCGGCTTCGGGCAGCGACCTGGAGACGGTCGCCAGGGGGGTGCTCGCAAGACTCGCCGACCTGACCGGGCTGAGCTCGACCTACCTCGCGGAGACGCGACTGACCGCGGACGAGCAATACATCGTGTTCTCATGCAATCGCAGCGACTTCTTTCACATCCCGGAGGACGTGACCCTGCCCTGGTCCGAGGGGGTGTGCCGGTTCGTCGTGGAGGGCGGCCCTCACTACACGACCGACGCACAGAAGCAGTTTCCGAGCAGCAGCGTCGCAAGGTTGCTCGAGATCCGCACCTTCATCTCCTATCCCGTGTTCACACCAGGGGGGCGTTTCTTTGGCACGCTTTGCGGTGCAAGCAAGGAACTGGTGGAGATCCAGCAGGAGATACTCGAGCTGATGCGGGAGTGCGCGTTGCTCATCGGGCGGCGCCTGCCCGTCAACACATGATGCGAACGCTGATCGAGGTCCTGGACCGGGGCGAGACGCGGGCGACGGCGATCGCCGTCCCGGGCGGTCCTCACCTCACGTACGGGCGTCTTCGCGAGCAGGTGGCGGCAGCCGCCGAACGGCTTGCGCAGCTCGGCCTCGGCCGTGGCCAAAGGATTGCCCTTGTGCTTCCCAACAGCGTCGAGACGATCGTGATGTTCCTCGCCGCGGCCACGACAGGCACGGCGGCTCCGCTGAACCATGCCTACAAAGAAGACGAGTTTCGCTTTTACCTCGAAGACACCGAGGCGAAGGCACTGGTCGTCCCGCCAGGGAGCGGTGAGGCAGCCCGCCGCGCGATGCCGGCCGGCGTAATCCTGGTCGAAGCAGCCACCGACGCCGCGGGCAAAGTCGTCCTCGACAGCAGCTCACCGCGCAGCGGCTCGCGCAGCGCAGGCGCGGCCGGCGCCGATGACGTTGCTCTGGTGCTGCACACGAGCGGAACCACCAGCCGGCCCAAGCTGGTGCCGCTCCGGCAGCGCAACCTCGCCTTCTCGGCCGAGAACATCGCCCGCACGTACCAGCTGACCGCGGACGACGTCGCCTTCTGCGTCATGCCGCTGTTTCACATCCATGGGCTGATGGCCTCGACCATGGCGACGTTCTGGTCGGGAGGCACGGTCGTCGTGCCGCCGGCATTCGACGCGATGACCTTCTGGCCCGCGGCCGCCGAGCATGGCGCGACGTGGTACTCCGCCGTGCCGACGATGCACCAGATGCTGCTGCTCCGCAATCGCGGCGAACGCCCGCCCGGCGCGGAGAGGCTGCGCTTCATCCGTTCGAGCTCGTCGGCGCTTGCGCCGGAGGTGATGCGGCAGCTCGAATCGAGATTCGGCGCCCCGGTGCTCGAGGCGTATGGCATGACCGAGGCATCGCATCAGATGGCGTCGAACCCGCTTCCCCCGGCCGAGCGACGTGCCGGCACGGTCGGCTTGCAGACGGGAATCCGCATCGGGGTGATGGACGAGCATGGAAAGTTGCTGGAGCCCGGTTCAAACGGCGAGGTGGTGATCCGGGGAGAGAGCATCATCGACGCTTACGCGAACAACGCCGAGGCCAACGCGAAGGCGTTCACCAACGGTTGGTTCCGCACTGGCGACCTCGGATTTCTCGACGGCGACGGTTACCTGTCGCTGGTAGGCAGGCTGAAGGAGATGATCAACCGCGGCGGGGAGAAGATCGCTCCGCGGGAGATCGATGACGTGCTGCTGCAGCACCCCGCGGTCGCCGAGGCGGTCGCATTTGGAATCCCCCACGCTGCGTGGGGCGAGGAGGTGGCAGCTGCCGTGGTGCTGAAAAGCCCCGCTACCGAGAAGGAGCTCGTGGCTTTCGCGCGCGAGCGCCTGGCCGATCACAAGGTCCCGAAAAAGCTCTACCTCGTCGAGAAGATCCCGCGTACCGCGACCGGGAAGATCCAGCGCCGCTCAGTCGCCGAAGCGCTTCAGCCGAGATGACGGTCGCCGTCGTCGGCGCCGGAGCGATAGGCGGCCTTCTCGGTGGCCACCTGGCACGAAGCGGCGAAGACGTCATCCTCATCGCCCGCGGTGCGCACCTGGCGGCGATGCAGGCCCACGGCATCACGGTGCGGAAGGGACACGATGAGTTCACCGCCCACCCCCGCTGCACCGATGACATGCGCGCCATCGCCGGCGCCGACGTCGTGTTCATCACCTTGAAGGCGCACAGCATTCCCGCGGCGGCGCCGCGGATCGGCGAGGCGCTCCGGGACGGCGCGTGCGTCGTGGGGGCGATGAATGGAATCCCCTGGTGGTACTTCTCCGATCGTCACCTGGAGTCGGTCGACCCGGGCGGCGTGATCGCACGCAGCATTCCCTTTCAGCAGGTCGTCGGATGCGTCGTGTACCCGGCGGCGACCATCGTCGCGCCCGGCGTGATCGAGCATGAAGAAGGAGATCGCTTCTCGATTGGCGAGCCGGACGGCGCGAAGACCGAGCGCGTGCAGAGGATCGCCGGCATGCTATCCGCCGCCGGCTTCAAGGCGCCCGTGCAATCGCGGCTGCGCAGCGAGATCTGGCTGAAGCTGCTGGGCAACGCGACCCTGAACCCGATCAGCGCCGTGACCCGTGCGACGCTCGGCGAGATGTTCGAATCCGAGGCGAGCCGGCGGCTCATCCGGAGTCTCATGGAAGAGGTCGCATCGGTGGCGCGGTCGCTCGAGGTCGAGATTCCCGTCAGCATCGAGAAGCGGATGCAGGGCGCCGCCGGCGTCGCTGAGCACAAGACTTCGATGCTGCAGGACCTCGAGGCGCACAAGGCGCTGGAGCTCGACGCCCTTCTGGGTGCGGTCATCGAGATCGCGGACTGGCAGGACGTAGACGTGCCCTCGTTGCGGACGCTGTACGAGCTGGCGAAGCTCGCCGAGGCAGTGGCCTTACGAGGCGATTAGCCGGGCAGCCAGCGGCCGGTGCGATGCTGGCTGTCGATCGCCCATCTCAGCGTGTCGAGGACCTCCGCCAGGTGCTCACGCATGGCCGCTTCCGCGGCGTCGCCGTCGTGGGCCTTCAGCGCCCCAAAGATGGCCTCGTGCTCGCGCAAAGAGCGCTCCGCTCGCCCGGGCCGGAGGGCGGTCTGGTACTGGAACCTGATCCCCTGCGATTTGAGGCCGCCCACCAGGTTGCTTGCGGTGGGATGGCCGGCGGCGGTCCAGATGACCTGGTGGAATGTCGCGTTCAGCTCCGAGTAACCGATCGAATCGCCGGCCTCGACGTGCTCGCGCATCTGTGTCATGACGTGCCGCAGCTCGCGGAGGCGGTCAGCGGTGATGCGGTCGGCGGCCCGCCGGGCCAGCATCCCTTCGAGGACGGCGCGCACCTCCTCGATCTCCATCGCCTCGCCATCCGAGATATGCCGGACCCGCGCGCCCCTGTTGCGTTCGAGCTGGACGAGGCCTTCCTGGTCGAGCCGGACCAGCGCCGCGCGGACCGCGGTGCGGCCAGCCCCGATCCTCTCCGCGATCGCCGCTTCGACGAGCCGCTCGTTGGGATGCAGCTGGCCGCTGACGATCGCCTCGCGGAGCTGGTGATAGGGGTCGGCACGGGGGGGACGGCGCTTCATCGCTTGCTGTCGAAGAGATTATCCTCAATAATGTCGACAATTCGCCACGGCTGTTTTTCGCTCAAAGGGGAGGAGCAGTGAAGACCTTCCACGCAAGGATGCGCTTCGGTTCGGCGGCTTGCTCACTGGCGGTCCTGATGCTGGCGGCATGCGGCGGCGGCTCTTCTGGAGGAGGGCTTGGCTCGGGGGATCTCCTGGTCGGCGTGCTCGCGCCGTTCTCGGGAGCGGACGCGGGACTCGGACCCGCCTACTATGCGGCCTGTCTCGCCGCCGCCCCCGCCATCAACAACAACGGTGGCGTCGGCGGGCGCCAGGTCAAGTGCCAGCAGTTCGACACTCGTGGCGAGCCGGCGGACGCGGCGCCCGCGGCGAGCGCGATGGTGGCCGGCAACTCGAACCTGATGGCGGTGGTCGGATGCACCTCGGATGAGGCGTCGGCAGTCGCCCCGATCGTCGACAAGGCCCATATCCCGATGTTCTGCATGACCGGGCAGAGCGAGTTCAACAAGACGAACCTCAAGTACTTCCACCGGCTGGTGCCGGCCGACATCTACGACGCCTACGCCATGGTGGGTTGGGCGCTGTACGGGCCGAGCCCGGCGCCATTCCACAAGGCGGCGCTCGTCTTCGGCAACGACATCGGGTCGCAGGCCTTCGTGGATCCTGCCACCAACGCGTTCACCAAGCTCGGTGGGCAGGTGAAGAACTTCCCGATCACCCTCGGCGCCTCTGACTACCGGACCGAGGTCACCCAGGTGATCGCCTACAAGCCCGACGTCATCTTCACCGAAGCGCTCGGTTCTGCAGGCACATTCCTCGGCGAGTACAAGACCCTGAACGGCGGCACTGTGACCCCGTTCATCGGCACGTCGGCCACCATCGACCCCCAGTGGTTCAAGCAGGTGAGCGACGCGATCGGCGTCGACAACCTGGTCAAGAATTACGGCGGCGTCGACCTCGGGTACACGTTCTCAGGCCCGGCTTACACAGAGTTCCAGACCAACCTGAACGCCGCCGCTGCTCAATTCGCCGACGCGCCCAAGTACAAGCAGCGCGGATCGACCCTGCACCTCTACGACGGGATCATCATGTCCGCGCTCGCGATGGTCGCCACCAACAGCCACGATCCGACGGTGTACAACTCGAAGATCAAGGAGATCGCCAACGGAGTGTCCGGCGCCACCGTCGTCCACACATATAAGGAAGGCGTCGACGCGCTGAAGGCCAACAAGTCGATCAAGTTCGAGGGCGCCGGGGGCGCGAACAGCTTCGACGACCACAACAACTCGGTGGCGGGCTACGTCCTCGTCAAGTACGACGCCACGGGCGGCGAGGTCAAAGTGCAGGAGCTGACCCCTGACCAGACAGCCAAGATCAGCCAGGCAGGCGGTATCTGACGTAATTCCCAGGACCAGGAGGACCCGAACGCCGTGAGCATCTTCGCAGCGGCGTTCGGGTTCGGCCTCGTGAGCATGTCGGTGATCGCCATCGCGGCGGTCGGGTTCACGATGCAGTTCGGCATCACGAACATGATCAACCTGGCCTACGGCCAGGTCATGATCTCGTCCGCTTACGTCGCCTACTACATCAATCGCGCCGGCATCACGATCTGGGTCGGCATGATTGCCGGCGCGTTCTTCGGCGCAGCGTTCTCGTTCCTGCTGAACCGCCTCGTCTACGCGCCGTTTCAGCGCAAGGGCACCTCGTACCTGGGCATGGTCATCGTCTCGCTCGCCGTCTCGCTGATGATCGCCAACCTTCTGCTGCCGATCGTCGGTTACTTCAGCGTCTCGTACTCGGAACACGCCGGAAGCCTGGTTCGCCTTGGCGACATCGTCCTGACCAACAACCAGATCGCGATCATTGCGCTGTCGGTGGCTGTGATGCTCGGCATCCATGCGCTGCTTCGCTACACGCGGCTCGGCAAGGCGATGCGGGCGACGGCGGCCAACCCGACCCTCGCCCGTAACTGCGGCATTCCCACGCAGCGCGTGATCGACATGGTGTGGCTCATCACGGGAGCCCTGTGCGGCCTGGCCGGAGTCGTCGCGGCATTGAACTCGGACTCGTTCGTGATCTCCAGCGGCGCCGGCTTTCTCATCACGGCGCTGGCCGCGGCGGTCCTTGGGGGCGCCGGCCAGCCTTACGGCGCGATGATCGGGGCGGTGATCATCGGGCTGGTCACCGAGCTCAGCGCCGCCGCATGGTCGCCCGAGTACAAAGAGGTCGTGGCGTTCGGCATCCTCGTCCTGGTCATGGTCCTGCGGCCGCAGGGCCTGCTGGCGAAACGCGGGGCGCTGGCGGCCGCCGGATGAACACCTACTACGCCGCCAACCTTTTGATCTACGCGGGAGTCGACATCATCGCCGTCCTCGCCCTGAATCTGCAGTTCGGCGTTTCGGGCATCGTCAACTTCAGCTTCATCGTTTTCCAGGCGGCCGGCGCTTACGCCGCCGCCGTGCTCTCGATGCCACCCCACACCGCGGCCGAGTACAGCTTCCAGGTGTACGTCGGCGGCTACCAGCTGCCGTTCCCCATCCCATGGATCGGCGGCGCGCTTGCCGGTGCCCTGCTGGCGATCCCCGTCGGCCTCGTGGTGCTGAGGAAGCTGCGCAGCGACTACCAGGCGATCGCCCTGCTGGTGACGTCGATCATCGCGAACACCGTGATCAACAACGCCCGCCCGTTCCTCAACGGCGCTGCGGGTCTCGCGCTCATCCCTCAACCGCTGCAGGACCAGGTCGACACCTACGGGGATTCCTACCTCTACCTGTACATCGGGCTGACCGCGGTCTGCGTCGGCCTCGTGTGGTTTCTTGCAGCTCGAATCGTCAACTCGCCATACGGCCGCACGCTCCGCGCCATGCGCGAGCACGAGCTCGCGGCCACTGCGCTGGGCAAGAACCCGGTCGCGCTGAAAATGACGATGTTCATCGTCGGCGGGGCAATCGCGGGCCTGTCAGGCGCGATCCTCGTCGGCTTCCTGACCGTCTGGGCGCCCTCCACCTGGCTCTATCCCGAGACCATCATCCTGTTCGCCGCCCTCATCGTCGGCGGCCGGGGCAACAACCTCGGCGCCATCCTGGGCGCCCTGCTCGTGCCGGTGGGCTTCGAGGAGGTCACGCGGCTCCTGATCCGGATGAACATCGGTCCTCCGAACCTGATCCCCGCGCTGGAGTGGGTCGCGATCGGCCTGTTCATCCTCGGCTTCCTGTGGTTCCGGCCGGAAGGCGTCCGGCCCGAGCCTCGTCGAGTCTTCGAAGGCAGTCCCGACGTTGAGGTGGTGGATCGTGTCCGCACGGCCTGAGCGCGAGCGCCCGGAAGGGGTCGACGGTCCCATGCTGGTCGCGGAAGACGTCCATCGCCACTTCGAGGGCATGCACGCGGTGGACGGCGTGTCGCTCGAGGTACCCCGAGGACAGATCACCGGCTTGATCGGTCCCAACGGCGCGGGCAAGTCGACCTTCATGGCCGTCGTGGCCGGTACGCTTCCGGCGAGCAGCGGCACGATCCTGTTCGAGGGCGAGGACATCACTCGACTTCCGACCTACAGGCGGGCACGCCGCGGGCTGGTGCGCACCTTCCAGCTTCCGTCGGAGTTCGCGCGGCTGACGGTGCTCGAGAACCTGCTCGTCGCCGCACCCCAGAACCGGGGCGACTCGCTGTTCGGGGCCCTGATGGGAAAGCGGTTCTGGATCAAGGACGAGGAGCGGCTCGTCACCGAAGCCCGCGGCCTGCTCAAGCGCTTTGGCATGAGCGCGAAGGAGTCGGACTACGCGGGACTGATGAGCGGCGGGCAGAAGCGCTTGATCGAGATCATGCGCGCGCTGATGCTGCATCCCCGGTGCCTGCTGCTGGACGAGCCGATGTCGGGCGTCCATCCGAGAGTCATCGAGCAGATCCAGCACTACCTGCAGTCACTTCGCGCCGACGGGTTGACGATCCTGATGGTCGAGCACGAGCTCCACCTCGTCGAGCAGCTCTGCGACTCGGTTTTCGTGATGGCTCAAGGAAAGCTCATCGGCAGCGGGACGATGGCCAGCCTGCGGCGCCAGCGGGAGATTGTCGACGCTTACCTTGTTGGATAGAGAGCCAGTCCTCGCGCAGCCGCGCCCGGAGCCGAGCCTGCGTGCCGAGCGGATCACGTCGGGCTACGGCGGGGTCCCGGTGATCCGCGACGTATCGATCGCCGTCGGACCGGCCGAGATCGTCGCCGTGATCGGGCCAAACGGCGCGGGCAAGAGCACTCTGCTCAAGAGCCTGGTCGGGATCCTGCGCGTGACCGGCGGCAAGGTGCTCCTCGGCGACCAGGACGTGACCAACCGCCCACCTGAGGAGCTGGCGCGCCGCGGCGTCGGCTACGTGCCGCAGGTCAACGACATCTTCGAGCCGCTCACCGTGCTGGAAAACCTGGAGATGGGCGGCTATCTCCTGGCGTCGGGGCGCGTGCGGGAGCGGGTCGAGGAGGTGGGTCACGTCTTTCCCGCGCTGGCGCCGATGCTCAAGCGGCGCGCCGACAAGCTGAGCGGCGGAGAGCGAAAGATGCTCGCCATCGCTCGCGTCCTGATGCTCGACCCGCAGGTGCTGATCCTCGACGAGCCCACCGCGAACCTCAGCCCCAAGCTTGCCGACAACCTGCTTCGGGAGCACATCAGGCGGCTGGCCGGCGTGGGCAAGGCAGTGCTCCTCGTCGAGCAACGTGCACGCGCGGCGCTGGAGATCGCGAGCTGGACGAGCGTGCTGGTCTCGGGCACGACGAGGCTCGAAGGCCGGCCGCAAGACCTGCTGCAGCGCGAGGACTTCGAGGAGCTGTTCCTGGGCGCCGGACCGGCGAAGGCGGCGCATGAATCGGATGAGAAGGAGAACGCAAAGACATGAGGTTGATCACGTTCCGTGTCGAAGGCGGATCGCGTGTCGGGGTGGTCCGCGACCAGGATGAGGTGGTGGAGCTGTCCGAGGCTGGTGACATGCTGTCATTGATCGACGCCGGCGAAGAAGGCCTGGCCGCAGCTCGGGCCGCGCTGTCGTCCTCGCGGTCCAAGGCGCGCAGGCTTGCCGACCTCGAGCTCCTCGCGCCCCTCCCCGAGCCACGGGGCAACGTGATCGCGATCGGTCGCAATTACCAGAAGCACGCCGAGGAGTCCGCGCGGAAGGAAGGCTACGAACCGCAACCCCCAACGGTCTTCACCAAGGCGATCACGTCGTTGACAGAGCCCTACGCGGACATCGCCATCGATCCCCTGATCAGCGACAAGATCGACTGGGAGGCCGAGCTGGCGGTCGTCATCGGCAAGCGTGCGGCGAACATAAAGCGGACCGATGGACTCGCCCATGTTTTCGGCTACACAGCCCTCAACGACGTCACTGCTCGCGACATCCAGAACGAGTGGGGCGGTCAGTACTTCAAAGGGAAGAGCCTCGACCGCACGTGCCCGACCGGCCCCTGGATCGTCACCACGGACGAGCTCAAGGACCCACAGAGCCTGGGCGTCAGACTTCGACTGAACGGCAAGATGGAGCAAGACGGCAACACGAGGGACATGATCTATCCCGTGGAAGTCATCATCGAGTGGGTGTCCAAAGGCATGACCCTCCTCCCCGGCGCGATCATCGCCACCGGAACGCCGGATGGAGTCGGGTTCTGGCGCACGCCCTCCGAGACCATGCATCCGGGCGACGTGATGGAGACTGAGGTCGAGGGCATCGGAAAGTTGCGCAACCGCATCGTGTCGGCGGCTCGCGATTGAAGCTCGACCAGCTTTCCGGCGTCCTCATCGCGCTCGCCTCGCCGGTCGGACGCGACGGAAGTGTCGATGAGCCGGGGGTTGCGCGCCTTGTGGAGCACGTGCTGGCCGGGGGCGTCCACGGTGTGCTTGCGCTCGGATCCACGGGCGAGACCGCGTCGCTCGACGAGAAGGGCCGCCGAACCGTCCTCGCCGCCGTGGTCCGGGCATCCGGCGGCCGGGTCCCTGTCATCTGCGGTGTCGCGCAGAGCCACCTCGGCGCGGCCCAGGCAGAGATCGCGGCCGCGGCGCAGCTTGGCGCGGACGCCGTTCTCGCCGCGCCGCCCTTCTACTACCCGACCGACCAGGCCGGCGTCCTGGACTTCTACCGTCAGCTTGCCAGGGACGCGCCGCTGCCCGTGATGCTCTACAACATCCCGCAGTTCACCAAGGTCGTCGCGGAACCTGCCACCGTGGCCACGCTCGCCCGCGAAGGGATGATCAAAGGGATAAAGGACTCGAGCCGCGACTTCGAGTATTTCGAAGGCGTGTGCATCGCCACCCGCGACATTGCCGGATTCCGGGTCTTCACCGGCAGCGACACGATGCTGCTTGCATCGCTCGCGATGGGCGGAGCGGGGACGATCTGCGGCGCGGGCAACGTCGTGCCCGATTGGGTGGTTCGCATCTACGACGAGTTCAGACGCGGCGACCTGGACGCAGCGCGCGACGCTCAGGAAAAGCTCTTCGAGCTGGTCAGTGCCGTGCGCGAGGGCGTGTTCCCGCTGGCGATCAAAGCCGCGCTGCACATGCTGGGAATCTGCGAGCCGTGGTCCGCCCCTCCGGTGCGCAGGCTCGACGAAAAACTCGAGGCTCGGTTGCGCGAGCGGCTTGCCGGTTGGGGCCTGTTTGCCGCTGCGGCGTCACGGTAGGCGAAGCGCTTCGCCTATCCAAGGGGTCCCCGCGAAATCCAGGGCAAATCCTGCGATTTCGCGGGGTTACTCACCCCCCTACAGCCATGCCGAGTGACCCACTCCCCGGCTCGTCGAATCATCGCCGCCGCCGCCGGCCGCAGCCAGCCGCAATTGCGTGAATTCCGGGTACTGCAATTGAGGTACCGTCGTGGTCTTGATCGTCTCCATCGGCGACCTCGTGCTCGACATCGCGATCGTTCCCGACGGCCCACTCGAGCCGGACGACGACTCACCGGCGACCATCACCCTTGGCGGCGGAGGCCAGGCCGCCAACTTCTGCGCCTGGATGGGGGCGCTCGGTGAGCCGGTAAGGCTGGTGACGCGGGTCGGCGACGACGACACGGGGCGGAGGCTCGTCGCGGACCTCGAATCGCGCGGCGTCGAGGTGCGTGCGACCTGGGCGCAGGAACCCACCGGCGCGATCGCCGTGCTGGTCGGGCCGGACGGGCGCCGGACGATGGCCACCCAGCGTGGGGCCAGCGTCGGCCTGAGTCCCGACGACCTCGACGAGGCGTGGTTTCGCGACGCCCGGCTCCTGCACGTGCCCGCCTACTCGCTCTTCCTGGAACCCATCGCCAGTGCGACGCGAGCGGCCATCGTCGTGGTTCGCGAGGCGGGCGGCATGCTTGCGGTCGACCTTTCGTCTGCCGCCGGCCTGCGCGCCTACGGACCTTCAAGGATGGCCTATGTCCTCGCCCGGCTCAAGCCTGAGGTGCTCTTCGCCACCGAAGCCGAGTCATCGACTCTTGCCGTTCCCCTGCAAAGCCTCGCCCAGGTGCCCGTCCTCAAGCTCGGCCGCGCCGGCTGCCGGGTGTTCGGCCAGACCATCGCTGCGCCCGACGTCAAAGCGATCGACCCGACCGGCGCCGGTGACGCGTTCGCGGCCGCCTTTTGCGCCGCGTGGCTGCACGGCGCCACGCCCGTCGAGGCCGCTGAAAAGGCGGTGCAGGCCGCCTCGCAGTCGGTGCTGCTCGCGGGAGCGCGGCCCAGCTGAGCGACCTGCTGCAGGTCTCGCCTCAGGTAAGGGCGGCACTCGAGGCCGGGCGCCCGGTGGTCGCTCTCGAGACGTCGATCGTCGGCCAGGGCCTGCCCGCTCCCCACAACCTCCTGGCGGCACGCGGCTGCGAGGCGGCGATCCGCGAGGAAGGCGGAATTCCCGCGACGGTGGCGGTTCTCGACGGCCGCGTGCGGGTCGGCCTGAGCGATGACGATCTGGAGCGAATTGCCTCAGGCGCGATAAAGGTGAGCTCGCGGGACCTCGGGCCGGCGCTGGCGCGTGGCTCCAACGGCGCGACCACGGTCGCGGCGACAGTCCGAGCCGCGGCGATGGCCGGGGTCAGGTTCATGGCGACCGGAGGAATCGGCGGCGTCCACCGCGGGCATCCCGAAGACCAGTCGGCCGACCTGGAGGAGATCGCGCGCTCGCCGGTGGCCGTTTTCTGCGCCGGCGCCAAGATCGTTCTCGACCTCGCCCTGACCCTGGAGAGGCTCGAAAGCCTCTCCGTTCCGGTGCTCGGCTATGGGTGTGATGAGTTTCCGGCCTTCTACACGCGTCGCAGCGGATGCCCGGTGAGCGCGCGCGTCGATGGTCCGGCCGAGGCAGCCGGCGTCCTGCGTGCGGTATGGGAAACGGGCGGTCGCGGAGCTGTCGTGGCGGTCCCGCCTCCCTCCGACCTGGAAGGTGCCGAGCAGATGGCAAGGCAGGCCGCGGACGAACTGGGCGACGTGCGCGGCGGAAGCGTGACGCCGCGACTGCTGGCCCGCATGGCCGAGCTTTCCGGCGGACGCTCGCTGGACCTGAACGTCGAGCTCGTGGTCAACAACGCGCGCGTTGCGGCGCAGGTGGCGAGGACATTTTTTGGCTAGGCGGCACTTAACTTCGTGAAGGAGACCGGATGATGGACTCGCAAGCAGTCGCATTGGCCATAGCTCATCTCGAGGCATGGACCAATCAGGACCTTGAAACTGCGCGTGGCAACCTGGCGGCGGACGTTCAGTTCTACAGCCCGGCCGCGCACCTGGTCGGCATCGACGAGTACATGGACGGGCCGAGGGGCCTCACTCAATTCGCCAGGCATGTTGTGCCCGGCAGCCTTCGCGTGATCGCCGCCATGGGCGATGAGCGGAACGCACTGATCATGTACCAGGTCGACACTCAGGGCGACCCGATCGGCTCCAAGACGTTTCCATCCGCCCAGACGTGGCTGCTGGACGAGAGCGGAAAGATCCAGGTCGAGAGGATCGTCTCCTACGCGACTCCGAAGAGCTAGCTCTTCTTCTTCGATCTGGGCGCGGACATCAGGTCGCACCACGCGATCACGATCTTGCTCAGCTCGGCGGCACGCGCGTTGACCTCTGCCACATTCGCGAATCTCATGAAGCGCACCGCCCGTCCAGTGCCTTCCATGTGCGGGAACTTGCCGGGGATGATGCCGCCCCGGTTGAACATCAGGCTCACCGTTTTTTTGGTGTGCTGCACGAAGCTGGCGAAGTCGCCACCGCTGTGGAACGTCACGGTGCCGTACTTCGTGCCCTCCCCCATGCGCGAGTCTGCGCCGAGGATGACCTCACGCACGCGGCGCAGGATTGGCTCCGCCGGCTTGCCGGAGAACCACTTCTCGGCGACTGGATCCTTCTCCATCAGAGACACCCGGCGGGCCCGGTCCGGGCCCGCCGGGTTGCGAATCGGTTCAGCTCTGGCTGGGGTTCGTGCTCATGAGTCCGAACGCCGCGCCTTGCGGGTCCGTAAGAATTGAGAACCGGCCGCCGGGAAAGTCTTGCGGCGGAAGCAGCTCCTTGGCGCCCAGGCTGACTGCTTTCTGGTGCGTCTTGTCGACGTCGGCAGCACCGAAGTAGACCATCCAGTAGGACGGCACCTCCTTCGGCACCATCGGGTTCATCTCCATGCCGCCGGCGATGCTCTCGTCGGCGAGCTTGAACTCGGTGTAGTCGCCCTGTCCTTCGCCCATCGGGCTTACCTTCTCGCCCCAGCCGAAGACCTTCTTATAAAACTGCTTTGCCTTCTCGACGCCGCGTGAGTTCAGCTCGGCCCATGAGTAGACGCCGGGCTTGCGCAGCACGTCGAAGCCGTTCATGGTCTCCGGCTCCCAGACCGAGATGAACGCCCCGGTCGGGTCCTGGAACACAGCCATTCGGCCTACGTCCATGACCTTGAAGGCAGGCGCAACGACCTTGCCGCCTGCCGCCTCGACCTTCTTGGCCACGGCGTCGGCATCACGCGTGCCGATGTACACCATCCATGCCGATGGAGCGTTTGGATCCTGCGTCCCGCCGATGCCTGCCACGTCCTTGCCGTCGAGCCTCGCGATCGCGTAGCCGCCCGCGGCGGGATCCTTCTCGGGCTCGGCCTTCCAGCCGAAAAGTTTCGAGTAATAGTCGCGCGAACCCGATGGATCTGTGCTCGAAAGGTCGATCCATGCGGGCGAGTTGACGACAAACGTCTTCGTGTCGGCCATATGCGTACCTCCTTGGTACCAGAGCTGACGCGGGTGCCCTCTTGAGAGCCCCTCCCACCCTTCAACTACCCATTGTGCCACCGGCAGGTTAAGGAATCATGAGAGCCCGCTCAGCGTATGAATAGAGCGATGGCCGAAGCCCGCCCTGTCGATCTGGTCATCTTCTCTGACTACGTTTGACCCTGGTGCTACATCGACTCGGTCCGAGTCGAGCAGCTGGAGAGCGAGGGATTGGTCCATGTCACGTGGCTCCCCTTTGAGCTTCATCCCGAAGCCCCGCCCGAAGGCATACCGCGCGATGCGTACTTCGGACGCGCGCGCTCGGAGCGCATGCATTCGCACCTTCAGTCGATCGCAGAGTCGGTCGGATTGCAGATGCATTCGCGCGACGTGATCATCAACTCACGCCGCGCGCTCGGCGCCGCGGAGTTTGCGCGCGAGCGCGGCAAGTTCGAGGACATGCACCACGCGCTCTTCAAAGCGCACTGGGAAGGCAGCGGCCGGCTCGAGGACGTCGACGACCTCGTTCGCATCGGCACGACGGTCGGTCTGGATGGCGGCCCCCTGAGAAGCGCGGTTGAGGAGCATCGTTACGACCCGGTGATCGACGAGAACAGGCGAATGGCGAGCTCAGTGGGCATCGACGCGATACCGGCGCATATCTTCGGCCGCCGCTACCTCGTTCTCGGCGCGCAGCCCTACGAGGTGCTGAAGCAGGTCGTCGACCGGTTGGCGGCAGAGGAGTGAGGATCGTCTCGCTCTTGCCAAGCGCGACCGAATCGCTTTTTGCGCTCGGCCTGGGCGATCAGCTGGTCGCCGTCACGCATGAGTGCGATTACCCGCCAGAGGCTGCGTCGCTGCCGGTCGTCACCAGGTCGACCCTCGACCTGGTCGGCCGAAGCGGGGCGCAGGTCGACGACCTCGTGGCGCTCGCGGCAAGAGATGGACGCTCCCTCTACGAGGTCGACACCGACGCGATCCATCGCCTCGACCCGGACCTCGTCGTGGCCCAGGACATTTGCGACGTGTGCGCGATTCCCGCCGACCAGGTGGCCGACGAGCTCGCCGGCGTACGCATGATCCGGCAGCATCCGCATTCGCTTGCCGATGTGCTCAGCGACATCGAAGAGCTCGCTGACGCGTGCGGCTCGGACTCGACTCCCCTGATGGCGCAGCTGCGAAGGCGCATCGAGGCGGCATCGGTGAAGGCTTCAGCGCTGCCTCGTGTGCGGGGCGTCTTCCTGGAGTGGTTGGACCCGCCCTATCGCGCGGGACACTGGACGCCGGACCTCCTGTCGCTGGCGGGGATCGATGACCCGCTGGCCAGGCCGGGAGTGCCGTCGGTGGCGCTCTCCTGGGACGACGTGAGGAGGGCACAGCCTGCCTTACTCGTCATTGCGCCTTGCGGCTTTGACAGGGATCGCGCCCAGCGTGAGGCGGACTCGCTCACCCACGCGATCGACTCCACCGGAGCCGTCAAGGTCGTCGTGCTCGACGGCTCCGCTTATTTCAACCGGCCCGGGCCGCGTCTGGTCGACTCGCTCGAAATCCTCGTTTCGGCTAGGACCGAAAGACCCTGACCAGCGATTCTTGGGCGTCGGAGAAAAGCCGGCGCAGCCCGTCCTCGCTCGCGCTGAGCTTTGCACTGCGGCCCACCGTCTTCTCCTCGAGCAATCCCGACTCGCGAAGCACCTGCACGTGAGCGCTGACCGTGGGCTGCGAGAGGTGAAACTGTCGTGCGATCTCGGTGACTGAAGCCGGCTCACGGGCCAGACGCAGCAGGATGGCAAGCCGCGTGGGATCGGCCAGGGCTTTGATGCTGGACGAGATCTCGGCGGCCACCTTGCGGTAAGAGGGCTCGTCGTGACGAATTCCCTGGCCGGCGAAAACCGTGCCGTCCAGATCAAGGACGTGGATCTTGCCGCCGAACCAGCACGGCGTGAGGATGAGCTTGCCCTCCTCGGCGGCTGTATCGGCGAGCGCATCGATCTGCGGCCGGCCGGCCCACAGCGTGGGCATCCCGAGCAGCTGCAGGTAGGTGACGCCGTCCTGCAGCGCCCGCGTCCAGCGCTGCGCCTCGGCGATCACGGCGGGCCTCCCCTCTTCCTCCCACTCACGTTCGACCGCGCTCCACATCTCGGTCAGCAGCTCGACGTAGCGCTTTCGCACCGTCGGGTCCGCGCGGAGCCTGGACAGGCGGGATCGCGTCGCCTCGAGCTCGGCGGGACTCTCCGAGCGCAGGGATGGAATCTCCGACCCATCCAACATCGCGTCATCGATTCGCGCGAAGAAGCGCCCGAGATCGAGGTCCAGCATCGTGCCGGAGCGCTGGGCCAGGACGATCAGCTCGGTGGAGTACCGCGTCACGTCGTCGCCCCTGAGGCGGGCGAGCTCGGGACCGAGGCTGAGGCGCAGGGCCTCGAGGGGGGCGAAGGCGTCTTCATGCTCGTGGCCGGCCTGGGCGAAGTGCAGGACCCACATCAGCTCGAGCGGCGCTGACGGGGCGACCCTGATCCGGCTTTCCCGGGTGTCGTCGTCTAAGGCTGGCATAGCTTGACGCCTATGTTAACAGGTGGAGTCGGCGACTCAACTTAGTTGATTGCCTATTCCAACAGTCGATGGCCTATAATACGGTCCATGGACCACTACAGCGCGGAGAAATGGATGCTGGAGCGCCACCGGGACATGATTCGCACCGCCGAGCGGCAAGCGCGGTTGGGGCCCGAGACCGACCTGACCCTCCGGTCCTGGTCCGCGGCTTGCCTGCGCTCTTTGGCCGACAGGCTGGATGGGGCCGCGCGGCTCGACCCGTCGGGAAATCTGAGCCCGCACCTCCGCCTGGTAACTCGACGCCGTATCGGCTAGCGGCGGCCCCGGAAAGCGACGCAACGCGGTCATGGCGACCCCTAATCTATTGGGGTATCGGCTGCGGGAGGTCCGGGCCGCGGGGAGGAGTTCGAAGATGAGACGAGTCGCCTTTGCCTTCATAGGATTGCTGCTGCTTGCCGGCTGCGGCGGAAATGGAAGCGGTGGGACGGGCAACAATTCTGGCACTCCGCAGCCCGGCGGCACCGCCACGGTCGCGCTGGAGAGCGAGCTCAGAACACTGGATCCACTCGACTCCTCCCTTTTGGTCGAGCGTGAGGTCTTCTACAACATGTACGACTCGCTCTTCACCATCGATCCGACGCTGAAGATCAAGGCGGGCCTGGTGAAGACCTGGGATGTATCCGACCCGCTGAACTACAAGTTCACGCTGCAGTCGGGCGTCAAGTACCACGACGGGACGGCGTTCAACGCCGCGTCGGTCAAAGCCAACATCGAACGCTACAAGACGGCCGCCAACTCTCGACGCAAGTCCGACCTTTCCAGCATCAAGACCGTCGAGGTCGTAGACGACACCCACGTCGTCTTCCACCTGGGCACACCGAACGCGACGCTGCTCGCCACGCTGGTCGACCGAGCCGGAATGATGCTGTCGATCGACGCCGTCACGAAAGGCGGCGCCAACTTCTCGCTGGCTCCGACAGGCGCGGGCAGCGGTCCGTTCCAGTTCGTCGAATGGAAGCGCAACGACCACCTGACCCTGAAGAAGAACCCGAGCTACTGGAAAGCGGGTCTCCCCTACCTTGACGGCCTGACCTACCGGGCCATTCCCGACGTCAATGCCATCGTTTCCGCGCTGAAGACAGGTGACATCGACATTGCGCGAACCATCGGTGCGAAGGACGTCGCCGGGATCAAGACAGACTCGAATCTGATCTATCGCGACACTCCCGCGATCGGCTTCAACGGTTTTGAGCTCAACACCAGCGCGCCCCCGTTCAACGACCCGGCCAAGCGCAAGGCGGTGGCGATGGCCGTCGACCGCTACTCGGTCTTGAAGAACATCAACTTCAACATCGGGGTGGTGGCCTATGGTCCGATCCCGCCGTCGAGCTGGGCGTTCGACTCGAGCGAGAAGATCTTCGACCACGCCGACGCTCAGAAGGCGAAGTCGACCGCGACGGGCTTCACCTTCACCTTCAAGACCACCTCCGATCCCGTCGCCCAGCAGGCGGCGCAGCTGTTGCAGTCGGAGCTGGCTCAAGCCGGGATCACGATGCAGATCCAGACCGAGGAGTTCGCGACCTACGTGCAGGAGTGCGCCAGCCACCAGTTCCAGGCGTGCAACGTGAACTGGTCCGGCCGGATCGACCCCGACGGCAACATGTACGCGTGGTGGCACACGGGCGGCGACTTCAACGACAGCGTGTACAGCAACTCCCAGGTGGACGCCTGGCTGGAAGACGCGCGCACCAGCGCGGATCAAAGCAAGCGCAAGCAGGACTACGACAATGCGCAGAAGCAGATCGTGCAGGACGCGCCGTATGTCTTCACAACCTTCGGTGTCAGCTCGCAGATCTCGGACACCAAGATCCACAACTTCACGCTCTATCCCGACCTGATGATCCGGATGGCGGAGGTCTGGAAGGGCTAGCAAGGCCACCGATGCGGCGCCGGAGGGCTAGCGCGGCGTGACCGCCTACGTCCTCCGGCGCCTCCTGTTGATGCTGCCGGTGGCTTTTCTCGTCACCGTCGGCGTCTTCATGCTCATCCACCTGAGCCCGGGCGACCCGGCGCTGATCATCCTGGGCGAAGACCGCAGCCCGCAGGCCATCGCGCAGATCCACCAGGAGCTCGGCCTCGACAAGCCGCTCTACGTTCAGTACGGCATATGGCTGGGCCACATCGTGCACGGCGATTGGGGCCGCTCGATCACGACCCACCAACCCGTCGCCGTGGCGATCACCGAGCGCCTGCCGGCAACGATCGAGCTCGGCCTCACCGCATTGCTGTGGTCGCTGCTCGTGGCGATTCCGCTCGGCACGATCGCCGCCGTGCGGCGAGGCTCCGTCGCGGACTCGGTTGCCACCAGCATCACGGTGGCCGGTGTTTCCATCCCGAACTTCTTCATCGGGATCGTGTTGATCTTCGTGCTCTCGGTGACGCTTCGCCTTTTCCCATTCGGAGGCTACGTCCCCTTCCTGACGGATCCGCTGGAGAGCCTGCGCCACGTCGCGCTTCCGGCCATCGCGCTGGGTACCGCAGGCGCGGCCATCAACATGCGCTTCACCCGCTCATCGATGATCGAGGTACTCAACCACGACTACATACGCACGGCGCGGGCGAAAGGAGCGTCGTGGCGGCGTGTCGTCTTCGTTCACGCCCTCAAGAACGCGCTGATCCCGGTCGTGACGATAGTCGGGTTGCAGATTGGCGGGATCATCGAAGGGGCCGTCGTCACGGAGACGGTCTTCACCTGGCCCGGAGTCGGTCGCCTCGCCGTCGAATCGATCTTCAACCGCGACTACACCGTCGTGCAGGGCATAGTGCTTCTCGCAGCCTTCTCTTACATGGTCGCCAACCTGCTGGTCGACCTGGCCTACGCCTGGCTCGACCCCCGGATCTCCTACGCATGAGCAACGCGCCCGCCATCGTCGCCGCCCAGGAGCCGGTCCGGCGCACACCGATCGCACTGCTCGACCTGATTCGCACCCACCGTCGGGTCACGTTCGCCTTCGCGCTGGTCGCGGTCCTCTTCCTGATCGCGCTCGTGTCGCCAGTGATCTCGCCGCATGACCCGCTCGCCGTGAGACCCGACGACTCCTACCTCCCTCCCCTCACACCCGGGCACGTCCTGGGTACGGACGAGCTCGGGCGTGACCTCTTGAGCCGCGTCCTGTGGGGGGCGCGTGTCTCCCTTCCCGTGGCCTTCGTCGCCGTCGCGGTCGGCCTTTTCGCCGGGGGGCTGATCGGCCTGGTGAGCGGGTACGCCGGCGGAGTCGCCGACCTCCTCCTGATGCGCTTCGTCGACGCGCTGCTGGCCTTCCCCGGCCTGATCCTGGCAATCGCCGTCGTTGCCGCCCTAGGGCCCGGCCTGCGCAACGCGATGATCGCGATCGGAATCGTTGCCGTCCCTGTCTACGCGCGCCTCGTCCGTGCGGTCGTGCTCCAGCTCAAGCAGATGGAGTTCATCGTGGCGACGCGGGCGCTTGGCGCAACGCCGCTCCGGCTCGTCCTGCGCCACCTCATTCCGAACCTGCTGAACCCGATCATCGTCCAGGTGTCACTCTCGGCGGGCTTCGCCATTCTGGCCGAGGCGACGCTCTCGTTTCTCGGCCTCGGCGCGCAGCTGCCGACACCGGACTGGGGGCAGATGATCAACGCGGGCGCGTCATTCCTGACCAACGACCCCTGGCTCGCCATCGTGCCCGGCGCTGCGATCTCGATCACCGTCTACAGCTTCAACCTGCTCGGCGACTCGCTGCGCGACGCTCTCGACCCAAGGCTGCGTTCTTGATGAGCTTCGCCCACCTGCTGGAGGTCGATGACATCCACACCCACCTCGCCGTGAAGGACGGCACGGTCCGGGCAGTGGACGGCGTCTCTTTCACCATCGACGCCGGTGAGACGCTGGGCATCGTCGGCGAGTCCGGATCGGGCAAGTCGATGACCGCGCTTTCGATCATGCGCCTGCTCCCTCGGAGCGGAAGCATCGTGGAGGGGAAGGTCACGTTCAAGGGCCGCGTCCTGACCGACCTCTCGGAGGACGAGATGGAGGCGATGCGCGGGACAGAGATCGCGATGATCTTCCAGGACCCCATGACGTCGCTCAACCCCGTCTACCGGATCGGGTGGCAGGTCGGCGAACCCCTGCGCATCCACCGCCACGTCGACACCCGCAAGTCGATCGTGGCCGCAGTCGACCTGCTGCGCAAGGCCGGCATTCCCGACGCACCCAGGCGCGTCGGCCAGTTCCCCCACATGTTCTCCGGAGGCATGCGCCAGCGGGCGATGATCGCGATGGGTCTGAGCACGAGCCCGAGCCTGCTGATCGCCGACGAGCCCACAACCGCGCTCGACGTGACGATCCAGGCCCAGATCCTCGATCTCCTACGCACGCTCAACCGCGACTACGGGACCGCGACGATCCTGATCACGCATAACCTCGGGGTCGTCGCGGGGATGTGCGACCGCGTCATCGTGATGTACGCGGGGCGCGTCGTCGAGCAGGGTCGGACGGAGGACGTGTTCGCCAGGCCGGAGCATCCATACACGTGGTCGCTGCTGCGTTCGATCCCGCGGCTCGATGCGGATGAGCACGAGCCGCTCAAACCGATCGACGGATCGCCTCCCGACATGGTCCGGCTTCCCGCGGGTTGCAAGTTCACGCCGCGCTGTCCCTTCGCAATCGGCCGATGCGCGAAGGAAGAGCCGGAGCTCCTGGCCGTGCGCAACCAGCTGTCGCGGTGCTGGGTGACCCAGGGCGGTGTCACGCTCGACGGCGCCGGCGTTGGCTGAGGCGCCGGCGCGGCCTTCTGCCCAGGCCTGGACGCCGGCCCAGCCGCTGGTCGAGGTCCGTGGCCTGCGGACCTGGTTTCCCGTTCGCTCAGGCGTGATCAACCGGGTGGTCGGCCAGGTGCGCGCGGTCGATGGGGTCGATCTCGACATCAGGCAGGGCGAGACGCTGGGCCTGGTCGGCGAGTCGGGGTGCGGCAAGTCGACCCTCGGCCGGTCGATCTTGCGACTGGTGCAGCCGACCGCCGGCGAAGTGCGCTTCAAGGGCAGAGACATCCTGCGCATCGGGTCGCGCTCGATGAGGCGGATGCGGCGCGAGATGTCGATCATCTTTCAGGACCCCTTCGCCTCGCTCGACCCGCGCCAGACGGTGGCCGACATCCTTGGCGAGGCGCTCGACATCCATCGCCTCGCGCGCTCCACGCGTGCCCGCAAGGAGCGCGTCTCCGAGCTACTCGGGCTTGTCGGGCTGTCGGGTGACTTCGCGGGAAGGTACCCGCACGAGTTCTCGGGCGGCCAGCGACAGCGGATCGGCATCGCGCGCGCACTGGCGGTGGATCCGTCGTTCATCGTGTGCGACGAGCCCATCTCGGCGCTGGACGTGTCGATCCAGGCACAGATCATCAACCTGCTCGAGCAGCTGCAGGACAAGTTTCACCTCACCTATCTCTTCATCGCCCACGACCTGTCGGTGGTCAAGCACATCTCCGACCGCATCGCCGTCATGTACGTCGGCAAGGTGGTCGAGGTGTCACCGGCCCGAGACCTGTACCGCCAGCCCAAGCACCCCTACACCGGGTCGCTGCTGTCAGCGATTCCGATTCCGGATCCGCGTCTCGAGCGCCGCCGCGAGCGGATCATCCTCAAAGGCGACGTCGCATCGCCGTTGAATCCGCCGAGCGGCTGCCGTTTCCGGACGAGGTGCTTCAAGGCGCAGCCCCGATGCGCCGAAACCGAGCCTCCGCTGGAGACGGTGAACCTGGGCGACCACAAGGCCGCCTGCTACTACCCGCTCAGCTAACGCCCGACGGCGTAGGCCTGGCCGCCTCGCGGGTTGGCCGCCGCGGAAAGCAGCCCGGCCTCGGCATCGATTCCCACGGCACAGATCCGGCCGAGCGACCACGGTTCCGCCTCCACCACCTCATGACCTCGGCGCCGCAGCTCATCCAGCACTCCCGCCGGCATGGGTTCGCTGTGCAGGCGGCCGGGGTGTGCATCGTGCGGAGCGAACGAGCTCGGGAAATGAGAGGTGTGGAACATCGGCGCATCGATCGCGGCCTGCAGGTCCAATCCGAACAGCGCATGCGCGAGGAAGAATTCGAGCGTCCACTGGTCCTGCTGATCTCCGCCCGGGGTGCCAAACGCAAGCCGCGGCGCGCCATCGCGAAAGGCGAGCGTGGGGCTCAGCGTTGTCCGCGGCCGCTTGCCGCCCTCCAGGTGATTGGGATGCTCCGGGTCGAGGTTGAACATCTGGGCGCGCGTGCCCAGACAGAAGCCAAGCCCCGCGATCACGGGCGAGCTCTGCAGCCAGCCGCCGCTGGGGGTGCACGCGACGAGGTTGCCGTGCCGATCCGCGACGGCAACGTGGACAGTGTCGCCTCGGACCGCGCCAAGCGACTGCGATCCCGTTCCGGTCCAGTGGCCGGGGGTCACGGGTTGCGAATCGCGACGCGGGAGGCGCGGCTTCGTCCCCAACGGCGATCCCGGCCGCAGCTCGACCGAGGCGCGTTCGCCGACGAGCCGGCGCCTGGTTTCGGCGTATTCGCGCGAGAGCAGCTCGGCCAGCGGCACGCGCGCAAAGTCCGGGTCCGCGTACCACGCCTCACGGTCCGCGAAAGCGAGCTTGGCGCACTCCATGACCACGTGGATGTGCTCGGCGGAGAGAAACCCATTCGAGCCGAGGTCGAACGGCTCGAGCAAGCGGAGCTGCTGGAGAAAAACCGGGCCCTGGCTCCACGGCCCGCACTTGGCGACGGTCCAGCCATGGAAATCGGTGACGACCGGCTCCTCGTGCCGTGCCTGGAACGCGGCCAGGTCGGCCGCGGTAAGAAACCCCGGATGAGCCGAACCCGAGCTGTCCATCACCGCGGCGCGGCAGTGTTGCTCGATCGCCTCAGCGACAAAACCCGAGTAGAAGGATCGCGCCGCGGCCTCGATCTGTTCCTCCCTGCCCCCCGCCGACGACTCGGCCTCGCGCACGAGACGCCGGTAGGTCGAGGCAAGATCGCGATTGCGAAACAGGTGCCACGGGCGGGGCAGGCCACCGTCGAGGTACGTGGCGGCCGAGCTCGGCCAGTGCTCGCGAAAGAGCGGCTCGACCATCGCGAGGGTGTCGACGATCCGAGGCAGCAGCGGGTAGCCCGACTCGGCATAGCCGATCGCGAACTGCAACACGTCCGCGAGCCGCCACGTGCCGTGGTCGCGCAGGAGGGCCATCCATCCGCCGAAGGCGCCCGGCACACAGGCGGCGACCAGGCCCGTCCCGGGGATCTCCGCGAGCCCCATTTCGCGGACGTGCGGGATGGTCGCGTTTGCCGGCGCAGGCCCCTGGCCGGAGATCACTTCCGTGCGCTCGCGCGTGGTGTCCCACAAGAGGATCGGCACCTCGCCGCCGAGACCATTGAGATGAGGTTCGACGACCTGGAGCACGAACCCGGCGGCGCACGCCGCATCGAAGGCGTTGCCGCCGCGATCGAGCACCGTCATCGCGCACTGGGAGGCGAGCCAGTGCGTCGAGCTGACGACACCGAACGTGCCCTTGACCTCAGGCCGAGTGGTGAAAGCCACGGGACTCAGAAAGCCTCCTGCAGGCCGCCGCGGCGAGCCCAGTTCTCGAGCAGCCGGAACAGCAGGTAACCCCCGAGCGCCCACATCAGCCCGACGAGCAGCTCGCCTGCCAGGAGCCCGCCGACCTGACCGAGTGATGCACCCGCGGCCGCATCGCGGGCAGCCTGGACGCCGCGGGTAAGGGGGAGGGCATAGGCGAGCAACTGCACCGCGCCGGGGAGCCGGCTCACCGGGAAGTTGATGCCGCAGATGATCAGCAGGACGTAGTAGACGATGTTGGCGATGATGATGGCGTCTCGCATGACGAGCCCGATGCTGCCGAACATGAGGCCGAGGCCGGCGGTCGTCAAGGAGATCACCACTACGCAGAGCGCGAGCAGCAGCAGGTTCGCGTGCTGCAGGTTCAGGCCGTAGATGACCACGACGATCGCCAGGCCGACGACGACCGTGGCGATGCCGTCGATGACGTTGACGACGGCGCGGCTGAGAAAGGTGATGAGGCGATTGGCGGGTGACGCCAAAAGGATGGGGAGGGTTCCGTACTGACGCTCATTTGCGACCGTCGCGATGACTCCGAAGATCCCCGCGTTGGCGGTGAGCTGCAGCGCGTTGCCAAGAGCGAAATACAGCGCGTTCTGCCGCCCGGTCGCGTACACGCCGAGCTCGACGAAAAACAAGATCTGGGTGACGGGGAGCAGGACCTTGTACGCGACGTAGCCCTGGGGATTGGCCCATTGAAAAAGGGCCACGTACTGGAGGTAGGTCGACCGGCCGAACACTCCAGCCTCGAGGGCGAGCCGCTTCATGCGAGGGCCAGCTGCCCCGACATCCTTGCCCTCCGCTCGACCAGCGCGTAGAGGAAGTAGGCGCCGGCCAGATAGGCGAGGCTGAGGCCGACGGTCGCGAGCCACCACGTCGCAAAGTTGTGGGGCCCCTCGGCAAGCGTCGACGCGTAAAGCGCGCGCACCGCCCAGGTCGGAGCCAGGAAGCCGGCGACGCCCTGCGCCCACGGTGCCAGAACCGCCACCGGGAACATGAATCCGCAGAGCACATAGACGCCCAGCTCGAAGCCATTCAGCATGCTGAAGGCCCAGCGCCAGAGCGCAAACAGCGGCGTCAGCGTCAGTGCGATGCAGAAGAACGAAAGCGTCAGGACGCCCAGCGAGATCACAAAACGACCGCCGTCGAGAGCCGGCAGCACAGCGTGGAACCCGACGTAGGCAAAGACGGCCGTGGGCAGAAACGCGAGGAGGCCGAAAAGCAGGCCACCGCAAATCTTCCCGAGCAGGATCACCCAGAGCGGGGTCGGCGTGGCGAAGATCTGCTCGAGCGTTCCGTTCCAGCGCTCCTCCTGGATGCCGTTTCCGCCCTCCAGGTAGGCGACCGACCAGTATCCGATGAGCCCGCCGCCAAGGACTCCATACACGACATGCGACGAGGCCGCGCCAGGGCTGCTCAGCACGTACAGGCCGACCGCCGCAAACAGCACCGGGAAGACGAGCCAGTTCAGGTAAGCCCAGGGACTGATGACGCGCAGTCGGATGCTGACTCGGAACGCACTGAACGCGGCGCGTGCGAGGCCGGTCACCGCGACTCCAGGGGTCCCCATAAATTCACGGCGAAGCCTCTGAATTTGTGGGGTTTTCGCCGATCAGCTGCACGTATGCGTCCTCGAGGGTCGGCTCGCGCGAGCTCACCTTCTCCAATTTGATGCCGTCGAGGATCACGCCCAGCCGTGTCATCACGTCGGCCGGTCGAGCGCAGTGGACGGTGACGACCTGGGCGAGCTCGTGCTCGGAGATGGCGACCGACCTGACGCCGGGAAGGCTGCGGAGCCCCGCCAGCCGCTCGACCGGCATCCCCACGACCTCGAACTCGACGATGCCCTGGTCATGCACGAGGGTCTTGATGCTGCTCGGCGTGCCTTCGGCGACGATCACGCCATCCCTGATCACGGCGAGCCGGTCGCATATGGCATCGGCCTCGAACATGTAATGGGTCGTCAGGAAGACCGTCTTGCCGGCGTCCGCGAGCTCCCTGACGATGACGCGCAGCTCGCGCGCCCCGACTGGATCGAGCCCGATGGTCGGCTCGTCGAGGAACAGGACCTCTGGATCGTTGAGCAGTCCTCGCGCGAGGTGCAGGCGCTGCTTCATGCCGCGGGAGTACAGCTCCACCCTGTCCTTCTCCCTGCCCGCGAGGTCGAGCCGTTCCAGCAGCTCGGGGATCCGCCGCCGCGAGACCTCAGGTGGTACGCGGTAAAGGTCCGCGAAGTAACGCAGGTTGTCGAGACCGGAGAGCCGCCAGTAGAGACCCCGTTCGCCGCCGAAGACGAAGCCGATCCGCTTCCGCAGCGCCCACTGGTCCTTGACTGCATCCAGACCCAGCACCAGGGCAGTCCCCGACGCGGGCAGCAGCAGCGTGGTGAAGATCTTGACCATCGTGGTCTTGCCTGCTCCGTTGGGACCGAGCAGCCCGAAGAGCTCACCCTTGGCGATTTTCAGATCGACTCCGCGAAGAGCCGCGCGCTCGACGCGCTCGCGCCGAAAGACGCCGCGGGTCGTGGTGTAGGTCTTGCGAAGCTGGCGCGCTTCGATCGCCGGATTTGTCGTCATCAGCCCTCTAGGCTAGTGGCTCATGAACCAGTTCTTCGAAGCGCTCGGACAGCAATGGGTCGACGCCGCGCAGAAGCGGGGAGCCAGAATCGCCAAGCCCGAGCTCGACTCGCGTGTCGCCCTCGAGCTGCTGGAGCTGGCCCGCGTCGCCGCGCACACGCAGGAGCGGCGGTTCGCGCCGCTGACGTGCTACCTCGCCGGCGTCGCGGCCGAGCGCTTGCGCGCGACCACGCAGCCAGACGATGAGGCAGTGGCCGCGTTCATCCTCGAGGTGAGGCAGAAGCTGGAGGCGGAGAACCCCTAGCGGACGCTGATCACCGGCAGCTGGCGGAAGCTCTGCACGGAGAGTCGGGCCGCCACCGCCGAGGCGACCTTGCGCAGCGCCTGCGCGCCCGCGGTGTCCGGCCGCGAAACGACCACGGGCGCGCCGGCGTCGGCTTCCTCGCGGATCGCCGGCTCGAGCGGGATCGCACCCAGGTACGGCGTCCCCAGCCGCTGCGCCGCACGTTCGGCCTGCCCGTGGTCGAAGACGTGATGCTCCTCGCCGCACTTGCCGCAGACGAACCAGCTCATGTTCTCGATGAGGCCGAGCGGCGTCACGTTGAGCCCGCGAAACATCTGCAGCGATTTCACGGCGATCTTCAGCGCGGCCTCCTGAGGCGTGCACACGATGGCGACACCGGAAAGAGGGACAGCCTGCGCGAGCGTCAGCGACGCATCGCCGGTGCCGGGCGGCAGGTCGACCACGAGGTAGTCGAGCTCACCCCACAGCACATCCGACAGAAGCTGCTCGATCGCGCGTGAAACCATCGGTCCGCGCCAAACCATCGCCTTGTCGGCGCCGGCCAGCAAACCGATCGAGATCACCTTCATCCCGTAGGCCTCGAGCGGGACAAGCTTCTGGTCGCGCACCTGCGGCGCGCCGTCGACTCCGAGCATCCCCGGCACCGATGGACCGTAGATGTCTGCGTCGAGCACGCCGACCCTGGCGCCGGAGAGCTGCAGCGACGCGGCCAGGTTGACG
>Ga0209806_1000408_pt1 | contig 29259 bp, 31 predicted proteins | sample GraSoiAngelo_152_FD_186166 | JGI IMG/M metagenome (GOLD analysis project Ga0209806, IMG submission 186166) | Grasslands soil microbial communities from the Angelo Coastal Reserve, California, USA - 14_1009_12_30cm (SPAdes) (version 2) | ecosystem: Environmental > Terrestrial > Soil > Grasslands ... | reverse complement strand
CCAACTCCACCCGCATACCAGGAGATGGGGAACTGGAAAACTGCGCAACCCAATGATCACAACCTGGGCGGAAACTGGTGGGAACTGTTTCAAGATTCTCAGCTCAACTCATTGGAACAGCAGATCAACGTTTCCAATCAGAACCTGAAAGCGGCAACAGCGCAGTATCAGCAAGCTCGGGCCGCACTACGCTACAATCGCGCCGATTACTACCCCACAATCACGGCGAATCCTTCGGCGAGCCGCAACCGGTATTCCAATAACCGTCCCCCGCAAACCTCAATATTTAACGGCATTACGTTTAACGATTTCACCGCGCCTCTTGATTTGTCTTATCAGGTCAATGCATGGGGACGGGTGAGTCGTAGGGTGGAGTCTTATCGCGAGCAAGCCCAAGCCAGCGCCGCGGATCTGGCCGTGGTGAATTTGAGTCTACACGCCAATCTGGCTATTGATTATTTCGCAGCGCGCACCTTGGATGCCGAGGAAAAATTGTTGAAGGATACGGTTGCGCAATATGAACAAGCACTGCAACTGAATGTGGACCGATACAACGGAGGTCTTGCTTCCGAGGTAGAAGTGGAGCAAGCTCGGACGATCCTCGAAACGACTAGAGCACAGATGATCGATGTTGGGGTCGCCCGCGCCCAGTACGAGCATGCGGTCGCGATACTGATCGGCAAACCTCCGGCCGAGTTCAGTCTTCCACCGTTGCCGCTCACAACGCCACCGCCAGCGATACCCGTTGGTGTGCCTTCGGAGTTGCTGGAAAGGCGCCCGGATATTGCGGCGGCTGAACGGCTGGTAGCCTCTGCCAATGCCCAAGTGGGCCTGGCGAGAACAGCTTATTACCCACTTGTCAATATTGTGGGAGAAGGGGGTTTCAACAGCGGCACAATCACAACCTTGCTTCAAGGACCAAGTGCAATATGGTCCGTCGGCCTTTCCGCCTCGATGACGATCTTCGATGTGGGCAGGCGACGAGCTCTCTCCGACGAGGCAAAGGCAGGCTACGACTCTTCGGTTGCATCCTACCGTGAAACCGTTCTCAGCGCGTTCCAGCAAGTTGAGGACAACCTCGCGGCATTGCGAATCCTCGAACAGGAGGCCGGAACCCAAGCTACTGCGGTGCAAGCGGCGCAACGCTCCCTCTCGCTATCAACCACCCGATATGAAGGCGGAGTTACCAGCTATCTTGAAGTGATTACCGCTCAAAACGCTGCTCTGTCGGACGAAGTGACCGCAGTGAATATTCTTGGACGAAGAATGGCGAGCGCAGTGTTGTTGATTCAGGCTCTCGGTGGCGGGTGGGACAGATCCACTCTGCCTGACCGACCCGAATGCTGCGGCAAGCTGGTTAGCAGCAGTTCCAAGCCATAATGGAGAAGCGTTTACACCATGAACATGCCAACTCGTGTTCAGGCGCAACGGGAAATCTCCGAAAAGTGGACTCGCATTGTGAGTGACGCGCTTATCGATGAACCGGGTCTTGAATTCATCCATAAGGAATCCCATCTACAGCATCGAGTCCGGCTGCGTTTGCACTGGCCCCATCCCATCGTGGCCGCCCTGCATGCGAGGCCGGGAAATCCCAAGTTTCTGCATTTTATGGATCAGCGTAGTCCGCTTCAAGCCAAGTTTAGTGGCGGCTCCTTTGGGGCCGCCGATTACCCAACCGACTCGTTCAAGTGTTTGTAAAATGACGGCGCGCTCGGAATCCCTCAGAGTCGTTGCGGTGCGTGGAACCGTGAGATCCTGGGACCCAACGGGAGGTAATGGGTTCGGGAGCACGCCGTCGTCTGAAAGGATCACCGCTCGTTCGATCAGGTTCTGCAGTTCGCGGATGTTCCCCGGCCAGTGGTAGGAGCTGAGCGCAGACATTGTCGTCGTAGGAACGTGCTCGATTTGCTTACCCATCCGGCGTCCCAACATCTCTACAAAATGCATTACGAGGCATGGAATGTCTTCGCCGCGGTCGCGCAAAGGCGGGAGAAGCACGGGGAATACATTTAGACGATAGTAAAGGTCACTGCGAAATTCACCCCGCTTCACCATCTCGGTTAAATCACGGTGTGTGGCGGCTACCAGCCGAACGTCCACTTTGTGGGTACGAGCGCTACCCAATCTCTCGAACTCTTGTTCCTGCAATACACGCAGCAGCTTGGGTTGCAACGCCGGCGGAATGTCCCCAACCTCGTCGAGGAACAGGGTTCCCTTGTCGGCCAACTCAAAACGACCGGTCTTCTGAGCGATGGCTCCCGTAAAGGCACCTTTCTCGTGACCAAAAAGCTCGCTTTCGAGAAGATCCAGTGGGATGGCAGCGCAATTCAGTCTTACAAACGGCTGTCCATACCGCGGGCTGATATTGTGAATCGCGTGCGCGATCAGTTCCTTGCCCGTGCCTGTTTCTCCCTGGATGAGAACCGTGGAACCCGTAGGAGCCACGCGTTCGACCTGCTCGAGGACCGCCTCCAGAGCAGCACTGTTACCTATGATCTGCTCGAATCTACGCTCTTTCCAATCCTGATTGCTGTATCCGAATTGCTGCGAAGCTCCCACAGAGAACCTCCTGGGCACGCATGAACGGTGGCTTAACGGGCTTCACTCTCGAGAGCTGCTCGAACATTCTGCAGCAGAATTTCATCATCGAAAGGTTTTGCCAGGAACTCCGATGCGCCTGCTCTCAATGCCTGCATTCGCATCCGTGCGTCGCCGTGTGCGGTGATGAAGATGGTCGGAATCCTGCAACGGTTGGCGTTCAGCTCGGCCTGCAATTCCAGACCGGACATTCCCGGCATGCGAATATCCGCGATCAGACATGCGGCCTGGTGCAGCGTACCGGACTTCAAGAATTCTTCTGCCGACGAGAACGCTTGCGCCGGCATTCCTACAGATTTCAGCAAGCCCTGCAATGCGCCCCGCATCAGCTCGTCGTCGTCAACAATCACCACCATTTTCGCCTTCGCCTCAGTAACCATACTAAGAAGGTAGCGCTCTCCAAACGGGGGCGCAATTATGCCTTGGTATGAGGAGGTTAATACTGGTCGGCGGGACTCAGTGCAGTGAGTCGATTACGTCTAAGTGTGGTGCATTGAGCTACTTCTGACCCGATGAAGGCTCGAGCTTTGCCGCCATTCTGACTAGTTCCGCGAGTGACTCAGCCTGCATCTTGCGCATCACGTGCCCACGATGAATCTTTACAGTGATCTCGCTGGTTCCCAACTCAGAGGCTATTTGTTTATTCAACCGGCCTGAAATCACCAGGCCCATGACTTCGCGCTCGCGTGCGGTCAGCGTCTGATAGCGGCTTCGCAGTTGGCTGAGTGCGCTCTCCTGTTGACGTGCCACGCGGTCGCGATCCAAGGCCTGGTGGATCGCGTCCAGCAAGTCCTGGTCACGAAATGGCTTGGTCAAGAACTCGACCGCGCCGGATTTCATGGCCTTCACCGTCATGGGAATGTCCCCATGACCGGTAATGAAAATGATCGGAATCCGGACGCCTGCCTCAGCCAACTCGCGTTGAAAGTCCAGCCCGCTGACTCCAGGAAGTCTCACATCCAGAACCAGGCAACTTGGCCCATCTACCCGCTTACTTTGCAGGAATTCTTGCGGTGTGCCGAAGGTCTCGGAACGTAGGCCGACTGATTTCAGCATGCCCTGAATGGCTGCACGCACCAAGGCATCGTCATCGACGACGAAAACCGTGGACGCAGCTGAGGACGTCATGGATGCGCCTCAGTTTTGAACGGTAACGTAAGGTGGAATGTTGCACCACGCGGAGGGTTGTCAACAGCCCGAAGGCGGCCACCGTGCGATTCGGCGATGGAACGGCTGATCCGAAGCCCCATGCCAGTTCCATCGACCTTAGTGGTAAAGAATGCATCGAAGATCTGGTCCGCCTGCTGCGCGGGTAGCCCCACGCCTGTGTCGCTGACCGACACCGTCAGTTGGTCGTTCTCCGCTCGTTGCGACTTGATGGCGAGCTGGCGCGTTCCGTCCAAGTCCTTCATTGCATCGATGCCATTGATCATGAGGTTCATGAGGACCTGTTGCAATTGCACGCGGTCTGCCATGATCCAGGGGAGATCTTCCGCAAACTCGGTTCGGATGGAGATGGAGTGTCGCGTTATTTCGCTGCGCATCAGGACGACCATCTCGCGAATGATCTCGTTTATATCAACCAACTCGCGTTGCGGAGTACCCTTCTTGAACAGTAGGCGAACACGGCTGATGATCTCGGCTGCGCGGGTTGCGTCTTTCACAACCCTCGAGGCAGCTTCGCGCGCTTCTTCGATATCGGGTTGATCACGGTTGAGCCAGCGCAGGCAGGTGTTGGCATCGGTAACGGCGGCCGCGATCGGTTGATTCACTTCGTGCGCGAGGGAAGCAGTCAGCTCTCCCATCGTGGTCACCCGGCTCACCCGTGCCAGATCCGACTCTGCCTGACGCAGAGCCACTTCGGCGCGATTGCGGGATTGCTCAACACGCCGTTTCATCTCCATCAGTCCAGTAACGACTAGTGTCGCTCCGAGGAAGACAAAAAATCGTAAGAAGACAGCCGGTTCGACGGCGGGGGGAAGTGTCCTGCGTAGAAAGATGAAGCCGAAGGCTAAGGCGGAAAGAGCTACAGATAAGAGGCCGGGCCCTAAGCCTCCGAAGAGGCTGCTCACCGTTACGGCGAGAAGGAAACACGATGCCGGGGCATCGATGGGCCAAGCCACCGCCATGGCGACGCCGCACGAAATTATTGCCAGACTGTAACGTTGAAGTTTGGAGAGCACTCCATCCACGCCTGGTTCCTGGGCGGATGATGGCAACCGGGCCTGCCATCACAGAGCTTCAGGATCCTCCGAATGATTGTGCCACAATTCCGCATTCGCTCGACACTGGGCTTACGCCACTGACTGATTCCTGGCTTTCCAGGCATCCCGTGAGGATGGGCGAAGGTGGCCTGCGAACTGGAAACTAGAGCTTGGCTGCGGAGAGACTATGAGGTGCATTGGAAATCCTCCCGCTCTCTTGATGTTGTCGATCCTATTGCGGTTTAGATAATGAAGATTGTCCTGCGAAGGACGCGGGAGACTGAGCTCCCGCAGTCCGTTGCTTCGACTTGGAAGAGCAAAACATTTACTTCGCGGGTGGTTGTGCTTGAACGTGAAGCTCCGGGTTCAGGTGCAAAGTCTTGCCAGCCGCGACGTACACCTTCTTGTCAAACTGCGTGCGTCCAGGCGCGCGTACCTCGATGTCATAGCTGCCGGGCCGGAGATTCATGGTTTTCAGTTTTCCAACCGTACCAGCGTAAGCGCCATCGATGTATACCTCTGCGTTTTTCACGTCGGTGTCGAATTTCACTGCGCCAGTGGAAGGAGCGTAACCGTAGTAGCCGTATCCGTAAGGATACGGTCCCCAGTATGGGGAGTACCAGCCCCACCCGTACGCTGGCGCGACGACGACGCGAACCGGGCGCGCGAATGCCGAAAGAGGCGCCATCAGCACCGCGGTCGTGATGCACAACATCATTACCTTTTTCATAGAACCACTCCTGAGCTCTTAGATGCGAAGTTGCATGTTTTTATCGTAAAGAAGAGTAAAGGCGACGATCCATTTCGGGGTGCATCCGGAGTTCCGCTGCAATAGCGGCTCTTCTGATGTTCCTAAGGATCCCTTTTTAAATTTGCTTGGTGCTCGCCTGGCATTCGCCGTCCCCATGTTGGGCCAGCGAATGCCAGAACCGCGCACTTAGTTGCCTACTCCGGCAGGCTCGGCTGGTTGGCTGCCCACTACAGTCTGCTGTCTGTCTTGCGCCAGTTGCTTTTCCTGCCGACTGGAATATACGAACTCATGTCCAGTCAGGCGTCCTGGATAAAACCACTTCAGCAGGGCCTCCGGGTTCCCATCGCGCTGCTCTGCCAGCGTGATCGAAGTATGATCCGTGGAGTTCCGACGCTCTGTGGGAATTGTTTCGAACATCCCATAGAGATGAGTCCCATCCGAATTAAAGACCTGTACCAGATCACGGTTAGAAGCGCTGCTGGCCAGTTTCAAAACATAGGTTCCAGCGGGCAAAACCTGTCCCGGGATCTCGACCGGCTGACTGAAGGTGAGAATGGTGGTCTGGTCCGATTCATCAGCATGAGCAGTGAGTTCAAAGAATGCTGCAAACGCGATAATCAGGCCAATGATGATGTATGTTTTCTGTATTTTCATTTGCGTTTCATCTCCTTAAAACGAATTTGGTATTTGCACTTCCCATCAGGCGTCGTGCTTGTTTGACACCTTGGATAAGGCACGGCCCCTGCCAAACCAAGAGCGGGCATCGCTTTTCTGCAAGGTCCTTATTCTGAGGAATTTGACTCGCGGGCTGACGCCTGCGTGGGTGGCGTATCGGAGGTGTCGGAAGCGTCGGAGGCCACTCCGTCGCGTTCCGACACTCTGTCGGGGGAGATACCCAGCTTCTTCATTCGTACCGGGGATGTCCATTTGAAGCCGAGCCGATGAGCGCCGCGATTTGACCCCCCACCCGGCCGTGCGTTCCTTTGAGCGCCTAGATGATTTGCTCACGATCCACTTCTGCGAAAGTGCTGTTTCATTCCAGATTCTTAGAAGTTGAGGTTCTAACGACGACGTATCGGCCGAGGAACTGTGACTTGGCGAACCCGGCTGAACTCAACAGGTAGAAAACGCGATTTTCGTCAAAGGCGACTCTCTTAATGCTCACCAACATCGACAGCGTCGAAATGCGGACGCGCAGTGATCGGCATATCGACACCGAATCTATTTATCTTTCTCATAGAAAAATCGCAAGTGGTTGAAAGCCTTGCATTACAGCGAGGCGCGCGCTTTGGAGAGACGAGTGCAATTGGTGGACATGACGTAGTTGCCGAACGCTGACTGTATTCCGGGAGGGTCCCCTCAGACTCGCTCGGGTTCGGTGCGGGATCGGCGCTACGTCAGGAACACAAGTGGCTTAGTGATCGGCGACGATGGCGAAGCTGGAAAGGAATTAATGGTAATGACGGATCAGACGAAGAGAATATGCGCGAACGTCTCATGCTTTTGCTATGTACCAAACGGACAGGAGTACTGCGGAGATGGCTGTCGCCAAGTAGGAAGCGAAAATGTCGAAATCGCATGCCACTGCGACCATTGGGCGTGTTTGTTGAATGCGGAGTTCTTTTTTCAGAGCACCGGAGCCGAACCCACTGCGAACGACAGATCTAAGGTGCTTTAGGAGGGTGACGGAATTGTGGTGCTGGTTGAGGCGGCGTCGCCGATGGAAAGTTCCTTGTACGAATAGGATTTCGGGCACAACGCGAATAAAGTCGACGCGGAAATAAGGGGAAATGCGCTCGATTCGAGTTGGCATGGGGCGGAGTGATGATGAATTTGACGAGAAGGGTGCTCCTCATCGCTGCGGAGATATCTCTCGCAGTTCTGAGCTGTGCTCAAATTGCTGAGCGGCCGGAGCCCCCTCAGGTGCGCGCCACGAACCACGTCGTATCCCTTACGCTGCACGCAGTGAACGAGAATGGTCGGGACGCTTTCCGTTTCGAGGGTGCGGTGGTGGCTCCTGTGATCCGGGCGTCTCCGGGAGACGTTCTCAAAATCACCTACATCAACGATCTTCCTCCCAAGTCTTCGGAGACATGTGCGGTGAATCCCTGCATGGACATGACGAACCTGCATTTTCACGGGCTCAATGTCTCCCCGGATGCCCCGCAAGATGACGTGCTAACCATGATGGCCATGCCTGGCCAGGTATTGCACTACTCGGTTGAGATTCCGCGCAATCATCCACCGGGCCTGTTCTGGTATCACACTCATCCCCATGGCGAGAGCCACCGGCAAGTATTGGACGGAATGTCAGGTGCGATCATCATTGAGGGAATGGAGCGTTATGTCCCCGAAGTACGACGACTTCGCGAGCGCATACTGGTCGTACGCGGTCGCTCGATTGAGCATGATCCGCAGGCCGCCGACCTCAGTCGGCAGGTTGAGATTCCGTCGAAGGGATGTGGGGGAGAAGCAGAGAAAGTCGAAGAGATCTTCACCGTCAATAGCGCGGTTCGCCCGCGCATCGAGATTGCTCCTAAAGAGCGACAATTCTGGCGCATCGTAAACGCCTCGGCGGATCGTTATCTGGATCTGCAGGTCGATGGACAGACATTCGAAATCGTTGCGCTCGATGGAATGCCGCTCGCATACCATGAACCCAAGAGCCCGAAGCGCACTACGAATCACCTGCTGGTGGCACCGGCGGGACGTCTCGAAGCCATCGTTACCGGTCCCCCGGTAGGCACGCATGCTGCTTTGCGAACGCGTTGTGTGGACACCGGTCCGGTTGGAGATCCTAATCCCGAGATGGTGCTGGCGGATCTCGTGTCACCTGGGTCAGGTCTGCCACGAGCAGATGGAATGCGGCACCAGGCGTACACTCCTGACGACCGTCCACCAGTTTACAAGCCGATTGACGTTGATCCTTTCAAGAAGACTGCACCGGACTTCACCGTTACGTTCACCGAAGACAAAAACGGGTTCTACATCAACGGACAGAAGTTTGCGGCAGATGCAAGTCCGATGACGAGCGCTCGCATTGGTACATATCAGCACTGGCGTATTGTCAACCAGACTGCGGAACTACATCCTTTCCACATACACCAGGTTCACTTCCTGGCATATGTGGAAAACGGAGTTCCTCTCGCACAGCCTGCGTGGCTCGATACTGTGAATGTTCCGTATGCCGGCTCCGTAGATGTGATTCTGGACTTCACCGACCCCGCTATTAAGGGCATGTCGGTGTTCCATTGCCATTTGTTGAACCACGAAGATAAGGGAATGATGGCCAAGATTCTGTTCAAGTGATACTTCGTGCAGAACTGTGTGTGCTTCCGTACAAGAGTCACCGGAGAGCAAGCATACGCGAAAAATGTGAAACGAATAAATTCCGGAGACTATCAATAATGAATGGAGGTTATCATGAATAAAAAAGAGGTTACTGCAAGATTGGCCGGCGACGTTTCCTTGGGCAAGGAGCTTTCTGTTCATCGTCTTGGTTTCGGGGCGATGCGGCTCACCGGCGAAGGCATTTGGGGTCCTCCGAGGGATCGGAAAGCTGCGCTGGCGGTCTTACGCCGAGCAGCTGAGCTGGAGGTCAACTTCATTGACACCGCCGATTCCTACGGTCCTTACGTGAGTGAGGAGTTGATTGCCGAAGCCCTATATCCATACCCACGGGGACTCGTTATTGCGACCAAGGGTGGCTGGAATCGTCCAGGCCCAAATCAATGGACCCACGACGCAACTCCTGCCCACTTGCGTGAAGCGGTGGAAGGGAGCCTCAAGCGACTGAAACTGGATCGCATCGACGTTTATCAACTGCACGCTCCGGATCCGGTCGTGCCCTTTGAGGCCTCAGTGGAAACACTGGCTGAGCTGCGCAAAGAAGGGAAGATTCGACTGATCGGATTATCGAACGTTACCCAGGAGCACATCGAGCGTGCGCGCAAGATTGTTCCCATCGTTTCGGTCCAGAACCGCTACAGTTTTGCGGATCGTGAATGGGACTACGTGGTGAACTACTGTGATAGCCACGGAATTGCCTTCATACCCTGGTTTCCTCTGGGAGCGGGCAAGGTCGCCGGCGAGGTGCTCAACGAGATCGCAAAGGCGCATCAAGCAAGTCCGAAGCAGGTGGCGTTAGCGTGGCTCCTGCGGCGGTCTCCCATCATGCTACCGATTCCGGGAACCAGTTCCGTCGAACATCTCGAAGAGAACGTCGCGGGGGCTTCCGTACAGCTGACGGATGAAGAGTACGAAAGACTAGCCGAGGTTCCAGAGTTGGTCGCATCGCGATAAGATGCGGGAGTCCGGCGGGGCTGCAGACGCAATTGTTTTGGCGGAGAAAGCAGGGTCGCAGTTTCGCCTGTCACTCCAAAATACTTCCTTACACAGCGACCGTGGACCCTAGTCCATCCCGTAAATCCGCGGGCCACGGTCGCTTTCTGAGTTCATTGACGATTGGGAGCAACCGCATTTACTGATTCCGCAACACCAAAGTGTGAATCACCGGCCACGAGTCAGATTCAGATAAGGAGGCAGTTATGCAAGTAGGCATGATCGGTCTTGGAAGGATGGGAGCCAATATGGTGCGGCGGCTCATTCGCAAGGGTCACAGCTGTGTGGTGTTCAACAGGTCGCCGAAAGCGGTGAACGAACTCGTCAAGGAGAAAGCGATCGGCGCCACATCGCTGGCAGATGTTGTGAAGAAACTTGAGAAACGACGCGCGATCTGGTTGATGGTGCCGGCGGGAGTTGTCGATGACACTATCGCCGATCTTTTACCGCATCTCGAGGCGGGAGATATTCTTATTGACGGAGGCAACTCTTATTACGTCGATGATCTCCGGCGAGCAAAGCAACTCGCTACCCAAAGGATCCACTACGCGTCGATGTGGGAACCAGCAGAGGAGTGTGGGGTCTGGAGCGAGGTTACTGCATGATGATTGGGGGCGAGACCGACGTCGTCCAGCGGCTCGATCCGATTTTCTCTGCCCTCGCCCCGGGGATAGGTGCAGCTTCGCGCACCGCCGGCCGGGACAGGATCAACGGTACGGCCGAACAAGGGTACCTGCACTGCGGCCCAAATGGCGCTGGTCATTTCGTCAAGATGGTCCACAACGGAATCGAATACTGAATTATGGCGGCATACGCGGAGGGTCTCTCTGTTCTGCGCAACGCTGACATCGGCAAACGGACAAACGTCGCGGCCGACGCGGAAACTACGCCATTGCGCGACCCTGAGCACTATAGATACGACATGAATTTGCGAGACATCGCGGAAGTTTGGCGTCGGGGAAGCGTGATCGCTTCGTGGCTGCTGGAGCATGCTTCCCCGTGCGGGCGGATGGTACGTTTACTCGCTTCGAGCGTTCGGGGAAAAGGCCGCATTCGTGGTCGGTGCGGCATGCCGCGCCGAGGACAGTGAATAAGGATGAGGTTGAGGGTGGAGTGTTACTCGGGCGGAAAGGCCGATGAACGGCCTATTCAATTCTGGATTGACGGAAGGCATTATCGGGTCGAGGCGGTGCTCGATCAGTGGTACGACCCAGAAAGCCTCTTCTATAAGGTTCGAGCCGACGACGGAAATCTCTACATCCTTCGACAATGGTCATCGACACCCGAGGGAGAGTGGGAGTTGGTCTCCTTTCGCCAGGCAGGATAGCGAGCCTGGCGAAACTAGCGGCGCCGGCCGATCCACATCCGACGTCCATACACCGCAAGGTTCAGAACGCAGACGAGCACGCCTGCAACCGTCAGAGCGCTCGCGGAAATAGTGGGATAGACCATCCTGTCCAGGTAATGGAGCAAGAATCCGCCCTGGTACGGCTGCACGCCAGCCTTGGCTTCGAGCCAGTTCTCAAGCAAAGTTAAAGGACACGGCCAAGGAAGGAGTTCTGTAAGGATTCCCCAGACAAGCGAAATGATGTGCAGCCTGCGAAGAACCGGGCGAGAAAGTGTGAGCAAGGCCCCAAACACGACCCACAAAATGAACAACATGTGGAGGAAAAGGACACACGCTGCTAATCCTGAGTAGACATTTGGAGCGATAGCGGCCGTAAACATTCCTAAAATCTACTGCAAGCGACAGATTAAGAGTGTGCGCGCACCGGAGGCATAGGGAGTGAGCGCGTGATCTGTTCCTTATGCTTTTTCCTCATTACAGTTTCAGTCTCATTTCGCTGGACGGCTCGAAACCAATTGATTCGTACAACGGTCGACCTTGTTCGCTGGCGTGCAAATAGATCCATCGGAACCCCTGTTCGCGACACCATGCGACCATGGTCTCGGTAAGCCGCCGTCCGATGCCTCGCCGGCGAAACGAGGGTTCGATATAGAGGCTGTGAATCCATGCACGTCGCGGCGTTGGGTCCAGCCTTCCCGGAACCCATTGGACAACCTCAACCGCACCGCAGCCGCCCGGCTCGGCAATCCAGGCATGCCATCGGCCCTCCGGAATGGCGGAGCGAAGGTAAGGTTCTAAGGCTGTAATCATCCGATTCACGGCCACCGGATCAGGGGTATTCATCTCTTCCGCCATGGCTCGGCGATAGCTCAAAAGCACGGGCAAGTCTGCCAGCGTAGCTTGGCGAATTGTGACTGCATCCATCGTTTTCATGCTCCTATTGTGCTGGACACTACAAGCTGGTGCGAAAAACATGATGCGCGATAGGCCAAGTCTGACATGTTGCGCTCCCCGAATGCGTGGCGTGGGTGAGTTTGGTGCGAGCGGGAGGTTCATACCCTTTACGCACCCGGCATAATATGGTTGGCAATGGGCATCCGCAAAATCATCCACGTGGACATGGATGCTTTCTATGCTTCGGTCGAACAGCGCGATGATCCGCAACTGAAGGGTAAGCCGGTTATCGTCGCGTGGAGGGGCAACCGCTCTGTTGTTTGCGCGGCTTCATATGAAGCCAGGAGTTTCGGTGTCCGCTCGGCCATGTCCGCCCTGCGAGCGGAACGGCTGTGTCCTGCGGCGGTCTTCATTGCTCCAGACTTCACGCGCTATCGTGCGGTATCGAAGAGCGTGCGAGAGATCTTTGAGCGCCATACGGACTTGATCGAGCCACTCTCGCTCGACGAAGCATACCTGGATGTGACGACGAACAAGACGGGCTTGCCGACCGCGACGCTCGTGGCGCGTACGATTCGCGATCAGATCCGACAGGAGTTAAACCTGACCGCATCCGCCGGCGTCGCGCCCAACAAGTTTCTGGCGAAGCTCGCGTCTGACTGGCGGAAGCCGAATGGACTCTTCGTGATCCAGCCAGAAGAAGTCGATGCATTTCTACAGCCCTTGCCGGTTGGGCGTCTGCCCGGAGTCGGAAAAGTCACCGAAGAGAAGCTGGCGAAATTTGGAGTAAAGACTGTGAGCGAACTGCGACACTGGGACTTGTCAGCCCTTCAACAGCAATTTGGCCGCTACGGTGTGCGCTTGTACGAGCTCACCCGCGGAATTGACGAAAATCCTGTAGTGCCAGACCGGCCCACGCGATCGATCTCCGTCGAGGACACGTTCGAGCATGACGTGCCACTTTCAGAAACGGAGCCCATGATCAGGCGCTTGGCAGAAAAGCTGTGGTCTGCTTCGCGCAAGGACTCACGAACCGCGCGGACGGTAGTTCTTAAGCTGAAGACCAGCGAGTTCAGGATCCTGACTCGCAGCCACACGCCAAGCGCTCCTCCATCATCCTGCGAAGAACTGACAGAGATCGCCGTGAAGCTCCGGGCGCGAGTGGATCTTGGTCCACAACAGCGCTACCGCCTTGTAGGTATCGGCCTGAGCAACTTTCAAAATGAGGAAGAGGCCGTGGCACAGCCTGCGCTCTTCGAATGAAGACGCATCAGTCCGCCGCGGCTGTGCTCTCCGGTTGCTGCTTCATCGTCTTCATCATCTCCAGCATTCCCTTCTTCATCTCTTTAGCTGTCGGCTCAGCCTTGTGCGTACCCACCATCCACGTGTAACCGTCCGGGTCGGCGATGGTGCCGCAACGGTCGCCCCAAAACATGTCCATCACGGGGCCCTGGCTGCTCGCGCCGAGCTTGGTCGCCTTATCGACTACCTTGTCCACGTTTTCGACATAGATGTAGAGACTGGCTGGCGAGGCGCCGACGCTCTTGGCGGTGCGCCTTCCCATCGCGGGGCTTTCGGGGCCGAGCATGAGCGTCGTGCCGCGCAAGGTCAGTTCGGCATGAATCGGCTTGCCATCCGGGCCGTTCATGATACCGCGCTTGGTGAAGCCAAACGCTTTCTGGTAAAAGCTGACCGCGGCGGGAATATCGGAAACTGTGAGCGCGGCGGAAACCGCGCCATAGGCCTTCTTGTTCAACGGATCGATCTTTTTCTTTGCCATAGCACTCCTTTCATACGCAGGACATTTTAACGAAAGGAAAGGAATGGTGCATCTCGCTGAGAGAGGGGTAATCACGGCAGACGGTTTGGCGGCACTAACTGCGCAATCAATCTGCGGATCGCTTCTGGCTGATGCTCACCGGCCGAACCCGCCAGACTGTACGAGCGTTCGAATCCATGGGGTCCCTCAATACGCATCTCCCAGTTCTCACTCGCCCGTGATGCAGCGATCGAAACGCGCCATGCACCCCGTCTATCGCTGAGTGCGTGCTCGACCTGCGCAGTAATCTCCCGGCACAGCTGAGCATCTCCGAGGTTCTGCAGCTCAATGCTGACTCCCATGACTTCGCAATTCTAATCGGAGTCGAACCGCCCGTCTGCGGTGCAAAGCGGTGAAATGCAAGCAGGACGTACCGATGCCTGCATCGTGAACAAACTTATCCACAATTAATGTTGAAAACGGAGGGGAAAAATTGGCGAGTTCGGAGCTGCCCATTCCAGATTCGCATCGAGGGCCGCGAGGGCCATCCAGGATGTGAGCTCTCTCGCAACTTGAATTACCAGGGCGCGTCCCGCTCGAGCCACATCTTAAACTGGCAAACAAGCTGGACCAATAGGTTCGAAGGCCTTGTAGGTGAGGACGAACTCTTGGTGTCCGAGGCTCTCCGAGCAACTCTGCATTCCGGAGGCCACGTCTAGAACTTTGTCGTAAATCTCCTCGCCAACTTCGTCCACGCTAGCCTCCAACTGAAGGATTTTCCCCGCGTTGATGTCCATGTCATCGCTCATGCGCTCGTAGGTTTCTGGGTTCGCGCAGATCTTGATGACAGGTGAAATCGCAGAGCCCACGACAGAGCCGCGCCCTGTCGTGAACAAAATCACATGCGACCCACAGGCAATCAGTTCAGCGATTTCCGCATTGTCATTGATATTGGGGAATCCGAAACGTGGCTCTCCATCCGGCACCACGTCCAACAGATATAGTCCGCCTTTGTGCGGAACATCACCCGGCTTGATGAGGCCCGAGATTGGTGAATCCCCACTCTTGCAGTACGCTCCGATGGATTTTTCTTCGATGGTGGTGAGACCGCCCTCGGCATTCCCTGGCGCAAAACTGGCGTGTCCCATCTCCTTGTAGTAGTAGGCCGCCTTCTCGACCGACGACTTCAATTGCTGCCCCAGTTCGGGCGTAACCGCCCGGGCCGACATCACGTCTTCCAAGCCAATCATCTCGCCGGTTTCCTCAAAGATCGCGGCCGCCCCTTGTTTCACGAGCATGTCGAAGGCGCGTCCAACCGCTGGATTTGCAGAAACTCCGCTGGTCGCGTCAGAGCCGCCACACACCGTTCCCACCACCAGCTCATTCACGCGCAGGGGAGCTCGTGGCACTTCCGCAATCTCTTGTAGAGCCTGCTCAATCCAGGCCTTGCCGGCACTGATGGATTTTTTCGTACCTCCAGTCTGTTGGATCACTACAGTTGCCACAGGACGACCGGTCTTCGCAATATTTTCAGCAAGCCGGTGACGATTGAAGCTCTCGCACCCCAGCGACAGCAAAAGAGCCCCTCCGACATTGGGATGAGTACACAACTTGTTCATCATCCGGTCAGCGTAGGCATTGGGGTAGCATCCTCCGAACCCGATCAGATGAACCGGTTGTCCTCGAAAAGACCCGGCGATCTCGCGGGCCACATGGTGAGCGCATTCCACCAGGTAGGCGACAACAATACAGTTTCGGATTCCTTTTCTTCCGTCCGCGCGAAGAAAACCTTGCAGTGCGGGAGCTTCACTTGACGAAGACATGATCTTTATCCAGGGTGTAAGTTGCGATGTAATCGCTCTTCAGGTTGTGCAGATGGATATGACCGCCCGCAGGAACCTTCTCCTTTGCCGAACCAATCGGGACACCACACTTGTAAACCTTTTCCCCGGCGTGAATGTCGCGAGCCGCCACTTTATGGCCAATGGCAATCGCTTGCGTAAACACGACGTCGTGTCCGTCAATCACTTCGCGGTCGCCAGGTTTTACTGACCTCACAACGATGAGCACGTTATCCGCGCGATGAATTCGCAAGAGTTTCTGTGACTTTCCTTCGACTTGCATCAGAATTTTCCGTACCGCAAGTAAGCTTGAACTGGGTCGGTACCCTGCAGAATCGCCTTGCGTACCAGATTCTCTTTACGCAGGACCTCTTCGGTCTCTTGCACGACTTCCGAAGCAATTGCTCCGGGAATGACGACAATTCCATCGCGGTCCGCAAGAACGTAGTCGCCGGTGTGCACTGTGACATGCCCAACTTGAATCGGTGCGCCCAATGCAGTGGGCGCCCACTTGCCAACTACATCTACCGGAGTGAAATACTTGCAGAACACGGGAAACCCCAAACTCTCAATGAACGCCGAATCGCGGCATCCGCCATCTACCACATAGCCTAGCACTTTCTTGTAGGCGAGCGTTTCAGCAGACAATTCCCCCATGTAGGCCAGAGTATGGTCGTTGGGCTGACAGACGAGGACGCTGTTGCCTGGCGCCTTGGACAAAAGCTCGCACCAGCGCAGCAGACTTTCATGGGCACTTAAAGAGTCATCGCGCTTGCCATCGATCGTAAACACAGGTCCGGCAAGCTTCAGCTTCGGATCAAGCGGGCGAATGTATTCAGGAAGCGTTTGCGACGGAAGATCTCTCCCCCTGAGCACGTCGTACACGGCGCCACTGTAGCAGCCTTGTAGCCTTTCCGTGAGCGTTTCAAGTTGCGTCATGTTATTTCTGTTGCAAATGGTCCTTGAACCGGGCGGGGTCACGATACTTCACCGTCTGCAAATGTTCGCAGTAGAGAGCCAACTCCCCTGGCATTTTGAAAACTTCGTAGGAAACTTTCACCATGCCCATTTCTGCATATCGGGGCCACTTTTCCAGCTGCGTGCGGATGGTGTAAATCGTGTCGCCCACGAAGACCGGTTTGATGAAGCGCAACTTGTCGTATCCGTAGCTGAAGGTGTGAATGTTATTGTGTGCCATCAGGCCCAGTCCCAGACTAAACACCATTGCGCCTGCCACAAGACGCTTGCCGAAGATGCCCTCTTCTTTTGCGAAGACATCATCGGCAACATAGGGATGCATATCAAGCACGATCGCATTGAACAACATGCTCTCGCCTTCGGAAATTGTGCGCCGGATGGAACGCGCACGCTTGCCGACCTCGAAGTCCTCATACAACCAGTTCTCCGCATTCCAGATAGCGATTTCTTTGTGCTTGGCGGGATCGGGATTTGGATTCTTCACCGGGTTCCTTAGTCTCTTACGCGATTCGACGTGTCGCCACGCGCTGGACGGCATAGCGGTCGTTTAGCCACCGCACCAGATCTGGATCTTTGACTTCTCCGCGCAGGCAGCGATTAATCTCGATCCCCGCAGCTTCGAAGAAGCGAACGAAGCCATCGAAGCGCGGCCGCACGTAGGCGGTCTGCAAGGTTTGGAGAGTATCAGAAAAGAAGTGTTCGGCTGCCGTGTTCACCGACGCGTCCGTCCATGCGGCCAGGCTGGCGGGTTGGCCTCCTTCGCGGAAATAGGTCCCTCGTTGGTGTTCAGGGCTGGTCAGCCACTTGGCGTAGTTGACTGCTTCCACCTGATGCGCGCTGAGCGCACTTACGGCGATTCCGGTTCCGCCGAGCATGGTCCCGGCACATCCTTGTTGCCCGGCTCCTGGAGCATTGGTGAACTTCAAGCGTACGGGGGTCCCGACTCGCGAGAAGTTGGAATAGCCAAAACCGTACGGACAGTAAACTGCGTCGGAGCCGCCGATCATGAAATCGTAAACCTGGATGGGATTCCATACGAGCGACTGGGGATGAGAAACCGCAATCAGCGCGTGTAGCCGATCCAGCACCTCTGCCGCAACGAAGTCGTCGACAAAAAGCTCCCGCTCCTCCGGAATGGGGTGCCCGAGATTTGCGCTGAATGTGAAGAAGAGACTTATCGCATCCGTCGGACACGCGGGCAGGACGATGGATTTCCCTGCATTACGGGCTCTTGTCGCGAGTTCCAGAACGCCATCAAACGTGTCGGGAACTGCCGGAAGCCCCTCTCTCATGAGATCTGGCCGGTAGGATGCGACTTGCGTCGCCGCGTCGATGGGAAATGCCCACAGACCGCCGCCATACCAATACGACTTCCAGGACGGACCGACGGAGTCTGACGCAAAACGATATTTTTCGGCTTCACTGATCGTGGGCGCGAGGTCAACGAGTGTTCCATGAGCCGCTGCAAAGCCCACGAATGGATGATCAACCACCAGCAGGTCGTATCGATTTAGATATTGTTCGAGAGGAGCTTCGCCGAACTCCCGCAGTGTTCGCCGGTCCCAATGGATGTTGACACCGGGGTTTTGTTTCTCGTATTCAGGAATTCCTCCTGCAAGCGGGGAGTAGCCCCGGGGATGATCCCAAGTCAGCCCTTTGAGAGTAATTCCCACGCAAACCTCCCAGCTTCAGAAAAGAGCTCAGTCTTTCGTTACCGCAGCTGACCGCTTCTCGGCGAGCAAAATGTGCTCGCAATAGAGAACCACTTCATCGCGCTGGTTCAGTACCTCGCAAGCTTCCACAATGCGACCCAATCTCTGCCGCTTTGGGTCTTCCTGCTTTTCCTTGATCGTGACGCGAGTTCGCAGCGTGTCTCCGATGAAGACCGGCTTGGGGAAACGCAATTTGTCGTAGCCGTAAGTGAAAGCTACTGGATTGATCTGACTCGCTGTAAGGCCAATGCCAATGGCGAACGTCATGGTGCCGTGCGCGATGCGCTGGCCAAAGGGTGTGGCTCGCGCAAATTCCGCATCGACGTGATGCGGGAAGTAGTCTCCCGTGTGCCCCGCGTGGATGACAACATCAGTTTCCGTAATCGTGCGTCCCGAAGTAACTCGTTGGGCGCCGATTTCATAGTCTTCGAAATATTCCGCGCGCGTCATGGAAGCCCCGCACCGGACGTGAGTTCCGGCCTCCTGCCCCCAATGGTCAATGAGAGTGCGCGAGAAGCCTGGCTCAACGCTTCCTTAACCTGCGGCGGTCCCAGGCTGTCTCCGATGCGCGCCAGAAAGGGAACAGTCATCGCGGCGATCGCTTCTCCATGCTGATTCAGTACCGGATAACTGATGTTCACCACGCCGTGAACCTGATAGCTGGCAAGTTCTTCGAAGCCGCGCCGGCGAATCTGGTTCAAGTGCCGAGAAAGCCCTATCGGAATCGGCTTTCTCGAACGCAGGCGCCACGCTGCCAGTGCCCGCTTGCGAACCTCGTCGCTTTGAAAAGCCAAGATCACATGTCCCGAAGCTGTGTTGAGCAGGTCAATATTCGCTCCCAGGCGAACTGAAAAGCCCATATTGCCGGGCGCGTCTGCCTGCGCCACCAGTACCACTTCCGCATTGTTAAGCATCGCGAGATGACAGGACTGGCCGGTTTCGCCAGCCACCCGTTGCACCAGCGGGCGCGCCTGGGTCACCAGTCGCTGCAGCGGGTGATGGTGGTGCACCAGCTCAAAGAGCTTCAACGTAAGTTGATAGCGTTCTTCGGGAGTCGTTCTGGATATGTAGCCCCGCTCCTCCAGACAAACCAACATCCGGAAGACCTCGGTGATGGTGCGGCCAAGGCGGCTGGCAATCTCGCTATGGGTCAGCGCCTCCGAGACCGAGGCAAGTAGTTCCAGGATGTCCAACCCTTTTTCAAGGGCAGGCGCTGCATAGCGGATTCGTCGCGCCGTCACCGGTCGCCGGATTGGGAGCGTACGCCGGAAAGCCATGGGTAAACCGTCCCTAGCCTACTACGTTATTTTTCTAATGAAAATATTATTTTATATGTAGAATCAAGATTCAATCGTACTGGGGCAAGAGAGTTCGGTAATCGCCGCAGCCAGGAGCTCTTGCGTGAACGTCGGCAAAAATCAGAATTTAGAGCGCCCTCTCCAGGGCCTTGTGGTCCTGGATTTCAGCCAGTTCCTATCGGGCTCACTGGCCACCCTGCGACTGGCCGACATGGGTGCCCGTGTGATTAAGATCGAGCGACCCGGTACCGGAGACCTGGGCCGCACTCTCTACCTGAGCGATATCGATGTACACGGCGAAAACACGCTCTTTCACGCCATCAATCGCAACAAGGAAAGCTACGCCGCAGATCTCAAGAATGCCGCTGACCTGGAAAAATTACGGCAGTTAATTAAGCGGGCTGACGTGATGGTGCAGAACTTCCGTCCGGGCGTCATGGAGCGTCTGGGATTTGGGTATGACAGCGTGTCGCAGATCAATAGTCGCTTGGTATACGGAATCGTATCGGGGTACGGCAATGCTAAAGCGTGGCGTGATCGGCCGGGTCAGGATCTTCTGGCGCAAGCGCGGTCGGGCATTATGTGGTTGAGTGGAGACGAGGGCGATCCTCCCACGCCGATGGCCTTGGCAATCGCCGACATGCTCGCCGGACACAATCTATGTGAGGGGATTCTCGCCTGTCTGGTCCGACGTGGCACGACGGGCTTCGGCGGACTGGTCGAAACCAGCCTGATAGAGGCTTTGCTGGATTTCCAATTCGAGGTGCTGACGACGCACCTGAATGACGGGCGGCGGCCGCCACGACGCTGTGCATTTCGAAACGCGCACGCTTACCTGGCCGCGCCCTACGGAGTCTACGACACGGCCAATGGGTACCTGGCTCTGGCTATGACCCATCTGCCGACGCTTGGCAAGCTACTTGACTTGCCGCTGCTTCAGGAAATCTCAAACTCTGCCGATGGCTTTCGCCGTCGCGACGAGATCAAACAAATCATTGCTCAGCGTCTCAAAGAGCACACGACCGAGCATTGGCTCGAGATTCTAAACGCAGCGGACATCTGGTGCGCGGAGGTTCTGGATTGGCCCAAGCTCTGCGGTAGTGAAGCTTTTAAGCAACTCGAAATGGTACAGACTCTCACGGACGGGCATGGAATCGAAATTCTGACTACGCGTCTTCCGATTCGTCTGGATGGGGCTCTTCTGACCAGCGAAGGGCTTGCTCCCAAGGTGGGCCAACACACCGAACAAATTCAAAGAGAATTTCGACTCTAGGTCAGCCGGTAAACGCGCACAGCATTGTCGTGGAACAGCTTTCTCTGATTGACTTCGCCTGCCCCTTGCGTGATTGCCTGCAGCGCCTCTACCCACTGCCGGTAGCTGGCAGAAAGCGTGCAGACGGGCCAATCACTGCCAAACATAACGCGGTCCCACCCGAAGCTGCCGATCGCATGATCGATGAAAGGCCGAAGGTCTTCCGCCGTCCAGCTCTGAGGATCTGCATAGGCGACAAGACCGGAAATCTTGCAGGAAACGTTCGAAAACTTGGCGATCTCAGTAATGTGCGAACGCCACGGGTCGAGATTCCTCTCCTTCACCTGCGGTACCCCGCAGTGGTCAAGAATGAAAATCACATCCGGGCAGCTGGAGATCAGTTTGATCGCGATGGGAAGCTGGCGAGCCAGAACACAGATATCGAATGAAAGGCCATAATCCGGAAGCGCCGCTACGTTTTTGAGAAAAGTGACACCTTGACCTACTCCGTCCGGCTGGGTGTGGAGCACACGCCGGATGCCCTTTAGCTTCGAATGACCTCCGATGGCGTCGAGGTACGATTTGAAATCTTCGTTCTCAGGTCGGCCGCAGGCCACGATGCCTTCCAGCGGGTTGTCGGGCTGACCGGCGAGGGCGAGTAAATGCCGCGTTTCGTCGAGCATGTAAGGTTCATCGACGTCAGCCTCCAGGTGCAGGGACTTTACTACGTCGAGTCCTTTGGTGGCTGCGAGATAGTCGGCCATCCGGAAAGAACGATTCAACTGCGGAATAGTGTCGAGCCAGGAGTAGTGAAAGAGATCTTTGTCCCAGAGATGCTGATGTGTGTCGACAATCTGCATGAGTCAGGTAACCGGGGGCAAACTGTAACGGCGACTGCGGTGAACTGTCAATCAATCGCAATGAAAAACTTCTTCCATGTTGGCCCACCATTCGCCTTGGGCGCGTGTTTTCAGGGGATTCTGCATCGGCATCATAACCGCCCACCATTCCTGGGTCTTCGGATCAGCGGCCATTTTTGCCATGTCCGCCGCGTAGTCCGTGCCGTGATACTCGAAATAGCCGAAGAGCAGGTCGTCTTTCAGGTAGATGGAATAATTTCTGATATTGCACTTGTGGATCATAGCGAGGACTTCGGGCCAAACCGCCGCATGGTATTTCTTATAGGCCTCAAGAGATTCCGGCCTCACTCGGATCACAGAACCGTAACGCCTCATGTCATTGTCCTTTCACGATCCGCCTGCGCACTCTAAGGTGCATTCGGATCGAGTACAACAGGCACTCCTTGCGTTCTCCGAAGGCGCCCTACTATATTCGATGACTTTGAAAGCTGGCTACAGTTTGTGAAGCTGAGGCGATTTGCTTGGCGCACGGGTGACATGACACCACTTCGGATTCGATCCCTCGAAACCCGCGATGTTCGTTTTCCTCTCGACCAAGGCGCTGGGAGCGATGCGGTCCACTCAGGTGCCGAGTATGCATTTGCGACCACTCTGCTCGCTACCGACGACAAGGTCTTTGGCACGGGCATTGTGCTCACTCTCGGTCTTGGGAACCAATTGGTTTGTGAAGTGATTGAATGGCTTGGCAGCGAACTGATTGGCCGGGAAATCGAAGATTTGATGGCCAACTTCGGAACGGTTGCTCAGAAGTTGGCGCAACATCCGCAGCTTCGCTGGCTCGGCCCGCATAAGGGTGTGGTGCACTTGGCACTCGCCTCGCTTACGAACGCGTGTTTTGACTTGTGGGCAAAAAGCCGCGGCGTACCTCTCTGGCGACTGCTGTTGGACCTCGATGCAGAGAACGTAGTCGATCTGCTTGACCTGAGTTATCTCGAAGAGGTTCTTCCTCGGGAAGAGGCGGAACGCATCCTTCGCGATAACGCGAGCTCCGGAGCAGAGCGTGAAGGCATCTTGCGCAGTGGCTATCCCGGGTACGACACGTCCGTGGGCTGGTTTCAGTATGACGACGATCAGGTGAAGAAGTTGACGCAACAAGCCATAGAAAGAGGCTTTCACGCTTTCAAGTTGAAGGTGGGATCGCGCGACGGCGAGCGTGACGTGCGACGCGCTTTCATGTTGCGCGAACTGGCCGGCGAGAACGCGCTGATCATGCTCGATGCCAACCAGCAGTGGACGCTTCCACGAGCGCTCGAGATGTGCCACAAACTTCGGGAGATGTCTCCCTTCTTCGTGGAGGAACCCACCCATCCAGACGACATTCGTGCGCACCGCACACTCGCAGAAGCCATCAAACCGATCCCGATTGCATTGGGCGAGCACGTTCCAAACCGAATCATGTTCAAGAACTTTATGCAGGCAGGCGCAGTGCAGATCGTACAGGTGGATTGCACGCGTGTTGCGGGGATCTCCGAGTTTCTAACCGTCAGCCTGCTGGCGAAAAAATTCGGCCTGCGAGTCGTCCCACACGTGGGCGACATGGGACAGATTCATCAGCACCTGGTGTTGTTCAATCACATTGCCCTGGGACACGAAGCGCTATTTCTCGAGTGCATTCCCCATCTTCAGCCGCACTTCGTGAACCCCGCCCGGATTCAGGACGGCGTCTATGCGACTCCAGAGGCGCCGGGTTCTTCTTCCGACCTGAAAGGTGTGCGGCCAGGGGCCTAGCCGGCGTTATGCCACGATTTCTTCCGGCCGGACCGCCCGCTTCTCAGCCATAGAACGGTACTCGGCGAACACCACTTGCAAGGTGCGAAGATTGTCGCGTCCGCTGGTTTCCGGCTCCGAGCCGCTCTCGACGGAACGCATCAAGGATGCCATCGGGCCTACAAACGCGTCTGGAATCCACATGCTGTCGAGACGAGCTGAAAACCAATAGCCCGGATTGCGCTTCGACATGAACTCCAGAGTGTCCGGGCGGCCCGTGGGATAGTTGTACATCAGGCCGATTGTTCCCTTGATTACGCCTTCCGTGCCTTCGAATCGAAAGATTGCATACGGATCGTCTTGCCAGGTGCTGTGGCAGACGTCGATCAACACCTGCAAGCCCGACTCGTACTCCCAGGTGGTCAGCGTTTTGGTTTCAGCTTTCGTGGTTTCGCCAGGCGCCCGGCTCCCGCTGGTGAAGACATAAGCTGGATTGCCAAAAAGGAAACGCAGCGAGTCGATGTAATGAATACTGTGGAACATGATCTCCAGCCGCTTCCCCTCATAAATCCAGGGCCAGAGACTCCAATCGGTCTTGCAATGAACCTGGATGCCTCCGTACACGGGCGTTCCGAGCCAGCCCTCGTCGATTAAGATGCGCGCGCAACGGATGCCCGCGTCCCAGCGCATCTGTTGGTTCACTGCGATCTTCACCTTGGCTCGCTCGGCGAGTTCGACGCTGCGCACCGCTTTTGCGTACTCATCCGCGAAAGGTTTTTGGCACAACAGATGTTTTCCGGCAGCTGTGCATTGCTCGACAATGGAGACCTGTTGTGCGGGGTAGACCGCGATGTCGACGATCTCCACCTCCGGTACGCGCAGCAGTTCCTCGACGCTGGCGCAAACTTTTTCGATGCCGTGTTCTTTGGCGGTTCGCTCCGCTTTCTCGCGATTCTGATCGGTGATCCCGACGACTTTGAAGCCGGCTTTTTTGTAGGCGGGGAGATGCGCATAGTTGACGATTCCGCCAGCGCCCACGATGCCGATCCCGTGGTCCATGCGTTGCGGCAATTTCGGTTTATAGTCGAGGTGAGGAAAGATTTCGGCCATATTCGGATTCCCACCATCCTGTGCAACCGCAAACTCTAGCAGCAACCGCATGATGGCGAAAACTTTTTTGCGTGCATTCGGCTCAATTTACGCGTCGAGAAGTTTTACCCTTTGAAACTTCTTAGTTTTCTCAAACAAGTTTGCTTCCTGGTCTTGCGCTCGTGCATCTGGTCAGATTACGATCCGCCTTCTCATGGCGAGGTCGCGGCAGGGACGCGTGATTACCTGCGGGCGCCGCGGCAGATGGAGAGAAACGATGAAGTTAATACGATTTGGCGACCCTGGCCAAGAGAAGCCAGGCGTCATCCTCGATGACTCCGCGTGGGTGGATGTTTCCTCCTTCACGCCGGACTATGACGAAGCATTCTTTGCAAGTGGCGGGCTCTCCGGACTCGATCAATGGTTGAAGCGGAAAGCGGCCAGCGCGCCCCGAGTTGCGCCGTCCACGCGCCTGGGGCCCTCGATCGCGCGCCCCAGCAAGATCGTTTGCATTGGGCTGAATTTCCGTGACCATGCAAAAGAAAGCCAGATGGAGATCCCGAAAGAGCCCGTGATTTTCTTCAAGGCAACTACGTCCATCGTCGGACCCAACGATGATCTGGTGATTCCTAAGAATGGAGAGAAAGTCGATTGGGAGGTTGAGTTAGCGGTTGTGATCGGCAAGAGGGGAGTCTACCTCGAGCGAAAAGAGGCGCTTGAATATGTGGCCGGCTATCTTCTGCACAACGACTGTTCCGAACGCGCATTCCAACTGGAGCGCGCCGGCCAATGGGTCAAAGGAAAAAGTGCGGACACGTTTGCACCGCTCGGGCCGTTTCTTGCGACGCGCGACGAGATTCCCGACACCGGCAACCTGGCAATGTGGCTCAAGGTCAACGGTGTTTTCCGCCAGCGTAGCTCTACCAACCAGATGATTTTTGACGTCCCCACGCTGGTGAGCTACGTCAGCCAGTTCATGACGTTGCTTCCGGGCGACATCATCAGCACCGGAACGCCGGCCGGGGTCGCATTAGGCATGAAGCCGCCCCAGTACCTGAAAGCAGGCGATGTCGTGGAGTTGGGGATCGAGCGCCTTGGAGAGTCACGCCAGACCGTGGTGGCCTGGCAGCCAGCTGCGATAGAGCCGGCATTCTTATCTGGCAGGTAAGACCACGCCGAAGGGTTGGCGATTTCTGCTTTAAGATATTCGTGTGTTTCTGCTTACCAGAGTCAAACGGTCCCGGTCCCTGTTGCTTTTTGTGGTCCTCTCTGTCTTGAGGCCTGATCTAGCTCCGCAGACAACGCAGCTTCCCAAGCACACATCACCCACAGTAAAGCCGCCCCAAATTCACTTCGAAGACATCGCCCGACAGGCAGGACTTACTGCGCTCAACGTCTACGGCGGCGATACCCACAAGGAATTCATCATCGAAACCACCGGGAACGGCGCCATCATTTTCGACTATGACAATGACGGTTGGCCGGACATCTACCTTCCCAATGGCTCGATCATTGAGTGGTTCCCTGACAACAAGGCGCCCACTGCGCATCTCTATCACAACAACCACGACGGAACTTTTACCGATGTGACCGCGCGGGCCGGACTGATGCATTCCGGCTGGGGACAAGGTGGATGCGTCGGCGACTTCGACAATGATGGCTACCTGGATTTGTTGGTTACGTACTGGGGACAAAACACGCTTTATCGAAATAACGGCGATGGCACCTTTACCGACGTGACGGCGAAAGCCGGGCTCAAGACTGCGCGCGATGAGTGGAGCACTGGCTGCAGCTTCGTCGATTACGACCGCGACGGCAAGGTCGATATTTTCTTAGTGCGCTACGTCGACTTCAGCTACGACTCGGTTCCTCGACCCGGTCAGGGACGCTGGTGTCAATGGAAAGGAATTAATGTGATGTGCGGCCCGCGAGGTCTCAAGCCGGGAGTGAACGCGCTCTATCACAACAACGGAGATGGCACGTTCTCGGATGTCTCGCAAAAGTCGGGAATCCTCAATGCATCTGCGTGCTATGGCTTCACCTCGCTGACCGCAGATTTTGATCATGACGGATGGCCGGATATTTATGTTGCCTGCGACTCTACAGCCAGCCTTCTTTACCACAACAATCACAATGGGACCTTCGCAGAGATCGGCAAGAAAGCCGGCGTGGCGTACAACGAGGATGGATCGGAGCAGGCGGGCATGGGCCTTGCCGCCGACGATTTCACGCACAGCGGGTTTCAGGACATCGTCAAAACCAATTTCAGCGACGACACCCCGACGCTCTACCGGAATCGTGGCGAGAACAATTTTGATGACGTCACCTACAACGCTGGTCTGGGCAAGATCAAAAGCTGGCTTGGATGGGGAGTGCAGTTCTACGACTTCGATAACAGCGGGTGGCCTGATCTCCTGATCGCCAATGGCCACGTGTATCCCGAGGTAGACGGCAAGGCGCTGGGTACGAGTTATCGCGAGCCAAAGGCTGCGTATTACAACCTCCGCGATGGCACATTCGCTAACATCACTGCCGAAGCAGGGTCGGCGCTGAGTGAGTCGCACTCGGGCCGCGGCATGGCGCTCGGCGATTTGTTCAATGATGGTCATCAGGAAGCTCTGGTGAGTAACATGAACGAGCCGCCGTCGCTCTACTACAACACTGCGCCGATCGAAAACTGGATCAGCTTGCAATTGATTGGTGTGAAATCAAACCGTGCGGCCTTGGGTGCGGTGGTGACTCTGGAGCACGGCAGCGATAAACATGAGAAAGAAGTACGCAGCGGGGATGGATATATCTCGCAGAGCGACCTTCGGCTGCATTTCGGATTGGGCAAGTCCACAAGAGCGGAGAAGATCGTGATTCGCTGGCCCAGCGGGCTGGTCGAAACGCTTTCCGATCTGCCCGCGAACCAGTACTACGTTGTCCGGGAGGGTGGCGGCGTGGATAAGAGCAAGACTCGTGGGCCCAGTTCTGTGCACATTGAGCGGCCAAATGCAAATGCACACTAGAAGCTATCTCATAAATCGGTTTTGAAAGGGCGCGGCTTCAGCCGCGCCGTTCAGAGCCACTTAAAACTTGGGGCTTTAGCCCCTAAGGAGACCGGAGCTTACACGGTTGGTTGCTTTATGAGATAACTCCTAGTTCTCCGTCATTGCCTGACGGTATTACGTTGCGTTTCCCGCCGAAATAACCGCAATCGCTACCAGAAGAATACCGACGCCAATCCAGTTGTAGGCCAGAGCCCGGCGACTCGCGCCGCTCCATTCACCAGTGACCGCACCCCAGAAAAGCGCGGCGATGATGTCGATGGTCATGAAAATGGGCCAGCCGACGATTCCTCCCAGCGCGCCGAGTACAGTGGCACCGATCCCGTAAACGACCGTGCCGCCGAACCACAGCAGTCCCATGGAGAGCCCGAGCGGCCAGTTCGCGAATGCATTTCCTTCGTGGAATGCCGACCAGGTACGATTCTTGTTCAGCAGATACACGCAGTAAATAAAATTTGCAACAAACCCACCGGTCACGGTAAGCGCCCAAACCGGATTTGCAGCCATAGCACTGCTTGCTCCGGCCTGGAGAGCACGTAGCCGGAGTTCATCGCCGAAGACGAAACTGAAGTTCAACATCGAGGAGAAGATTCCGGAAAAAATGCAGATCACTAATCCGACAGTGAAGCCGGAACGAACACCGTCGGCCGTTCCCAAATCACGTTCGCGCGTTCGCCCGGCGAGCGCCAGAAACACGAGCCCCACAATCATGACGATGGTGCCTGCGATCAGGGCCAGCCCACGTTTCGTGCCGAGTTGCTCGGAATGAAGGATCGCCAATGGGAACAGCGAGCCAAAGGACGCCGTTATGCCCAGAATGAGCGCAAATCCGAGCGCCATTCCGACGCGACTGATTCCCAGGCCAAACAAGGTGGCGCCTACGCCCCACAGCAATCCAAACAAAACCACCTTGAGCAGCGTTGATGCTGACGCGCCCGCGTAAATGTCCGGAACGTTCGGCACGGTGGCGAAGTTAATAATCCAGGGAAACACGACCAGTCCCGAAAGGGCGAAGATCAGCCAGCTGTTCTCCCATCGCCATCCGGTGATTCGCTTCATTGGCGCCGCAAAGCTTCCGTTGAGAAGGCCGGCAAGCACCACTACCGCAAGTCCCGAAAGAACATTTCCGCTCATGGGCTCCTATCGTTTGAACAACCGAACGCCTTAAATTTTGTTTGGAACAGCGAGCGGAGAAAATGAACCATCTCAGCTCCTTAGGTCAAGGAAAATTACTGCCAGCCCAACAGGGCGTGCAATCTGCCCATTCGCAGAAGGGAGTCGCGCGAGCGAGTCCGGCCCATTCATTCCTCAATGACCGGGGTATTTTCCTGGTTCAAAGCAGTGCAGAGCCAAGAAGCACGTTCGTTGACACCCAAAGACGCATTGAGTACAGTCACGACATTTCGAAGCGTGCGCATAGAACGCCCTGAGGAATTCTGCATTTGATCATCGAATCCATCGAAGTGCGAGCCTGTCGTAACACGCGGGAAGCGATGTTGGACGGCGAAATGCGGGTC